>FWPU01006134.1_pt1 | contig 24659 bp, 19 predicted proteins | sample 2228361 | NCBI WGS metagenome assembly FWPU01 (sample SAMEA103939777, study PRJEB20133) | metagenome | reverse complement strand
ATGGTTGCCGCCGACACCCGCTCCCGGCACGTTCCGGATGCGGTGCAGCGTGAGCGCGACAGCGCGAACGCTGCACCGCTGATCTACCGTTGTCAAGTGGTCCGGCGCGCTCAGGCCGCCGACTGCGTTGTGGCCTGGACCGGCGCGCGCCGCCGCGCGCGGTCGAGCACCAGATCAAGAGAGGCGAGCTCGACGCGGTTGCGGCCGCGCGCCTTGGCGTAATACAGCGCCTGGTCAGCCTGCGAGAGCACCGTCGATATGTCGGCGGAAGGTCCTTCCTGCACCACCACGCCGACGCTCACCGTGCTGTAAACCGCGCAGCCGTCAACAGTGGCCGCGGCCTCGGCGAAGGTGGTCCTGATCCGCTCGGCAATCGCCAGCGCCTTTTCGCGGTTGGCGTCACGCAGGACGATGGCGAATTCTTCACCGCCGAGGCGGCCGATGAGGTCCTGTGGGCCGAGCTTGTCCTGGGTCGTCTCGGCGAAAATCCGCAGGATCTGGTCGCCGATCGCGTGACCGAAGCGGTCGTTGATCGACTTGAAATGATCGAGATCCATCAGCAGCACCGCCCACGGCCGGACTGGATTCGATTCGCGCGACAACAGCTCGGAGGCTTGCTCCAGAAAGGCGCGGCGATTGGCGATCCCGGTCAGAGGATCGATCAACGCCGCGGTCTTATGCCGCAATTCGGTCCGCTCCTTCGCCATCGCCAGCAGGATGAAAGCGATGGAGATGGTAAAAAGCAGCGCCTCGAAACTGAGCACCGTCAGCCAGACGCTTGAGAAGATTTGGCTCTGGTTCGTCCACGGCAAGAATGCCAGGATGGGCGTGCGCAGCAGGTACAGCGCGCCGTGGGCAAACAGCATGAACACGGCGGGAATGCGCGATACAAGCGGCTCGGCGCGACCGCGCCAGAATTCGTAGGCCGTCAGCCACGTGTATGCAGTGATGATCCCGGAGCTCAGCAGAACGCGGCTGTCCAAAGAATCAGTGATGAACGAGGTGCGGCTCGCCAGCAGCCAAATCACCGCCCCGGCCACGAGCGCAATCGGCGGCGCGGAACGGCCGTCGAACACGCGCGCACCGACGTAAGTCATGGCAAAAGCGGTGAACAGGATGGCGTTGGCAAGATCGATGGTGATCAACTCCGACGCGCTGCCGTACAGCCCAAACAGCACGATCGAAGCCGATCGCAACAGATGCGAGAATCCCCACCAAGCAACGGCATAAATCTGCGTGTTCTGCACCCAAGCAAACAGCAGCAGCAGCCCGAGCATCGCCTCGATGTAGACCGTCACCAGCAAAAGGGTATTGAGGTCCAGGTCCATCTATTGCAACCCACAAACGCCGGAGGCGGGGTCCCCATCCGATCCGGGCATCGCTATCAACCGCGCGGAAAGAATCGATGAACGAGACCAGCTACCTGCGGCCTCACCGGTCTTATGGTTTCGGCAATCTTTCCACCGGGCTGGACGAGGCGCGAAACGCCAGCTATTTCGCCGGTTTGCGGGCGACGGGCCGCGGCCTCCGATTGCCGGGGCGTGCGGCGCGCGGCAGTCTTGTGGCGCCCGGCGCGCTCCTCTAGGGTCCGCGCTTCCTGCAAAGGCCGTTTTGTCATGGGGATCTGCGAGAGCATTGTTGACGCGATCGGCAACACGCCGCTGATCAAACTCAGGCGCGCCTCAGACGCGACCGGGTGCACCATACTGGGCAAGGCCGAATTCATGAATCCCGGGCAGTCGGTGAAGGACCGCCCGGCGCGCCAAATCATTTTGGAGGCGGAAAAGCGCGGGGAAATCCGGCGCGGCGGGCTCGTGGTCGAAGGCACTGCCGGCAATACCGGCATCGGACTTGCCCTCGTCGCCAACGCGCGCGGCTACAGGACCCTGATCGTCATCCCCGACACCCAGAGCCAGGAAAAGAAGGACACGCTCAGACTGTGCGGTGCCGAGCTGATCGAGGTGCCGGCGGTGCCCTACAGCAACCCCAACAACTATCAGCACGTAGCGCGGCGCCTTGCCCAGCAGTTGCGTGCAAGCGAGCCGAATGGCGTGCTGTTTGCCGACCAGTGGAACAACCTCGACAACCGCAAGGCCCACTACGTCACAACCGGACCGGAAATCTGGGAGCAAACCGGGGGACGAATCGACGCCTTTATCTGCGCCATCGGCACAGGCGGCACGCTCGCCGGCGTATCGCAGTTCCTGCGCGAGAAAAAGAAGGACATCGTCATCGGCTGCGCGGACCCGCGCGGCGCGGCGATGTACGAACTGTTCGCCCACGGCCAAGCCAAGGCCTCGGAAGGCAATTCAGTGACCGAAGGTATCGGCCTTGGCCGGGTCACACCGATCATCGAAGGTCTGAAAGTGGAAAAGCCCTATCTGATCCCGGACGAGGAGGCGATCCCGCTGCTCTTCGATTTGATGGAGCATGAGGGGATTTCGCTCGGGGGCTCGTCGGGCATCAATATCGCGGGCGCGATCCGTCTTGCCCAAGACCTCGGGCCCGGTCACACGATCGTCACCGTGCTCGCCGACTATGCCTCGCGCTATCAGTCAAAATTGTTCAATCCAGCCTTCCTGCGATCCAAGAACCTCCCGGTGCCCACTTGGCTCGAACGCAAGTCGAACATCCAAGTGCCGTTCGAAAAGGCCTGAAATCCGCACGTAGTGAGACTCCCCGCAATGGCCACGGACTGCCTGTTTCGCGAGGATGCCTACCTGAAGGAGTGCAGCGCCACCGTGGTCGGCTTCAAGCCGGACGGCGGGATCGTGCTCGACCGCACCGTCTTCTACGCCACATCAGGCGGACAACCGGGCGACCGAGGCGTGCTCACAACGCGTGCAGGCGACGCGATCCTGATCGCCAACGCCTATTACACAGATCCGGACAAGACCGAGATTGCGCACCTGCCTGCGGAAGGGGCGGCGGCGCCGCTCGCTGTCGGAGAGCCAGTGCAGCTCGTAATCGACTGGGAGCTGCGCTATGCGCGCATGCGCATGCACACTGCCCTGCATCTGCTTTCGGCGGTGCTGCCCTATCCGGTCACGGGAGGTGCGATCGGCGACATGGAGGGCCGGCTCGATTTCGACATCCCGGAGGCCGGCCTCGACAAGGATGCGGTCACGCAGAAGCTCGCGAAGCTGGTTGCGGCCAATGCCGAGGTGCGCGCGCGCTGGATCACGGCGGAGGAGCTGGAGGCCAATCCGGGTCTCGTCAAGACTATGTCGGTGAAGCCGCCCATGGGCAGCGGAAGAGTGCGGCTCGTAGAGATCGTCGGCTACGATCTGCAACCGTGCGGCGGCACGCACGTGCGGCGCACGGGTGAAATCGGCAAGGTGGCGGTGACGCAAATCGAGAAAAAGGGCCGCATCAACCGTCGCGTGCGCTTGGCGCTGCTCTAGCTGGCGCGGGCGGTGCGGATCTCGCGCACTTCGTAGTGACGGCAGCGCTCGTCGAAGCGCCTGAGCAGGGCGCGGGCGAGCGGCGGCACCACGGCCTCCTCCCACCGCTCGCCGGCGAAGGCGCGCACCGCGTCGAGCGAGGTGAACCACATTATGGTGGCGAACTCTATTTCGTCTCCTGCAGTGCGGCGGAACAGCTCGATGCGCAGAAATCCGTCGATCCGCCGCGCCAAGATGCCCGGAAAAATCTCGGTTTTCAGCAGAGTCTCATAGGCGTCGGCATCCTGCGGCGCGGTGTAGCCGTACCAGATGCGGCTGATCATGCAGGCCCCTCCTCTTTCGGCAAACCGGACCGGGGCCTATGTTACGCGCTCCTGCAAGAGGCACACCATGGCCCATCCCCCCGCAAGCAAATGGCTCGTCACCACCGAATGGCTCGCCGCGCGGCTGAAGGAGCCCGACATCGCGATCGTTGACGGCTCCTACTACCTGCCCACGCTCAGGCGCGACGCCAAGGCGGAGTATCTCGCAGGGCATATCCCGGGCGCGGTGTTCTTCGATATCGACTGGATCGCCGATCATTCGACCGACCTGCCGCACATGCTGCCGGGCGCAGAGCAGTTCGCCGACAATGTGGGCCAGCTTGGCATCGGCGACGCGGACACCATCGTGGTGTACGACGGCGTCGGGCTCGGCGGTGCGCCGCGGGTGTGGTGGACTTTCCGGGTATTCGGCGCCAAGAAGGTCTACATCCTCGACGGCGGTTTGCCGCAGTGGAAGGCGGAAGGCCGGCCGCTCGAATCCGGCATGACGAAACGCGCTGCGCGGCGGTTCAATGCCGTATTGGATACGTCGAAGGTCGCCATTCTGTCCGACGTGCAGCTTGCGCTCGCGAACGGTTCCGCCCAGGTGGTGGACGCGCGGCCGGCGGAGCGGTTTCGCGGCGAGGCGCCCGAGCCGCGGCCGGGAATCAAATCCGGACACATGCCCGGCGCACTGAACGTGCCGTCGACGACGTTGGTACAGGACGGCCGGCTGGTTTCGCCGGAGAAGATCGCACAAGCCTTTGCCGCTGGCGGCGTGGATTTGTCGAAGCCGATCATCACGAGCTGCGGATCCGGGGTGACGGCGGCGACGCTGTGGTTCGCGCTCGAGGCGATCGGCAAAGAACCAAAAGCCCTCTATGACGGCTCCTGGACCGAATGGGCGAGCCGGCCCGAGCTGCCGATCGCCACGAAAGGGTAGAATATGCCGCAGTCCCGCAAGCCAGTTGCGCTGGTCACCGGGGCGGCGAACGGTATCGGGCGGGCGATCGCGCGGCATCTGTTGAGCGAAGGCTGGGCGGTTGGCGCACTCGACCTGCCCCAATCCGGGCTTGGGCGCGTGTTCGGTGGTACACGCCATGTCGCGTTGATCGAGGGCGATGTCGCCGAAGAAGCAACGGCGGGCGGCGCAGTGAAAGCCGTCATCGACAAATTCGGCCGGCTCGACGGTCTGGTCTCGAACGCCGGGATCATTCATGAGAAGCCGCTGCGTCAGCTCGGTTACGCCGAATGGCGGAGAGTCATCGATGTCAATCTCTCGGCCACCTATTTGTTCGCGCGGGCGGCCGAGCGCGCGCTGCGCAGAGCAAAAGGCGCAATCGTCGTCATTGCCTCAACGCGTGCGATGATGTCCGAGCCGGGAGATGAAGCCTATGCAGCATCGAAGGGCGGGCTCGTCGCGCTCACACATGCGTTGGCCATGAGCCTCGGACCGGACGTGCGCGTCAATTGCGTGAGCCCGGGATGGATCATGACCCGCGATTACGGTGCGCTGCGGCGCAAGGATCACGCGCAACATCCGGTCGGCCGCGTCGGCAAGCCGCAGGATGTCGCGCATATGGTGGCGTTCCTGCTCGACCGCGAGCGCGCGGGCTACATCACGGGCGCAAACTTCGTGGTGGACGGCGGGATGACGCGAAAGATGATCTACGAGCCCTAGCCCAGCCCTGCCGACGATAAAGAGAGCAAATCTGCCACGGATGAAGAAAAGGCGGGCAATCTATTGCCCAGAGCGGCGACGTGTTAGAAAATAAATTTGGCAAGGGCTTACAGCGAAGGGGAGCGCCATGATCTTCCGGCAGTTGTTCGACCCGACCTCGTGTACCTATTCGTACTTGATCGCGAGCCGGCGCGGCGCCGAGGCGCTGATCATCGATCCGGTGCTTGAAAAAGTCGACCGCTATCTGCAGCTCATCAAGGAATTGGACCTGCGCCTGGTCAAGGCCGTCGATACGCACATGCATGCCGACCATATCACCGGGCTCGGCGCGCTGCGCGACCGCACGCGCTGTATCACCGTCATGGGCGAGCAGAGCAAGGCGGACGTGGTGTCGATGCGGCTCTCCGACGGCGACAGGCTCACCATCGAAGGGATCTCGCTTGAAGCGATCTACACGCCCGGACACACTGACGATTCGTATAGCTTCCTCATGGGCGACCGCGTCTTCACCGGCGATACCCTGTTGATCCGCGGCACCGGCCGAACCGATTTCCAGAACGGCGATCCGCGCCTGCAATACGAGTCGCTGTTCGGCAGACTCCTGAAATTGCCGGACGAGACGCTCGTGTACCCTGCGCACGATTACAAGGGTGATACGGTGTCGACGATCGGCGAGGAAAAGCGCTACAACCCGCGCCTGCAGGTCAAATCAATCGACGAATACGTAGACCTGATGAACAAGCTCAATCTGCCGAATCCGAAGATGATGGACGTGGCGGTGCCGGCCAACATGAAGGTCGGGCTCGCGCAGGAGGAAATTGCCAAACGCGGCTGGGCGTTCACCGCCGGGCAGGCGCTCGATCTCGTGGGGCGGTCGGATGTGGCGCTGATCGATCTGCGCGAGCGCGGCGAACGCGAGAAGCACGGGGTTATCCCGGGTTCGCTGCATGTGCCCTATCCGAGCCTGCAAGAGAACATCAGCGCGGGCGGTATGCTTTACGAGCTCGCCAAATCCACCAGCAAGCGTATCGTGTTCTACTGCGCCTTCGGCGAGCGCTCGGCCATGGCGGTGCGAGCGGCGCAGGACGCCGGCATATCGTCGGCCAGTCATATCCAAGGCGGTCTCGACGCCTGGAGGAAGGCCAACGGGCCACTCGTGCGCTGACCGCGTGCATTGGCCGATAATTGGCCATTGACGGCCCGGGTCAGCGACCGACTCGGTCACCGGCCGATGCTGCGACTTAAGGCCGGACCGGAGTGGCGGTCGACTGGCAGCCCGCGGACATCGCCGCACGCTCAGTGCAGGATCTGGCTCAAGAAGAGCATCGTGCGCTCGTGCTGCGGGCTGGCGAAGAACGCTGCCGGCGTATTAACCTCGATGATCTGCCCCTCGTCCATGAACACCATGCGGTTGGCGACTTGGCGCGCAAAGCCCATTTCGTGGCTGACCACAATCATGGTCATGCCGTCGTTGGCCAGCTCGATCATGACGTCGAGCACTTCTTTCACCATTTCGGGATCGAGCGCCGACGTCGGTTCGTCAAACAGCATGATCTTCGGGTTCATGCAGAGCGCGCGGGCGATAGCGACCCGCTGCTGCTGCCCGCCGGAGAGCTGAGCCGGATACTTGTCGGCCTGCTCCGGAATACGGACCCGGCGCAAATAATGGCGAGCGATCTCCTCGGCCTCACGCTTGGGCAAGTGACGCACCCAGATGGGCGCAAGCGTGAGGTTTTCCAACACCGTCAGATGCGGAAACAGGTTGAACTGCTGAAAGACCATGCCGATCTCGCGGCGCACCTCCTCGATCTTCTTCAAATCGCCGGTCAGCTCGACGCCGTCGACCAGGATGCGGCCGCGCTGGTGCTCCTCCAGCCGATTGATGCAGCGGATCAGCGTAGACTTACCGGAGCCCGACGGACCACAGATCACGATCCGTTCGCCGCCCATCACCTTCAGATTGATGTCGCGCAGGACGTGAAAGTCGCCAAACCACTTGTTCACGTCGATCATTTCCACCGCCACCGCGGTGCGCAGCGGCGCGGGCTTCAGGAACGCTGCGATCGCGTTGCCGGAGCTGCTCATCGCCGCTCGCCCTGAGCGAGCCGCGTCTCCACATAGCGCGAATAACGCGACATCGCATAACAGCCGATGAAATAGAACAGGCCAACGAAGGCGTAGCCGGTCACGCTGGTCACCGGCGTCGCCCACTTGGGGTCAATGCGCGAGGCCTCCACGGTCTTGAGCAGATCGAAAATGCCGACCACGAATACCAGCGTGGTGTCCTTGAACAATCCGATCGCACTGTTGACCATGTTGGGAATGGTGATTTTGAGGGCTTGCGGCAGAACCACAAGATACATCGTCTTCCAATAGCCAAGGCCAAGCGCCATGGCGGCCTCGTACTGGCCGCGCGGGATCGCCTGCAGCCCGGCGCGCACCACCTCGGCCAGATACGCCGCGGAAAACATGGCAACGCCAATCAGCGCGCGCAGCAATTTGTCGGGCGACCAAACCTCGGGCAGAAACAGCGGCAGCATCACGCTTGCCATGAACAGCACCGTGATCAGCGGAACGCCGCGGACGAATTCGATGTAGATCACCGAGAACAGCCGCACCGCGGGCATGGACGAGCGCCGCCCGAGCGCCAGCAGGATGCCGATCGGCAGCGACACGACAATGCCGACCGCCGCCACCACCACGGTGACCAGGACGCCGCCCCACTTGGCGGTCTCGACAATCGGCAGCCCGAGGCGGGGCGCGCCATACAGCAGCACGAACGAGGCGATTGGCAGCAGCACGAAAAAGTAGAACATGCCGAGGCCGCGTCGCGGCGCATCGAGCCAAGTCAGCCAGCCAATTCCGAACGCGAGCGCAATAAAGAACAAGTCGACGCGCCAGCGCTCCTCTATCGGGTAAAAGCCGTAGATGAAGAAGTTGAGACGCTCGGCCACGAACGCCCAGCAGGCGCCGATAACCGGCTGCTCGGGCCGGGCAAGACAGGCCGCGCGATCGATACCGGTCCAGACCGCGTCGAGCAGGAGAAATTTGACCATCGGCGGCACGCTCCAGAGGAGCAAGACCACGCAGAGGACGGTGAGCGCGATGTTGAGCGGACTCGAAAACAGGTTTGTGCGCAGCCAGCCAATCACGCCGGCCTCACTGCGCGGCGGCGGCGAGGCGGGAATCGGCCGCGGAGCAACGAAAGCGGTCTGCAGTGGCGGCACGGCGCTAGCGCTCCACGATCGCCACGCGGCGGTTGTAGATGTTCATCAGGAGCGACGTGAGCAGGCTGATGCTCAAGTAGACTGCCATGGTCACGGAGATCACCTCCACGGCCTGCCCGGTCTGATTAAGCACGGTGCCGGCGAAGATGTGCACCAAGTCGGGATAGCCGATCGCAACTGCGAGCGAGGAGTTTTTGGTGAGATTGAGGTACTGGCTCGTCAGCGGCGGCACGATCACGCGCATGGCCTGGGGGATCACCACGAGACGCAGCGTCCGCCAGGTTGACAACCCGAGCGATTGCGCCGCCTCCGTCTGGCCGCGCGAGACCGAAAGCAGCCCCGCGCGCACCGCCTCGGCGATGAAGGCGGCGGTGTAGGTGGAGAGGCCGATCAACAGGGCGATGAATTCCGGCAGGATTTCAAGGCCGCCGTGGATATTGAAGCGGGCGGGGCGCGGGTAATCGAACTCGATCGGAAAACCCGCGAAAGCCAACGCAACCAACGGCGGCACCAGCACGAGCGCCAAAACGACGGTCATGACCGGAGTTGGGGTACCAGTGCGCTCCCGGCGCTGCTTCGCCCAGGTTCGGTAGACTAGGGCCGCGATGATCCCAAGTACCAGCGCGGCAATCGCCGTTCCGCTGCCAGGCCCGAATATCGGCTCCGGCAAGAACAAGCCGCGGCGGTTGAGATACCCACCGCCGGGAATACGGATGCTGTCCTGCAGCTGTTCGGGCAGCGCGTTGAGCACGGCGTTGTACCAGAACAGCAGCTGCAGCAGCAGCGGCAGGTTGCGAATGACCTCCACATACAGGCCGGCCAGGCGCGACACCAACCAGTTGCGCGACAGACGCGCGATGCCCACCGCGAAGCCGAGCAACGTCGCCACGACAATGCCGACGGCGGCGACGAGCAACGTGTTCAAGAGCCCGACCAAGAAGGCGCGGCCGTAACTCGAGGTGATCGAATATTCGATCAGCGTCTGGCTGATGTCGAAGCCAGCGGTGTCGTTCCAAAACCCGAAGCCGGAGGCGATCTTGGCGCGCCTGAGATTGGCGCTGGCGGTGGTAATCGCGCTGTAAGCCAGCGCGGCCACGGCGGCACACAGCAGCGTCTGGTAAGCAATGGCGCGCGCCCTGGGATTGTAGAGCAGCGAAATGCCGCGCCTCGCGTTGGCCGCGTCCATCACGTTCTCCAGAACGTCTTGGACAATGCGGCCTCACAGCATCGGCGGCGCGTACTGCAGGCCACCCTTGCTCCACAGCGCATTGAAGCCGCGCGGCAACTTCAGCGGCGAACCCTGGCCGACATTGCGTTCGAAGGACTCGCCGTAGTTGCCGACGTGCTTGATGATGCGATAGGCCCAATCGGCGGTCAAACCCAAGCCGGCGCCCACGTTGTCCTCCACCCCGAGCAGCCGCCGCACCGCGGGAATGTCCGACTTGCGCATCTCGTCGACGTTGGCCTTGGTCACTCCATACTCCTCGGCAATCAGCATCGCAAAGTGCACCCATTTGACGATGTCAAACCATTGATCGTCGCCCTGGCGCACGGCGGGACCAAGCGGCTCCTTCGACACCACGTCGTCGAGGATGACGTGCTCGTCGGGATTGACCAACTTGCGCATCTCGCTGCGAATGCCCGAAGCGTCGGTCGTGAAGGCGTCGCAACGCTTGGAGTCATAGGCTTTGATGGTTTCGTCCGGGGAGGCGAAGGTCACGGTCTTCAGCCGCATCTTGCGGGCGCGGAAGAAGTCGGCCAGGTTCTTCTCGGTGGTGGTGCCCTGCTGCACGCAGATCGCGGCGTCATTGAGCTCGAGCGCAGATTTCACCTGCAGCGACTTGCGAACCATGATGGCCTGATGATCGTAGTAGTTGATGCCGGTGAAGTTGAGACCGAGCGTGGTGTCGCGCGTGATGGTCCAGGTGGTGTTGCGCACCAGAACGTCGACTTCGCCGGACTGCAGCGCGGTGAAGCGATCCTTGGCCGACAGCGGCACGAACTTCACCTTGTTCGGATCGTTGAAGATGGCGGCGGCGATGGCGCGACAGAAGTCAACATCGAGGCCGGTCCAGCGGCCTTGCGCATCCGGTGCGCCGAAGCCGGCGAGATTGCCGTTGGCGCCGCAATTGAGAACGCCGCGCGATTTGACCGTGTTGAGAGTCTGCGAGGACGCCGCTGTGGCCACGCAGGCGAAAAGCGCCGCGAGCACAATTCGGACGACAGTCATGATGAGCTTCTCCCACGACCTTCCGGCCGCACAGGCGCACGCGCCCACGACGCGGTGCTGGCGTGGCTTGCATTGCGACTGGCGGCGCAGCCGGATGTATACCGGCCGATTGCCAAATCACCCCCTCATGATCGACCATCAGAGAACGAAGCAACTGGCCGGTCAAGGGGTTGACGCTCGCGGCAAAGCGCGCGGTATATGCCGGACGACGCGAGGACCGAGCCATGAACAAGCAAGGCGACGAAAAGGCGCCAAAGCCCGACTACAAGCCGGACACCAAGCTTACGATCGGTGGGCGCGATCCGTTCGCACACCACGGCTACGTCAATCCGCCGGTCTATCACGCCTCAACCCTGCTCTATCGCACCGCCGAGGATTTTGTGGCGCGGCGGGGGCAGTACCACTACGGACGGCGCGGCACCCCGACCTCGGAAGCACTGGAGACGGCGATCCGCGAACTTGAGGGACCGGCTTGCGCCGGGGTCGCGCTGCTGCCATCGGGGCTTGCGGCAATTTCGACCGCGCTGCTCTCGGTGTTGCGGAGCGGCGACCATCTCTTGGTCACCGACAGCGTCTATGCGCCGACCCGACGGTTCTGCGACACCGTGCTCGTCCGACTTGGCGTCACCGTCACCTACTACGACCCGCTGATCGGGGAGCGAATTGCCGAGCTGTTCGCGCCCAACACCCGAGCGGTGTTTCTTGAATCGCCGGGCTCCTTGTCGTTCGAAGTCCAGGACGTGCCGGCCATCGCCGCAGTGGCGCATGCGCGCGGGGCGCTGGTGCTGATGGACAATACCTGGGCCGGGCCGCTGTACTTCAATGCACTCGGCAAGGGTGTCGACCTCTCGATTTTGTCGGGCACGAAATACATCGGCGGGCATTCCGACGTGATGCTGGGTACCGTGTCGGCCAATGAGGCCGCGTGGCAGCCGCTCGCGGACATGGTATTCACCAGCGGCCTCTGCGTCGGTCCGGACGACATGTACCTCGGCCTGCGCGGCTTTCGCACGCTCGGCGTGCGGCTCGCGCGCCACCAACAGTCCGGGCTCGCCGTGGCGCGCTGGCTGGAAACCCGGCCGGAAATCCTGCGCGTCATCCACCCGGCGCTGCCTAGCCATCCGCAGCACGCGATCTGGAAGCGCGATTTCACCGGCGCCTGCGGCCTGTTCAGCGTCATCTTCAAGCCGGTGCGGCAGGAGGCGATCTACGCCTTTCTCAACGCGCTCAGGCTCTACGGGATGGGGGCTTCGTGGGGCGGTTTCGAAAGCCTGGCGATTCCCTTCGACTGCACGCCTGTGCGCACCGCGACGCGATGGGCGCCGGGCGGTCCCGCGGTGCGGTTCCACATCGGGCTTGAGGATGTGGGCGACCTGATCGCGGATCTGGAACGCGGCTTCGCCGCACTTACTGCGGCAAGGTAACGGCGGCGTTCAGGGAGCCCGCTCGGAGAGGTAGACGCCGATCGAAACCGATCGACCGGTGCTGTAGTTGATGCCCTCGATGCGCGGACCCGGGGCATAGCGGAGGCCGATGACCTCGGCGCGCTGGGCAAAGTTCCGCTCGTGGCGCGAATCCACGAACGCAATGCGGCAAGGACCGCGGGCCAGGAATTCGGCGGCGTTGGCACCGTCCACGAATTGGGTCGAGGTGCCAACCAGAAACACCAGGCTCGGCTCATGGTAGCCGGCGGTCGCCGCGAGCGGCTGTTTGCACTGCAAGTCCCGGACAATGCGGGCCAACGCGACGCTGGGAAACAGTGGCTGCAAGGCCGGACCGACCACGCCATAGCAGGCCACGGCCAGCAGAATCGAAGCGGCCATGGCGCGCAGCAGCGAACGCTCGGCGCCGTCCACCTCGTACAGCCGCCAGGCAATCAGGCCGAGGATTATCGCGCCGGCGGCAAACGGCCAGGCCAGTAGGCCGAGCTGACGACTGATGATGATCTGCGCGACGATGGCCGCCACCGCAAGCGCGGTCGGCAGCACGAACCACCAACTGGTGCCGCGCACCATCCAGCGTTTCCGCGCCAGCAGATGCGGGTCGAGGATGCCCGCGATAAGAATCGCGACAGCGGGGTAGAGCGGAAGTACGTAATGCGGGAGCTTCGTGATGACCAGTTCGAAGATGAGCCAAGACGGAATGAGCCACGCCAACAGAAATTTCGCGCCTGGCTCGTGGCGCGCCGCCCATACGCTCGGCGCCGCAAATCCCGCCAGCGTCGCGCCGGGCCAGAACGCCAACCAGAACAGGAGGAAATAATAGCCCGGCGGGGCAGCACGGGATTCTCTGCCGCCAAGCACCAAGGCAAGCAGTTCCTCGCCGATCAACCGCTCAACCAAGCTCTCGCCGCCATGCAACCAAGTGGCGATCAACCAGGGCATCAACAGCAGCAGAAACCATGCCACGCCGAAGAATGGACGCAGCCCCGCAAGCCATCGCAGCGAGCGGTCGACGATCGACAGCGTGACGACTGTTGCAACGACGAACAGCAGGATCAACGGGCCCTTCAGGAGGATCGCGGCCGCCAGTGCCGACCAGAAAGCTGCCGGCAGCCCCCAACCCCGGACCCCCGCATGTCCGCCGCGGCCGCTCAGATAGGCCCGCGCCAGCGCGCCCATCGCCGCAACGGCGGCGAAGAGGAGCATGGCGTCGGCCGTGGCAAGACGCGCCGCCACGCCGACAATGAGGGAGGTCGCCAGCATCAACGCGGCCAGCACGGCGGCACGGCGCGAAACGAAGGCGAGCGCCGTCCAATAGGTCAGCCATACGGCACCCACGGCGCCGACAAGCGACGGAATACGGTACAGCCAGATCCTGGTCTCCGCGCGGGATACGCCGAGCGCGTCGGCGGCGTTCACCACCGCGACCTGCAGCCAATGGATGCCGGGTGGCCTCTTGTAGCGAATCTCCTCCTGAAAGCGGATGTCGAGAAAATCGCCGGTCTCGATCATCTGCTTGCTGGCCTGGGCGAAGCGCGCCTCTTCGCGGTCGATCGGCGGCAACTGGAAGAACCCGGGCAAGAACGCCGCGAGCGCGACGACAATCAGCAGCAGAGCCGCGCGGCGGTGGGAGGTGGCCGCATAACCGATCGCCGCAGTCACGCCGACCGGCGGCCAGGGAATGCGCTCCTCGCGGGGACTCGTCGTCGACATGGGATGCGGATCGCAAAACGGTCCGACAATAGAGAAAAGCGCTGAATCAAGAAAGCGTCGGACAGAAGCCAGAGCCCGCGCTCCTATCGAATGCGCAGCATCACGCTCTCGGCGGCGCCACTTGCGTCCATCACCGTCACGCGCACGAAACCCGGCCCGTCAGGCGCGAAGAACAGCGTGCGCCGCCCGCTCGCAGTGAGCGTCGGCACGCCGTTGACCAGCACGGTGAGCGGCTCGACGCCGCCCGCCACTTTCAGCACCACGGGGTCGGGCTTGCCGTCGGAGGTCATGAGTTCGATCTGGGCGCCGTTTGGCGGATACATGATGCGCAACGACCTTTCCGGCTCGCTGGGCGTGCCCGGAGAGCGGAATTGACGCAGCGGCGGCGGCAATTTGGCGTTGGAAGCAAACAGCACGCCGGCCGGCGCGCGGGCGAGCGGCTGAGGTCGCTGGCCGCTGCGGGAGAATGCGTCGAACAGGATCGGCGCGGCGGCGCTGCGACCGGTGAGCCCGGGAACGGACGCCCCATCGGGTCGCCCGACCCACACGCCGATGGTGCGCGTGCCGTCGAAGCCGATCGCCCAGGCATCCCGGTAGCCATACGAAGTCCCGGTCTTGTAGGCGATGCGGCCGCCGGCCGCATTATCGGGCGGCGGCGTGCCGAGCAGGACATTCGCCACGTACCAGGCGGCTACCGGCTCGACCAACCGCGCGGGCGTTTGCCGAGTCGTCCCCCCCTCTCGCTCCGTCAGCGGTAGCGTGGTGCCAAGCCGCGCAAAGCCCGAATAAAGCATGGTGAGGTCAGCGAGTTTCACGCCGACGCCGCCAAGCGCCATGGCAAGGCCGGGTGTCTCGTTCTTTGGCAGCACCAGAGGCGCGCCGGCTTGCAAGAGGCGCGCGCTCAATCTCGCGGCCCCCACCTTGTCGAGCAAGGCCACCGCAGGCACGTTCAGCGACATCTGCAGCGCGCGGCGCACCGACACGGTGCCCTGGAAGCTCAAGTCGAAATTCTCCGGCGCATAATTGCCGTAGCGCATGGGGCGGTCCTCAATCAGCGTCTCGGGATGCACGAGACCGTCCTCGAAGGCGATGCCGTAGATGAAGGGTTTTAGGGCGGAGCCGGGCGAACGCAGCGCCTGGGTCATATCGACGTGACCGGCGCGGCGCTCGTCGAGGTAATCGGCTGAGGCGACGCGGGCCAGAACCTGACCCGACGAATTTTCGATCGCGACAATGGCGATCGAAATGTCCGGACCCAGGCTGCGTGCGCGTTCTCGCGCAAGGTCCTGCAGATTCCTCTGCAGCGCGGCATCGATGGTCAGGCGATGGATCCGGCGACCCGGCGCGGCGGCGATCGCCTGGTCGGCAGCGTGCGGCGCCAGCATGGGCATGGGCTTGCGGCCGGCAGGCACCGGCTCCTGTTTTGCCTGCGCGACTTCATCCGCCGGAATGAGGCCCGCCGCGGCAATGCGATCCAGCACGCGATCACGCACCGCGCGCGCGGTCGCGGCAGAGCGATCCGGCCGGCGCAACTCCGGCGACTGCGGCAGCGCGACAAGCAGCGCAGATTCGCCGAGCGTAAGCCGCCGCGGCTCCTTGCCGAAGTAAGCAAGCGAAGCGGCGCGCACGCCCTCAAGGTTGCCGCCGTAGGGGGCCAGATTCAAATAGAGCGCGAGAATTTCGTCCTTGGAAAGCCGCCATTCCAGCTCGAACGCGCGCAAGATTTGGCGCAACTTCGCGGCGATGCTGCGCTCGGTGCGCGGATCGAGCAGCCGCGCCACCTGCATGGTGATGGTCGAGGCGCCGGACACGATGCGACCATGACGCGCCCACTGGTAGGCTGCGCGCGCAAGCGCCAACGGATCGACGCCGGGATGCGAGCGGAAGCGCCGGTCCTCATAGGCCAGGAGTATAGCCAGGTAGCGCGGATCCACGTCGCTGACCGCGGCGGGCAGGCGCCAGCGCCCCTGCGCGGTCGCGTAGGGCCGCAGCAGCGCGCCGTCACGGCCGATCACGAGGGTAGAGTATTCGATCGCGTCGGGACGCGGCAGCGGCTCGAGCGAGGCGACCCACCATCCGGCGCCGGCGGCACCGAGCGCCAACGCAAACGCGGGCGCGGCCCATCGCCTGCAGCACCGCAAGTGCTTCGCCGCAGCAACATTACCTTCCCCTTTCAAGGGGAGGGAATCGGATGTTGCTCGATCGCTCATCGCGCGGCCTGAATTTCGACTGTGCCGGTTCCGGTGCGGCCATATCGATCGGGCTTGTACATGTCTTCGATGTAGGCCTGGGGAAGGATGTAGCGCCCCGGCGAGACGGCGCGCACCACATAGGCGACCGTGAACACCACCGGATCGCCTGCCTTGCGCTCGAACGCGGCGCTGAACCGGTCGTCACGGAACTCGGAATGGACCGGCGCCTGTGCATTCGGGATCCACGCCAATGTTCCGGTGTCGCCAGAGGAAACTAGCCGCGGGTTGTCGATCTCGAAGCCGGCCGGCAGGTGATCGGCGAGAATCAGGCGACCGAATTGCGGCTGCGGCTCGGTGACTTTCAACACCACGACGAAGCGCTGGTTCTGCTTCGCCTGCGACGGATCGGCGGGATCGCCGTCGAGCGTGTAGTACAGGCGCTCGAGCTTGAACCCTTTTTCGGCAGCGGGCTCAGGGGTGCGCGGCGCCCCGCTGACCGACAAGACCGCCTGCAGGGGGGCGGAACCGGTATTGGTCACGCGGAACGGCTGCGCCAGATGGGCGGCGCGGAAGCTGTGGAAGTAGGCGCCCTTGTGCGGCTGTCCGCCTACCTCCAGCGTGACATTGGCCGCATCCTTGGCCAACGCCCGAGCCGCGAGCACCATCCAAGCCTGCTCCTGAGTAGAGGTGTGAACTGTCTGCGCGCGCGCCTGTTCAACGCGCTGGAGCGCCGTCGCGATTGCCGGCCGCGGGCCTCCGGTCTCGGAGGCGAGCGTCACAAAGGCCGCAGCATCGCGCAGCGCGGTGCCGTAGTCAGGCCGACTCAAGAACTCCGGCTTTGTGGTGCGTGACAACGAGTCCAGCGCGGCATTGTAGACGCGCTCGGCGCGCACGCGGTCTCCCAGCATGGCGAGCGCGGCGGCGATCTGCGCCTTGGCGATGGGCGTGGTGATTTCGCCAAGCTTGGCGTCGGCGATGTAGCGCAGATCGCCGAGCGGGGCTGCGCCATTGCGCGCCAGGACGTACAGCGAATACGCAAGGTCCATGCCGCCGTCCTTCGGCTCGGGCGCGTTGACGACGAAATTGCGCAGACGGTCCAGCGCAAGCCTGAACGCCGCGTCCGGCACAGCAAAGCCGCGCTCGCGCGCGCGGGTGAGGAAGTCGGTCACGTAGGCATTGAGCCAGGCGTCATCGCCGCCGAGGCCCCAGAGACCGAACGAACCATTCGGCGACTGGCGGGCGAGCACGCGTTCGATTGCGTCGCGAATGCGCTGATCGATGGCGCCGTCAAGCGCGAGCTGCGCTTCGGCGGCGAGCTCATTGGCATAGAGCAGAGGCAGCGCCACGCTGGTGATCTGCTCGGAGCAGCCGAAGGGGTAACGGTCGAGCGATTTAAGCAGCGTTGCCGCGTCGAGGGCGGTGGAAATGCCCACCGAAAGCGCGACGCCGCCAGTGCCCGGCACAAGGTCGGCGAACAAATCGGCCGACAACGTGAGGCTCTCGCCGCGCGCGAGCGACCGCACGGTGCGGCGCGTCAGGATCTGCGTCGCGGGCTTCACGTTCAACGCGTAGCTGCGTTCGAGCCTGAAGCCGCCGGGGCCCGTAAGCTCCACGCTGATGATGGCGATGCCGGCACTCGAGGCGCTGAGCGGCAGCGTCACGGCCTCGCGCTGCTTTGCGCGCAGGCGCACCGTCTGCGTTACGCGGTCGCCGACGGCGACCGGACCGTCCGCCTTGACCGCGAGGGCATAGTCGCCGGCCTGAGCTTCGACGTTGTCCAACTGCAAATGCAAGGTGCCGCGGTCGCCGGTGAGCAGGAAGCGCGGCAGGGTCGCGGTCAATACCACCGAATCGCGAATCACCACATCGCCGCTCGCGCGGCCAACCTTGTCCTTGCTCCAGGCCACCGCCATTACGCGCACAGTGCCGGCGAACGCGGGAATCTCGAACGGAATTTCGACGGTGCCATCGGCCCGCACGGTGACGAGACCAGAGAAGAGCGCAAGCGGCGCCTGCGTCGGCCGGTCACCGCTCAGCTCCGCGGCGGCGCCATCGCCGCCAGTCTTGATCCGGCCGCGGGTGCCCTGCATGCCGTCGATGAGTTGGCCGTAGAGGTCACGGATTTCGGCGGTGAGGCGGCGCTGGCCGAGAAAATAGTCGTCGGGCGCCGGAGGCTTGTAGTTGGTCAGGTTGAGGATGCCGACATCAACGGCGGCCGCCACGACGCGCGCGTCCTCGCCGGCGGTCAGGCCTTCCAGCTTGATGGGAACGCGCAGCGTGGAGTTGGGTCGCGCAAGCTGCGGCAGCTTCATGTCAAGGCCGAGCGTGTGTGCCTTGCGGTCAATGGCAAACCACTGCAGCCCAATGGCGCGGCCGGGCATGCGCTGGGCGCGCGCGTCGAGCGGGCGACGGAGCGTCGCTACCACGTAGGCGCCATTGCCCCAATCGCGGCCGACATCGAGCCTGATGCGCGCGGTGCCGGGCTGCACGTCCTGGGTGACGGACGAGATCAGCCGGTCGCCGATCACGTCGAGGGTGAGTTTTCCGGCGGTGCGCGCGGTCACCGCCACGGTCATGGCCTCGCCCGGGCGATATTCGGGCTTGTCCAACGCGACCTCGAGCATGTCGGGCGTGTCCGCGCTCGCCTCGGCATACCAGCCGGCATCGAAGGAGAAGGATGTGACCGGAACAGTCGGCTCGCCGGTGGAAACTTCCAGACGATAGCGGCCCCATTGCACCGGCACCGAGATGCGCGCGGGCCTGCCGGCCACAAGATCAATGCGCCCGTCGGCAACGCGGCGCGTGATCTTGATCGCCTCCCAATCCCAGCGGCCGTCGCGGCGGTACCACTGATAGCGACGCTCCACTTTCAGCAGCTCATAGCGCGCACCCTTGCGCGAGAGCGCCTTGCCGTCGGGCGCGACAAGAATGACATCGAAATTCGCCGCCGAGCCGTCGGCAAGCGAGCGGCCCGAGAACAGCGGCTTGACGCCGATCATGTTGGTGCTCGGCACCACGGGGAGCACGATGCGGCGTTCGACGGCGCGGCCGCCGGCCTCCGCCATGCGCACAACGATTTGCGCCTCAAGCGGCCGGGTCGATGCCGGTACCTTGGTGGCGGCGACCTTGAAGCGCGCCTTGCCGGCGGCGTCGGTTGCCGGCAGTTCGGCGAGCGGTTGGCGGGTCGGCGCGGCTTCGTCGTCGGCCAAGCCGAACGCGTAGCCTGGGAATCCCGGGCGCTCCTTCGCGGGGCTGTAGATGACTTCACCGTCGAGTTCAAGGTTTGCGGCAGGTGCGCCGTAGAGGAAGCGGCCTTCCACCGTCACTTCGGCCGGCAGATTTGGTGCGATGCGGCCGGTGGGAGAGGCGAGCTCGAATTCAAGCCGGTCGGGGACGTAGTCCTCGACCATGAAAGTGGTTTCGCCGACCGGTGGCCGCTTCGGATCGGTGAACGCGCGCACACGCCAGGTGCCGCTCGATGCGGTGGTAGCGATCGGCACGCCGAGCACGCGGCCGCCGATGCCCTGATCGGGAACGGTGACCCGGCGATATTCGAGCCCGTCGGGACGTTCGATCACCAGCGTGAGCGGCACTCCAACCGCGGCAATACCGCGGCTGTCGCGCAACAGTGCGGTGATATGCACCGTCTCGCCGGTGCGATACACACCGCGCTCAGTGTAGACAAAGGCGTCGAGAGCGCCGGCAGTTGGGCGGCCGGCAACGCCCCGGTCGGACAAATCGAACGCGGAGGACTTGAGGCTCAAGAACGCATAGTCGCCGCCGCGTTGTTCGGAGGCGACGACGAGAGCGGGTGCCATGGCCCCCTCCCCGCGCGTAAACCCCGCCTCGAAATGCGCATAGCCCGCGGCATTCGTGGTCTTGGTCGCCAGGATCTCGTTGCCGCGCGAGAGGAGCCGCACTTCGACCTGCCCCTTCGGCTCCGCGGTCGCGAGCGAGTGCACGAAGACGTGGACGCCGTCGTTGCCCAGGTAAGACGAGATGCCAAGATCGGAGACGATGAACCACTGGGTGGCGAGATCGTCGAAATCATCGGAGCGTGTCGGACCCGGCGAGGCCACCATCACGTAAACGCCAGGCGCGAGATTGGGTACCGCCTGGTCTACCGGGAACGCGGTGGTGACGTCGGTATTGAGCGTCTGCTCCACCGCAAGCTCGCCTTGCCAAACCTTGCTCGCCTGGTTCTCGGACAGGCGCTCGATCTGCCAGCGGTCGAGATTGCGCTGGAAATCCCGGCCGAGCACGGTGTCGGTGATGTTGCGGTCGCCGACGCGATAGATCTCGATCGACACCGTCTTGGTGTTGACGGTGATCAGCGGGATGCCGCGCTGGCCGGCGCGCGGCAGCACATAGGCGCGCGCCGCGAAACGGACCGACGGTTTGCGGTCGCGCACATAGGCGGTGATGTTGGACGACTTGAGCAGGCTTTCGCGCACGACCGAGGGGAGGCCGGCGCGCAGCGTGATGCTGTAGCGTTCGCCGTGCCTTAAGCCCTCCACGCAGAGCTGCCTGTCGCTTGCGGAGAGCGCGGGCCTGTCGATGCCGGCAACGGCGACGAAGGGAGAGAAGTCCACCCGCTTGACCGGCAATTCCTCGGAAAACTGGAAGCAGACGCGGGGCGAGGCGGCATCCGAATCGACGGAGTAGTCGAGCAGCCGGAAGCCGTGATCCTCGCGCAGCTGCTCGTAGAGGGCGCGCACGTCGGCGGCCTCGCGCTGATCGAGGGCAAGCCGGAGCGAGTCGAGCGCGGCGCGCCACTGGCGGCGGTCGGCGAAGGTGCGACCGAGCAGAACCAGGGCTTCGGTCTCGTCGTTGCGGTTGGTGGCGCGGGCGTACGCCGCGTAGGCGGCGGTACTGGCACGTTCGAGCAGGCGCGCGCGTTCGCGCTGGTCGTTGGTGCGGATTTGCAGGATGGCGCGGGCAAGCCGCAGCCAGGTGACACTGTCGTTGGGCGCCGCCACGACCATTTGGCCAAGGAGGATCATGCCCGTGCGGGCGTCGTTGCGCTGGAAGGCGGCCTCGGCTTCGCGTCGCAATTCGGTGAGCGATTTTCGTACTTGCCCGGCTTCAGCCTTGATCTCGGCTTCGAGCTTGATCGCGGCGTCGTTGAGATCCTGGCGGAAGAAGGCCTTTTGGGCGACGGCGGGAACGACGGACGCGACAAAAAGCGCGGCGGCAAGGCCGGCGCGGGCGAACGCAATCATGGGGATCCTCCTCCCGAAAAGGGATCGCGAGCGGTTACTATCGAGCACAATCCCCAAACGTGTCGAGGTCGTGACGGCCCGCCGGACGCGGCAGCCGCGCTGAGAAATGGATTCAAGCGGCTGCGAAAATGATTCGGATTTTATGCTTAAATATTTGATCCGGCGGGTTGATCGGAGCGGGCGCGCGACCCGAGCTTTGTCGGTTGCAGCGCTCCCGGGCAAGTCGCCCCTGTGCAGCGTCAGGCAGACAAACAGGCCCTATCGGAGGTCCGGCAATCGGGCTAAATCAGCCGAGTGACAGCGCAGCGGCGGGTGCCCCCGCCCTTGGTGTGTTGTCTGCCGGCCCAGCACGGCCCCGTAGCTCAGGGGATAGAGCAGCAGCCTTCTAAGCTGAAGGTCGTAGGTTCGAATCCTACCGGGGTCACTACTGTCAGGGTTTGTCCAGCGCGGACACATAGGGTTGCCCTTCTCTCAGCAAGGGCACGGGATCAATCGGCGCGGTCGTAGCGCTCTACGAGGCAGATCGTAGGCGGCAATTCGGGGCGGATCGGCCCCATGCGCAGGCCGGTCACGCGCAAGTTCGATTTCGGCGGCATTACCTTGTCGACCAGCCCGGTGACGTCGCCGGTCGCATAGGATACGTCGCCGCAGCGCAGCACAATGTTCTTTACCGGAAACGGGTTGCTGTTGACGAGCGAGGCGGACACCAGGATGTGGCGCGGCGGTATCTGCTGCGCGGTGAAGTGGGAGATGACCACGCCGGCCGACGGCAGCGCCGGCGGATTTGTTTCCGGCTCCGGCATCTGACGCGCAGTGGCGCCAATGGCGTCCATTTTCTCCGGTTCCCCGCGCGCCTCCTTTGGCGGCTGCTGCGGCTTCGGCTTCTCCTTTGGCGCCGCGGGAGAAGGCTTGGTCGCCGCGCGCTGATGGGCGAGGTCGCCGAAGCTCGGAGCCTTGGCCTGCGGATTGTCGCGCTCGATGCGCTGGCCGATGCCATACAGGAAAGCGACGAAGCTCAACACCGTGGCGCCGGCGGCAATGGCACTGCTGCGATTGTGGTAGAGCACGATCGCTGCGGCGACGCAGACAACGGCGGAAATCAGAATGACGAGCTCCGGCATCACGGCAATAGTCCGCGGCGGCGAATCACCCGGCGGGCGCGCAGCATTGAAATAACGCACCCCGCAACGGTCGAAACCGCGCCAGGCGAGTTTCCCACGGCTTTCGCGGCAGCGCGTCGCGCGTCGACGGCGGGCTTCGCACCGCCGAGCCCCTTCCCGCGGTCCGCCGCTCACACGTAGCGCGGCGGCGCGTGGGCGCGGACTTGGATGCGCAGCTCGCCCAGACACGGCAACGAGCGGCCGACAATCCAGTCGCCCGGTTGCACCGGCCCCACCCCCTCCGGCGTGCCGGTGTAATAGAGGTCGCCGGGATAGAGCGTGTAGAATTTGGACGCGAACTCGATCAGCCGCGGAATGTCGAAAATCAGGAGGCTCGTATTGGAGTCCTGCCGCTTCTCGCCGTTGACGTAGAGCGTGAGCGGCACCTCGCCGGGGTTGAGGATTTCGTCTGCGGTCACCATCCAGGGCCCGAGCACGGTGTAGCCGTCGATCGATTTGCGGAAGCTGCGGTCCTCCTGGCCGCGCGCGGTCATGTCGAGGCCGAGGCAATAGCCGGCGATATATTCATAGGCGCGCTCGCGCGGGATGTCGCTGCCCTGCTTGCCGATCACGAGCACAAGCTCGATCTCATGGTCGTTGCGGCGGTCGGGAAAGCGCATGGGTATGCCCTCGGACGGGCCGACCAACGAGGTGTTGGATTTGAGAAAAATGCCGGCCTTCTCGATGTCCGGAGAGAAGCGCGCAAGCCCCGGGATGGTGTCGCGCAAGTGCTGCATCTCTTCGATGTGCTTGGCGTAGTTGGTTGGCGCGGCGAGGATTTTGGGCGGGCGCGCGACCGGCGCCAGGAGCTTCACTTGCGACAGCGGCTTGCCGGGCGCGGAGCGCGCCATCTTTTCCAGGCGCTCGCGCCAGGCGGGCAGCGCGGCAATCACCGGGTCGACTTTGGCAGTGTAGGGCGTCGTGGCGCGGATCTCGGTCTGCGCCACGGTGACGTCGTGCACCATGTCGCCTATCACCACGCCGAGGCGATCGTCATCGAAGCGGCAAAGCTTCATGTCGCACCTTCCGGATCCGGCCGCTACAGAATGAGATCCTTGTTGTCCTCGAGGCCGAACAGCGTGCGGCCCCAGTTGCGGCCGAGCACTTCGTATTGGTTGCTGAAATGCTGGCGCGCGGCGCTGATGTCGGCAACGATGCGGCCGAACGGCTGGTCGGCGTAAAGCCCGCGGCCGCCGGTCGCGGTGAACAGGCGCGTCGCAAGCTCACGGCAGCGCTCGACGATGGCCGCGGTGTGGAACTTGTAGCGGATGCGGTCGCTCAACGGGGGCATCGTGCCGCGCTCGGCGTAGCCGCGCATGAGCCGCAGATGATGGTGCAACACCGCGCGCATCTCGTCGATGGCGACCACGATCTCGGCGCAGACGAGATGCACGTGCGGGTCCTCCGCGGTCTTGCCGTGGTAGGAGGCGCGGCGGCCGCCATAGTCGAGGAAAGCGTCGAGCATGCCCTGCAATGCGCCGATCGCGCAGATGGAAACCCCGCGAAAGAAAATCTGGCCGAACGGATAGCGATACAGCACCCCGGTGTTGACCGCCTGCCCCGGCCCGTATCCGCGGTGGGTGTCCGTGAGGCGGATCATGCGATAGGCGGGAACAAAGGCTTCTTTGACGTCGATGTCGTGGCTGCCGGTGGCTTTCAGCCCGGCCACGTGCCAGGTGTCGATGATCTCGTAGTCGGTGCGCGGCACGAGAAACAGCGCGCGCTCCGGCGGCGCGCCGGATTGGTCGATCGCCGCGCCGAGGAAGGCCCAGCTACAGTGCTCGCAGCCGCTGGAATAAAACCAGTGACCCCTGAGCCGATATCCGTCGCCTTCGAGGGTCGCGGTGCCGCTCGGCATGAGGGAAGAACTGATCAGCGCCGTCGGATCCTCGCCCCACACATCCTGCGCGGCGCGGTCGTCGAGCAGGCCCATGAGCCAGGGATGCAGGCCGACAATGCCGTAGATCCAGGCGGTCGACATGTCGCCTTCGGCGAGCGCCATTTCGATCTCGAAAAAATCCGCCGGGTCCAGCTCATAGCCGCCCCAGCGCCTGGGCCGCAGCACGTGAAAAAGCCCGGCCGCCTA
>FWPU01006133.1_pt1 | contig 24667 bp, 14 predicted proteins | sample 2228361 | NCBI WGS metagenome assembly FWPU01 (sample SAMEA103939777, study PRJEB20133) | metagenome | reverse complement strand
GGGGCAGTTCAGGATTGACGGCGATCAATCAATGGGTGGTGCTTTTGGTCGGGACGCACCTTGTGTTGGCCGGGCCCGTGGATTTGGGGGTGGCTAGTTTCACCGCGGTGGCCGGTGGGTCGATTCTGGACGATTTCGACGACACAACAGTGCTTAAGGCGGGGCTTGCCAACCTGACCGCCGGGGGTGGCATCGGCGCCGCGGGGTCGCACGGGCAGATCGATACCAGGGTGGCGAATCTCTTGGCGGTGGCCGGTCCTGGCGGGTTGTTCGTGACCGACAAGGACGGGTTGAATCTGCTGAACCCTACTGCCGCGGGGGACGTGGTGTTAGGCTCGGAGGACGGCTTGTTGCGGGCAGGGCCGGGGATTTCGGTACAGAGCACGGCGGGCGGCGTCACCTTGCAGGCGGCCGACGCACTGCTGTTGGCGCCTGGCTCGCTGGTATCGGCTGCCGGATCGGTTCGCTTGGACCTGGGGACCGATCAAGATGGTGGCGTGGCCGACCTGCGGGGAACGATCCAGGTGGGAGTAGCGGGCCAGGCCAGCGTGGTCGGGGGCGATGGGGCCGAGTTGGTGCGCATTCCGCTGGCCGAGGTGTCGCTGCCTCCCGGCGGACTGGGTATGGATGGCGACGCTGGGGTCGACACGGTACGGCTGGTGGGGACGGCGGCTGCGGAGCTGTTCCGCGTGGATGACGCGGCGGGCAACATTTGCCGGAAGCTAGAGGCCGATCCGTCGTTTGGGCGGGTGGTCAACGGCTACAGCAATTTGGAATTGATTCACATCCAGGCGACCGGCGGCGACGACCGCGTGATGTTCGCCGTGGGCGGGCACAACGCCAAGCTGCGGTTCGAAGGGGGACCGGGCGAGGGGCCGCTGTCTAACGGTCTTCAGGTGGTGGGGACTGCCGGAGCGGACGATATTCGCGTGGGCCCGGGCCAGCGGTTCCAGGTGGTCGATGTGGCGGTGTTGCAGTTGTTCGGGCTGGGCGGGAACGACTTTTTGGCCAACAACACGGCCATTTCATCGATTCTCAGCGGTGGGGATGGTGCCGACACCATTTTTGGTGGGTTCGCCCGGGATGTGATTTTCGGCGGGCGGGGTGTGGACCATCTGTTTGGGCGCGACGGCGACGACTTCATCTTCGCCGACCACGACTATCTGTTGGACCAGACGCATCAATTGCCACCGGTCGAGGACGGCGATCGATCGGATGGTGGGACGGGCCGGGATACGTTGGTGCATTTTGGGGAGGACTTCCCGTTTGGCGGCAGCGATACGGTGTCGGATCGCGTGATTTCGGATGCCGCTTTCTTGACCATAGAAGACTGGCTGACCGGGTGGCTGCAGCCCGTCAGCTCGGGCAACGTGGCCGACGCTTTGTTCCAGGCCCTGGACAAGCACGACACGCTGGAAGAACAGCAGACCTTCAAAGGCCGGGGTGCGGGCTATTTCCTGCCGGGGCCGTGCTGATAGGCCGTTTGCACGGTGGCGTGCGACGGCCTTGGAGAGGGCCAGGCTGGCGCAGTTGCTGGAAGGTGGGGCCCGCCCAGGGCAAGCCCAATCATGGTGGTTTTGGGCCTCGCCAGGCGGCACGCCCACCTGACAGCGGGAGCAGAAACGAGGGCTCCGCCGAACGAGTGGTCCCGCGGGGGGGCGGGGGGACTTTTATCGGCGCACGCCGGTTGGCTTGTCGGAACCGGGCGCTTTAGCCAAAACGGCTTGGGCATGCCGGGCCAAATGCCCGCGGAGGTCCTGGGCGTACTGTTCGAGGATTTTCCGGCCCAATCCCTGGAAATCGCCGCAGCGGTACAGGGCCCTGGCCACGACCAGCTCGCGGAGCGAATCGCGGCGGCTTACCACCGAGTGGACGCCTTCGGTGGGCGGGTCCAAGGCCCGCGCCCGCTGGAGGCTGGTATGGGCGAAGCCGGTCATGCCCGGTTTTTTCAGATGTTCGGCCAGTGCCGCCGCAGCGCTGGGGTGTGCGATCAGTTCCAGGGCCAGGGCGGCAGCCCGATGGTGCGAAAAGTCGCTCTCGGCCGACAGCTTTCGCAGCTTTTCGACGATTACCGGCACGGCCTCAGGCCGGCGGGTCAGTCCCAGGGCCACCACCAGGTTGTCCAGCGGGCTCATGGCATAGCCGAATTGCCCGCTGCCGCGGTAGTTCCAACCTTTGTCCCACTCGGGCGTGTCTCGCACGGCGGCCAGGAGGGTTTCAAACCCGGTTGCATCGCCCAGCACGGCGAGCAGCTTGGCGTAGGCCAGTTTGCTTGGGCCTTCGGATTTGTGGTAGGCCTCGCGCACCAGGGGGAGGGCCGTGTCGCGGTGGGCGAGGATCACGGCCGCGCCGTGCCCCTCTTCGGCACCGAAGCTCTTGACCGCCGCTGCGATGCGTTCGGCCGGCATGGGGTAAGAGTCTTGATCGGCCAGCACGCTTTCGGGCAGGTTGCCGATCTCAACCAGATGCTTTTGCAGCGCCCGCACATCGATCCGCCGCGGGGCGATGCCCTGGCGGGCGGCCATGGCAGCGGCCACGCCGGCGGCGTACCCCTGGTTTTGGATATCGGCCTGCATCCGCACCAGCGGCAACGCATCGCGATGAACGCTCATCCCAATGCCCGCCACCAAGAGCCCCTCCAGGTTCTTCGGCAACAGGCAGCGATAGGGGACATACACATAGAACCCTTTTTCCAGCGGATGCTCCAGGAGCAAATACGGATCGATCGTGTACCCGTGCGTGTCGAAGTTGCTGTAGGCCCGCACGATGGAATCGGGGAAGGTCCGGCCGTTGATCTCATCGAGCAACGTCAGCGTGAAGTCGCCCACGATCCGCCGGCGTTCGCGGGTATCGATGAGCTGCCCCTGGTCGAAGGCATTGGGGTATTTATCCTTGGCCCGCACGAAGATGTGCCACACGTCGACCATATCGGTTTCGTCGACGATGGTGAAATCGGTATTGGTGTAACTGGCGCCCAGTTGGCGCGGCGGCAGGCCCGTCCCCTGCATGGCAAACTCCCTTTCGTCGGTGTACACGCACGGGGCGCCGGCGGCAGCGGCCACATCGGCGTTACCCGTGGCATCGATGACCACTTTGGCCAGCACCACGCCGCGCCCCTGGGGGGTGGCGACGACGGCCCCGGTGACGTGGCTGCCATCGACCAAGGCCCCACAACCGATGCCGCCAAACCACACCTCTCCCTTGGCCTTGGTCAGCTCCTCGAGATACCACTGGCATTTCTGCTCGATGACCCAGGCCGTGGCACCGCCGGCAACCTCTTTGGTAAAGCCCACGCGATTGCCCCAGTAATACGAGGAGATTGCGCCTGTGGTGCCCACACCCCCAAGGCCCGACAGGTACTCGACGACCAGCGTGCGGGCCCCTTGCCGGGCCGCGGCAATGGCGGCCGGCGCCCCGGCCGTGCCCCCGCCGATGACCACCACATCGTAACGGCCCAGCACGGGCACGGCGCGGGCCTGTTGCGGTACCCTCGTCTCCCCGCGCCCGGGCCGCACCCCTTCCAACAGCTCCCGCACATCCCCATTGGCCGCCGGAGAAGCCACCGCTTCGCCCGCCAGATGGACCTTCTGGGGATCGGGCACCTTGCGTGCTTCTTCGGCTGCGGCCCGCCCGATCCGCTGGCCCCACGCGATCAGATGCACAGGCCTCAACAGCCCTGTGGCCAGCGACCGGGGAACATCGGCCACGCCGCTGAGGACCCACAGGCGTTCGACCCCTTGGGGGCGGAACGCACCTGGCGGCAACTGGCCCACCGCGGTCCCTTCGCTGCCAGCTTCCTGGCCGAATACGCTATCCGGCGGCACCTCCCACAGCACATCCGAAGTAAACTGCTGTTCGGGATGGTAAGTGACCAGGCGTGCCCGGCGGTCGGCGGCGGCCAGCGAGGCGAAGGAATCGTCGGCCATGGGTAAGCGGAGCGTATACTCGAAGATCCGGAAGGTCCCGCTGGAGGTCTTGGCCCGATTGGGAAAGGGCCCCCGGAACGGCGGCTGGATCTCGCGCACGGCGACAATCTCCTCGCCGGACCGCGGTTGGCCGCCAATCACCACGCGCTGGAACGTGTGCAGGCCAGCCGGATAAGGCCGAAACCTGGCCCCGGCCAGTCGAGCCACCACGCCCCGCGGCGTGGCGTCGATAATGACCTTCGCGACCACCGCCTGCCGGCCCGCCCGGTTGGCCATCACCACCCCGCAAGGCCGTCCCGCAGCATCGCGAAGCACATCGGTCGGGTAGCAGCTAAACAAGAATGGGACGCCGGCCGACACCAAAGCGTCGTCCAGCGTCTTCTTGACATGCATGGGCCGGGGGATGGCGGGCCGGCTGGGCACCGGAGGCGGCGTCTTGGCCGGCCCAGTCACCTCCAACTCGCCCAGGAGAATGCGGCTGGCGTCGGCCGCCTTTTTGACCGCCAGCTTCACGTACCGGGTCTTGGTGCGAATCGGGACGGTCAGCACGACGCACGGGTCGCCTGCCGTGCCGTAGAGTTCGGCGCTGGGGTCATTGCGGGCTGTGCCCAGGGGTCGCCACGACTTGGCATCGTCGCTGACGGCCACAGTGATCTGATCGACCTTGAAACCGTCGCCCCCTTCGCGCTGGTAGGCGATCAGGCGGAGTTCCTCGGCCGGCTGGGGGGCAAACAGGTCGATCACCAGGGTCACGTCATCGGCGTACTCGACGCTTTCGGTCGGCGCGTGGCCGAACTTGCCGTCGGTAAGCATCGACGGGGGCTCGGTGTCGCGGTGCCGCGGCGCACTGGGCCGGTCGGCCTGGTACTTGCACCGAAGCCGGTTGGGCGAAACAGCCGGGCGAAACACCACCGGGTCCTGATAAATGGCTTTGGCCAATGGCGAAGTGGGCTCCTCTCCCTCTTCCAGCCACAGCCGCAGGGTGGCGGTCATATCGTCGCCCAGATAGGGTCGGGGGGCGGCCAGGAAGACCTTGGCGCCCGCCTGGGCCGCCTCGACGGCTGCTGCCACCGCGCCCGTGCTGCCGCCTACGACAGCCACATCGACCTGATACGCGACAGGAATCTGGCGGGCCGACTCGTTGACCGCCCCCTCGGGCCGGGCGACCCCGGGGGCAAACCCCACTGCCGCGAGCCACACCACCGCCAGGCCGGCGGCACCCACCCTTCGTATTGTTGATGCGTGCTGAGACATCTTTCAGGTTCTCCCAGGATGTCCGCTCTTCAACGAGATAGCCGTTCCTCCGCGGCACCCAGCGGGCGCGCGGTCCCGCCGCCGGCTTGCGCGAACGGAAACGCGCCGCCGGCGTTGCCAAGTTCCCAGTTGGGAAACTGCCTTTAATACTCGCGATCTTTGACAATCCCCGGCTGGGGGATCGGATACTTGCCGCCCGCCAAATGGACCAGCGGCGCGGGCGAATCCATCGTCAGTTTATCCAGGTCTGGGGCGAACTCGTGCGGGCAGTTCAGGATCTGTTCGTAAGTAATCACCTGGCCGGTATGGGCGGCCATGCGCCCCATGGAAGTGACCAGGCTGGCCTCGGCCCCCCGCCGCACCTCGTTGTACGGCTGGTCCTTGAGAATCGCTTGGACCAGATCGTTCCACTCGTTTTGGTAGGGGTTTTCTTCGCCAGGCTTGACCTTCGACTCCCACAGCAGGCCGCTCCGTTCGGGTGCCCGGCCTTTATAGATCCGGGAGGGCAAACCGCAGTCGCCGTGGGCCGAGATGATGGCCAGGCCCTTGGTCCCCTGGGCATAACTCATGTACCGTTCGGTGCAGCCGACCATGCACCGGCCGTCCATGATGAACGTCGTGCCATCGGCAAACTGGTACTCCACCGAGTACACATCGAAGTTCTGATCGACGTCCGATCTCCCGTCGGGCGTACGGCGGAAATGCCGGCCACCCAGCCCCTGGGCCCGCACCGGCCAGGCCCCCTTCATCCATCCGCAGTGGTCGATGATATGGATGTAAAAATCGCTGAACGCGCCCCCGCTAGCCCACAGGAAGCTGTGGAACCGCTGCACCTGGAACAATAGCTCGCTCATGTCGGGCGGCTTGGGTAGCGAGGAGAAATAGCCCACCGGGCCGTGCATCCGGTAGCCCCGCAGCATCACCACTTCGCCTAATTGTCCGTCGCGGATCCGGCCTGCCAGCTCCTCCAGGGCCCGGCTGTGCCGCGACATCAGGCCCACACCAGCCTTGAGGTTTTTCTTTTCCGCCGCTTCGGCCAGTTGAAACATGCGCTTGGTGGTGGGGCCATCGACCGTCACCGGTTTTTCCATGAAGACGTGCAGCCCCTTTTCGATGGCGTAAGCGTAATGCACCCAGCGGAAGGCCGGCGGCGTGGCGAAAATGGCAATGTCGCCCGGCCGCAGGCAGTCCATGGCCTTGCGATAGGCGTCAAACCCGATGAATTGGCGCTCGGGGGGCACGTCGGTCTGGGCAGCAAACTCGCTCTTAAGGTGTTGGAGGCTGGATTGGAGGCGATTGGGGAAGACGTCGGCCATGGCCACGAGCTTCAGTCGGGCCTGCTTGACCGACAAGGCGTTGGCGGCCGCCCCGGTCCCTCGTCCGCCGCAGCCCACCAGGGCGACGCGAATCTCGTCACTGCCGGCCGCGTGGACCCAGGGGGTGGTCGTTGCCGCCAGCGCCGCAGCCGCCGCCACTCGCCCCGTGTGCCGCAGGAACTCGCGCCGGCTTGCACCTTGCTTCTGACGCATGGATATCTCCTTTGGAAGGAACCGTCTGAGGGATAGTACCGCTCGGTCTGCCAAACCGATGCAGTTTGTCCACCGGGCCACGCCGTGTCAACACCCGGCCAGGCACCGGACGCCACGGGCCCAAGACCGCCGACCAGACAGTGCGGCTGACCGGGCCTTGGCTTTCGGCATTAACCCGTGCGCAGTGGTCTCGGTGGCAGGCGGCTTCCCTAAAGCCAGAGCCGGGGATTGGCATCCGACGGCGATGCGGCCGGCAGGCCGCCCCACGCAATCAGGCCCCCCTATCGAGCGGTTGTCCCTGTTCCGACACGCTCGATAATTGCCCAAGGGCTTTTTTACACGCAGCGAATTGCCCAAGGCCGCTGTCAAGCGCCTGGAAATTGCTCCAGGCCGTTGTCGCCCCCCTGCCCTGTTCTTCCTTGCCGCCTGCCGTATGCATCAGCAAGCCGCTTCGCACGAGCCGATCATCTCGGAACGGGCCCGCCGCACCGCCCTGGCCGTGGTCTTCGCCACGGTGTGCGTCGATTTGCTGGGTTTTGGCCTGGTCATGCCGCTGTTGCCGGTGTACGGCAAGGAGCTTTTGGCCGGCCACAGCGCGTCGAGCGCCGGATGGATCTTGGGGCTGCTGATGGTCAGCTTTTCGCTGATGCAGTTCGTGTTTGCACCGATATGGGGGAGGGTTTCGGATCGGGTGGGGCGGCGGCCGGTGCTGTTGGCCAGCCTGGCGGCCTCGGCGGGGTGCTATTGGCTTTTCGGACTGGCCTCGCTCTGGGGGAGCCTGGGGTGGATGTTTGCCGCGCGGATCGCGGCAGGCGTGGCCAGCGCGACGATTCCCACGGCCCAGGCCTACATCGCCGATGTGACTTTGCCCCAGGAACGGGCCCGTGGCATGGCCCTGGTGGGAGCAGCCTTCGGACTGGGCTTTACCCTGGGGCCACTGGTGGGCGTGGCCGCCCTGGGCCTCGAACGCCCGAATCCCGCCCCCGCCCCGCTGAGCGCCTGGCCCGGCTACCTGGCCGCCATCTTGTCGGCCGTGGCCCTGGTCGTCGCCTGGTTCTTCCTCCCCGAGCCGGCACGCACCGAACCCGCCAGGACCCGGCACAAAGGCTTCGATTGGCGTGGGCTGCGCCGGGCCCTGGCGGTCCCCTCGATCGCCCCTTTGCTGGCGGCGGCGTTTTTGGCAGTCTTCGCCCTGGCCAGCTTCGAAGGAACGATCTCGCTCAGCATCGACGCCAAACTGGCCGGGCCCCGGACCGCGGACCTCGCCGCAACCGGCCCGGCGCAGCACCAGCGCTTGCTGTTGTTGTTCGCCTACATCGGCGTGATCCAGTGCCTGGTGCAAGGGGTGCTGGTCCGCCGGTTGGCCACCCGCATGAGCGATGCCCGGCTGGCGGCAGCAGGGGCCGTGCTGGCCCTGGCCGGCTTCGCCCTCCTGGCGATTGCCGTGGGGCCGCGCGTCCCCGGCACATCGGGGCTGATCGTGGCCTCGGCCGTCCTGGTGGCAGGACTGGCGTTCGTCTTTCCCGCCGTGCAATCGCTTATTTCGCGCAGGACCAGCCCCACCGAACAAGGCGGCGTCCTCGGGGCCGGCGAAAGCATCAGCTCCGTAGCCCGCATCACCGGCGTGTTCTTCGGCGTGCGGGCGTTCAAACAGACCGCCGGCCTGCCGTATTGGTCGTCGGCCGTGCTGATGGCCATGACCCTGGGCCTGCTCCTGGCCGCGGTACGGACCGGCCGCGACTGGGCCCCGCCCAATGCCTGACGAAGCCCCTACCCGGCACTCTCTTCGCCTCAGCAACAAGCCCCGCAAAACTGCCACAACCCTATTCGCCCCGGCATCCAGAGCGCCTTTCGCCCCGAATCGTTTACAGCCCCAGGGACTTTATCGGAAAACGGATCTAAAGGCTGCCACCAACACTCGCTTGACTCCTTCCGACACTTCTACGGCCACAAGCGTAGACGCCTTCAACAGACGCTCGCCAGACTGGGATACCTCTTCACCTACAACACGGAGTCAAGTCGCTCAGACACACCGTGCCTGACACCTCCATCAGCCGAGCAGGCACGCCATCGTCAGGCACGGGGTGCCTGACCTACGCCTACGCCTACTTACCCCAATTAAAAAATGCACACACAGGGCTAGTTCCGGCCATACTCCGGCCACGCCAGAGATACAGCTTGTAGCACGGATTCGCAAAAAAGACTTCGCCGTCGTTGTCGGGCTGGACAAGCCCGGGCGAAGACGCCCGGCGGCGGCCGAGGCCCGCTCCTTGAACTGGGGCGCTCTTAATCTGGCAATTTATTTTTCAGCGCCGCCCTGCGGCTTCAGCTTTTCGGCACCCGGCCTACGCTGGACTGGAAATACTTGCGGCGTCGCTGGACTGCGGCGCGGTCGGCTTGGCCAGGTTGCCGCTCCAGGTCGGTGAGATTCGCCTGGCAGAAGCGGCAGCCTATGGTTTCCACATGGAGGCGGAAGTACCCGGCGGCATCTTCTGGCAGGGTGCCCAGCAGGTAGTTGGCCCACTCCTGGCGTGTGGGGCAGCTCAGGCGATGGCGTCGCCACACGGCTCCGATGGAAAGCACTCCGGCGTCCCGGCGTGCCACCAGCGCGCCGAGTTCGGCGGCCAGCGAGGCGTCGTGGCGCAGGGCCTTTTCGATCCGGGCCATTTCCTCGGCCGGCAAGGCCTCGTCCAGGTACGCTTCGAGTTGTGCGGGAGTGATTTCGGGCATGGTTGGGCGCGTTTAGCGATTTTCGGGTCTGGCGAGGGAATGTTCTGTTGCGTCGGGGAGCGGGCCGGGCTGCTGGCGCGGCGTTACGGGCTTTCGTCGAGTTCGGGAAACAGTTCCTTGGGCAGGTTCTGTTGGCGCACGGCGGCGCGGAGCCTTGCCAGGCACTCGAACTTTTGGCTGGCGACTGCTTGTTCGGAGATTCCCAGTTCGCGGGCGACGTCCTTGTTGCTCATCCCGCGGACGAAGAGCAGTTCGGCGCAGGCCAGTTTTCGCCACTGGCCGCGATGCTTCCAGGCGGCGATGAGTTCGGCCAGAGCGTGGGCCAGGGCCGCTTCCTGCCACTGCCGGCGTTCCCCGCTGCGGGCGATGCTGCTAGCCGGCCGGGCCCTGGCGGGGACATCGGGCCCGCTTTGGCTGCCAGGCAGGGGTGCCAGGGGGATGGCCGGGCGCCGGCCCTGGCGCCGCAAGTGGTCGGTGAGCTTGTGGGCCGCGATGGCAAACAAAAAGCTTTCCAGACGTTGGCGGTCGTCGTAGTTGGGCAGGCTGGTCAGGAAGCCCAAAAACGTCTCCTGCACCACGTCCTCGGCCGATGCCCGGTTGCCTGTGCGGCTTTCGACGAAGGCCAGCAGTCGCCCCTCGAAACGGGCGATAAACTCCTCCCAGGCGTCGGCTTGGCCGGCGCGGATGCGTTCGACCAGCAGTTGATCGGTGGACAATGGTGGCATCAACCCAGGATGGCCCAGCCGGCGGCCACGAGTGCCAGTATGGCGGTGGCCGCTACCAGCCGCAAGGCCCAGCGGTATCGGCCCGCCGTGGCCAGGTCCAGGCGGAGGTATGACCATGCGGCGGCCAGCACGGCCAGCACGCCGGCCACTGCCGTGGCCAAACGGCCCACACGTTGTTCGACCACGGCCTGGTGATAGGCCTCGTCGATCCGGGCATTGACTTGCTTGTCGAACACCAACAGGGCGTGCCGCCGGACCATCGGGCCGACCGACGACTCGTACGGCTCCTCCCATTGGGCCTTGACAATCTCGGTGCGGACGAACTCCCAAGGCAGCTCGATGGTAGAGGCTGCTTGCGGGTCGCCCAGATACAGCGCCACATACTGCGCCACGGCATTGCGCACCGTCTCGGGCAACTGGCGCTCGCATTCCAGGGGGGTGGCGAAGGGGTCGGTAGCCACGCTCATCTGGTAGCCCGTCTCGGTCCGGCGGGGCGGGGCGCCGACCCATTCGGGCGGTGGCGAAGCCGGCCGAGGCCTGCGCAGAGGTGGGGTTGCGGTGGCTGCCGCAGGCTTGCCGGCGGCTTCGGCGGCAGCAGGGGAGGCGGCACCTTCGGACGTGGCCGGAGGGACAGGGGCCGGGTCTTCTTCGGCCTCGGCTTTTGGGCTGGGAAAGGCCACCTGCCCACTCTCCGCCGCCTGAGGGAGCGTCCGGCTGCTTTCCCAGGAAAAGACCGCGCTGTCGTGGCTATCGTGAGTCCAATTCGAGACCGCAACCTGCGCGGTGTGCAACACGGCCGGCGGCCCAGCGAAAAGGTACAGCCAGAGCGTCACCACCAACGCTGCCCCAGGCAGCAGGAACAGCAAAGCTACTCCAAGCAGGCGGGTCCGGCGGTACAACACGAGGGCCACACTGCCTATGATCCAGACCAGCAACACGATCACCACGAGCGATAGGAATATCGTAGGCTTGCCGGGCACGGCAGGCTCCTTTGCTGTTTGGCCGGCTGTCTGTTGCCAAAACGGACGTCGGGTAGGTTCTAACCGCTCGAGACGCGCGGACTGCACGTATCTCGATGGCCAATGCCGATCGATGTTCTAACGCTTCCCGGCGCGCGGACTGGACAACTGGATGGCGGCGGACATAATGCCGGCGGCCATCATGAACCACGTGGAAGGGAATCGCCACAGCTCGGCGGCCAGCCAGGCCAGGACCATGGTGGCGATCATCGACCCGAGGCTCAGCCGGGCGGGCCGCAGGGGGTCGCACTGGCGCCACCAACGGACCAGAGCGAACAAGGTGCCGAACACGGCCAGGAAGGCCATGGCGTTGGGCTGTCCAGTGGGACCATAGAAGGCGGTGGGCGTGCCCCGGCCGAAGATGGCCAGCTTCGAGTCGCGGGGCAACGCGACCTCCAGTTGGGCCGCTGCCGCGTAGGCGGCCCCTCCAATGGCCAGGCCGACGACCAGAAGGACAAAGCGGCGGACCATGGCGTCGCCGTGTCGGCCTTCCCAGAATTTTCCGGCCATCAACACCGCCCAGGTGCCTGCCAGGCCAACCAGGGCCAGCCAGGCAACTTGTTCGAGCCGGGGCTCCCATCCGCGGAACGCATTGACCAGGACCATCACCAAGGTCATCACCAGCACCACGGGCGCGGCGGCCAGCATCGAGCCCAGCAGCTCCGCCAGCCGCTGGCGCAGCGGCTTAAGCGGCAAGGCATCGTGGGGTGGTTGGCGCGGGGAGCCCCGGGCTGCCCAGCCCTGCGGCGCACCTGTTGCGGGTGGGGCCGAAGCGGATGTGCCGTGGGCTAGTGGCGGGGTGGCCCCTCCGAGAGGCACGGCACCCGAAACGCCAGGACCCTGCGGAGCCTGGCCCCTGAACGGCTGGGCGGGGTCCGTATGCGGCCGGTCGGTCCAGGCGGGTGTCGCCGGCAAAGGCTCCCTGGGCAAGACCATGGCCAGAATGGCCCGCAAGATGGCGTAGCAGGCATAAAACGCCAGGACCATGATCGCAAACGGGAGCAGCACTTGTGCAAACATCACCAGGAACACCAGCCCGGCCACCAAAAGGGCGATTTTCACGGGGGTGTTCTTCGATTGTTCCCAGAGGTTGCGGGCCTTTTGCCACGAATTGGCAATCCAGCGGAACACGGGCTCGTCGGTCAGCCACTGGCCGGCTCGTTCTTTGGAAGGCGGGGGTTCGCCGGGCAAGGTGGGGGCGGTACCCCGGCCGGCCTCGCCAAAAGCCACGCGGGGGAGCACTTCGGGCTGCATAGGCGGCGGCAAGCTGGCCGCCATCGCCTCGACCGAGGTGAACCGCCGCGCCGGGTCTTTCTCCAGGGCCTGCGCGACGACGGTCCGAAACGGCTCCGGCAGCATGGACACCTCGGGCGGGGTGGTGAGGTGTTTCATGAGCACCTCGCCGACGCTTTCGCCTTCGAATGGCACCCGGCCGGTCAGCATCTCGTACAGGATCACGCCCAGGGCGTAGATGTCGATTTCTTTGCCGTACCGGCCGTTGGCAATCTCCGGGGCCATGTAGTGCACGGTGCCGACGCTTTCGGTATGGCCGCTCCGCCGAGTGCACGAGATGAACTTCGAGAGCCCATAGTCGCCGACCTTGACGATGCCCTGGTCGGAAAAGAGATTGGCCGGCTTCAGGTCCCGGTGCACCACACCGTGGTCGTGGAGGCAGGCCACGCCGGCGGCCATGCCGTGGAACCAGGCTAGAACCTGCTGTACGGGCAGGCCGTGGGGGTGGGCGGCCAATACCTGCTCGAGGCTTTCGCCGGTCACATACTCCATCACCACCCAGTGATCGCCTTGCTCGTCGCGCCGCAGGTCGAAGATCGCCAGCAAATTGGGGTGCTTCAGGTTCAGGCAGTGCCGCACCCCGCGGAGTTCGACCTCCAGATTCCGGCGGATCAGTTTGAGGGCGACCTCTTTGCCGCCGTCGGTCAGGGCGTAGTACACCTCGCCGAAACCGCCGTGGCCGATGCCCCGTTTGATGGTGATCCCCGGCAGCGGACGTGCGCCGCTGGGGTAGATGAACCGCCTGGCGCCGGGCGGGTCCATGGGACGGTCGGGCCCCGGCGGCGGGACGGAAGAATGGATCGCACGCTTCTCGGCCGCAGGTTCCATGGCATCCACCAAGGCGTTCATGGGAGGAACTTCCCCATTATTGTAGCGTGGCATGCGAGGGGGTGCCTTTCAGACCGGCTCCAGACGCATGGCGAAGTGGGGGCCCGCGATCCGCGAGTCCCAGGCCACTTTGGCACGGTCGCGGGCAGGCTGGCCGTCCACCTCCAGCGGCCCCGAGGTCCGGCAGTACAACTCGTCCTCCATGCGATACAGGGTGACGTCCTGCGGCCAGTCGGGGCAAACGATGTGGCTGCGCGGCCCGGGGCCCAGGACGCACACGTCCGAAAGCAACACCACCGCATCGACCGAGGGCTGCGTGCGATGATGGCTGGCGAACTCGAGCCGCGCGGTGGCGCTGAGGGCATGGGGGCGCCGAAACAACAGGCGCACGGCCGGGCCCAACTGGATCCGCGCCCCGTCGCGAAGCAGCGCCGCGCGAACCACCGGCCGGCCTTCGACCCACACCTCCCGCACCGCCTCGATCAAATACCCCTCGCTGTCGCGGCGGATGCGGGCATGGCAGTTGGCCAGGTCGGCCAGCAGGGGCACGTCGGCCAGCGGCGACATGGCCCGGCCTACCACCACCTCGTCACCCAGGCACACCCAATACCCGCCCACCCCCTCCACCCAAAGCAGAAACCGCTTGCCGGCGGCCGGCCGTAAACGATCCATAACCACCGCTTTCCAACAACCGGACCCTTGCCGAAGCATCGCCGTACCGTCATCTGCCAAAGGATCGGGAATGTGTGGGGCGGGGACCTTCCCCGCCAGGCGGCCGTCCCAAGGGGATCGCGTGGAGCGTGCGCACCCCAGGCGGCCCCCATGTTCCGAGCGCACGCGCGGCAGAGCGGGCCTTTTTTGACCCTCCCCCCGGCCAGCACCACGGAGCGGACCTTTTTTAACCCTCCGCCGGCCAGCACCACGGAGCGGGCCCGTTCGGCTATCGGCCCGCCAGCGCCCCGCTTGCCGGCTGCGAGGCCGCGAAATACCGATCCACTTCTTCCAGGATATCGCCACTGGCCGGGCCATGCAGCGGAATCTCGCCTTGTAAGGTCCCCTGGGCGGTCAGGAGCTTTTCGGACACTTCCAGGCGCGTGCGGAGGTCCTCGACCAGTTCTTTCACCCGGCCAAGCTGGCTGTCGTCGAACACGGTTTCCGACGTGGTTTCCACGGCGGCCAGCATCTGGCGCTGGGCTTCCAGGCGTTCCACTTCGACTTCCAGTTGGCGCCGGGCGGCCAGCATCCCTTCCAGGCGCTGGCGGTTGGCTTCGACCGTCTGCTGGCGGGTTTCGTACAGCTTGCGCCACTGGGCCAGCGCGGCCTCGCCGGTCTTATACCGCTCGAAGCGGTTAGCCAGGTCCTGGCGCACCTGCGCTGCGGTGTACTTCCGCCCGCCATACTCGAAGCATTCCTTTTGCTTGCCGTTTTCCAAATCGTGTTTGAGCCGGAGGATGTCCTGCTTTTCCTGAGCGAGGCGGGTTTCCAGGCGAGCGATCCGCTCTTCGAGATGCTTTAGCTCCACCTCGTCCTTGGCGATGGCGTGCATGTTGCGGCGGACCTCTGGCTCCAGGTCGCGGATCATCTGCCGGGCCCGCTGGATCTCGAACTCCACCGGGACACTGGTGCGTACCGCACCCTTGACCGCCGCGGCCGACGTACGCAAGTAACTCAGCGTGTCGCGCCCGAACAGTAACAGGCCCAATCCCAGGGCCACCCCCCCACCAATCAGTAGTTTCTTGAACATCGACCGTCCTCCCATCATGTGGCAGAAGAATACCTGCAAGTTTGCGGGGCCGGGAGGAGCCGTTCCTGGCCAGCCCAATGGTTATTCGCTTGTGCGGACGAAATATTGGGGCCGCTCAGGCAAGGGGGGCGCGCCGCAGCCGCCTTATGGCCGGGGCTTCCTCCCCCGGACGACCGGATAGGGGCTGTTTTCTGCCGCGACGAATGCGGGGCTCGAGCCCCCGCGCTTGCCCTGGCCGCGATTTCGCGCGGGGGTGTTCGGCCAGGAGGAGCCACTCTCTGGAGGGCAGCCCAATTGCCGAGCATGACCGCCAGGGGGGTGACCTAACCGTGGAGCGCGCCAGGATATGGATTGGTGGCATGGCTCGGGCTCGTGCCACGTTCCAATTCAAACACCGGAAAGCTTTTCTCGGCTTCGCAAGAATCCAAAGGGGCTAGAGGATGAACTCAGGTATCCGCCTGGTCGCCACGTGGTTCGCCGCGTTCGTCCTGTCTTCGTGGTTTACTCAAGGCCTGCAAGCCCAGTCGAGCAGCGTGACGGGAGGGCAGTACTCGATACGCACGAACTACGAGGTCACTTGGCGGGGCACTTACAGCCTCGGCGGCGTGTCGACCGACACTATACAGACTTACATTCGACCAAGTACCTCGCCCAACTGGTCCCAGAGCACGGCATCGTGGTTCCAGAACAACTGGAGTGGCTACGGGACGACCGATCCTTCCGCCTCCGGCAGTTACGTGTTCGGTCGCCAGTGGGATATGGTCGCGTCGAATGGGGACCTACGTGGACTCGAACGTACTGTAGATCGATAGCCCCTGGAACGGAACCGACGCGAAATCGGTGCGGAATCCCGGGACAGATTGCTCGTTGTCGTACTCCTGTGTTTTTCTTGCACGCATGCCTTTTGGAGGCTTGACCCCGCAGCCGGCAAGGCGCGCCAAACCTTCTGCAACGTCTTGCCGCCGGCTTGTGCGGGTGGTAGGCAGCCCGACAACTCCGGGTCGTCTTCCGGCAAGGAGGTGTCCAGGACCGCCCTCGAAGGGCCATAGATCGTTGGCGACGGCGAAACCCGCGGCAGCAGGCGCCACGCCGCAAAAAAGGTGGGCGCGCGCCTTGCTCCAGCGCTACTGGGCAACGCCCTGGACCTGTCGCGCCCGCACGGGGTTCAAGCCTAGCATGGCGCGGCCGGAATCCCGTAGGCCTTATTCTCGCGGAGAAGAATGAAAAGTGTCGGCGATTCCCACCCGTGGGTCACGTGGTGTGGCGTAGCAGGGCCCCCCGGCACAGCCGCTCGCCCCCTATCCGATACCGGCCGCACGTTTCGGTTTGGTGACAGTTGTGGAAGGTGTCGCCGGGATTCGACGGGGAGTATATTATCGGCGTTACGGATGAGGATCGGGTGTGCCCGAGGTTCGCAGCGGATACCGGAAGAAACGCATGCGGGAAGAAGCGGTTATGTTCCCCACCATGCCCAGATGGCCTCGTCGCGGTTTTCTGAAGTCGGCGGGATTGGGTGCTGCCAGCCTGGCCGTGGCGGCTCCGGCGGTGGGTCAAAGCAAAGTGGCTGTGCCGGCGTCCAGGCCGGGGGGCGACTGGCCGGACGCGGCCGGCCAGTTGCTCCGCCTGAGCGAGCATCTTTGGGTATATCGCGGGCCGATCCAGGTTGGCGTGCTGCGGGATCGGGACCAGGCTTTGCTTGTGGACTGCGGCGATGCGAGTATCCTGGAGGTGCTCCGCCGGTCGGGCATCAAGCGGGTCCAGCGCGTGGTGTTCACCCATCACCACCGCGATCAGGCCTGTGGGGTGCACGCCCTGGCCGAAGCGGGCGCAAAGGTCGAGGTGCCTGCCGGCGAGCGGGCCTGCTTCGAGGACGTGGCTGCGTACTGGAACGACCCCAAACATCGCTGGCACATCTACAACCAGCACCCGCACCACCTGATGCTGGCCGAATCGGTCCGCGTCGATGCCACGCACCAGGGAGGCGAGGAGTTCTCGTTTGGGCCGGCCCGGATTTGCGTGCTGGCCACGCCGGGACATACCGATGGCTCGTTGAGCTACGTGGTCGAGGTCGATGGCCAGCGCGTGGCCTTCTGCGGTGATGCGCTGTGCGGAAAGGGGCAAATCTGGGAACTCTATAGCCTCCAGAAAGGGACCGTCACCAGCGACTACCATGGGTTCCTGGGGGCGCGGCCGCAACTGGTCCAAAGCCTGCGGCAGTTGGAGGCGGCACGGCCTGAGCGGCTGGTGCCGTCGCACGGCCGAGTGATTGATGACCCCGCCGGGGCCATCGGGGCCGTGGTGCGGCGGCTGGAGGCATGTTACGACAAGTACGTGGCCATCTCGGCCTTGCGGCACTATTTTCCCAAGATGTTCGCCGAGTATGCGGGTCGGGCGGACCACATGCCCATCCGGCCGGGCAAGCCTGCGCCGGAGTGTCTGCGGCATTTCGGCACCACCTGGGTCCTCATCGCGGAGAACAAGTCTGCGCTGGTCATGGATTGCGGCAGCCCGCAGGTGGTCCGGCGGTTGCGGAGCCTGCTCGATAAGGGGGAAATCCGGAGCATCGAGGGCCTGTGGATCACCCACTACCACGATGACCACGTCGATGGCGTGCCAGCCTTCCGGCAAGCCTTTTCCTGCCCGGTGCTGGCCGAAGAGCACGTGGCCGAGGTCATTTCCAACCCCCTGGCGTGGCGTCTGCCGTGCATCTCGCCGAATGCCGTCCGCGTGGACCAGGTGTTGCGCGATGGCCACTCGTGGGCCTGGCACGAGTTCCGGCTGACGGCGTACCATTTCCCCGGCCAGACGCTGTACCACGGCGGCCTGCTGGCCGAGTCGGGCCCGTTGCGGATGTTCTTCGTGGGCGATTCGTTCACCATGGCCGGCATCGACGACTACTGCGCCCAGAACCGCAACTGGCTGGGGCAGGGGGTGGGCTTCGACCGGTGTTTGGCGCTGCTGGAGAGGCTCCGGCCCACGCACCTTTTCAACCCGCATGTGGATCAGGCCTTCGATTTCACGGCGGAGCAGTACCGCTTCATGCGCCAAAACCTGGCCGAACGCGAAAAGCTGTTTGGCGAGCTGCTTGCCTGGGATCACCCCAATTACGGCATGGACGAATCGTGGGTGCGATGCTTCCCCTACGAGCAGAGAGTGCAGCCCGGCACCCTGGCCGAACTGGAGGTGGTCGTCACCAACCACTCGGCGGGGCCCCGCCGGGCGGCCTGCCGGCCCGTGCCGCCCCGGGCCTGGAAATCGGGCCCGCAGCCATGGATCGAGGCCCACGTGGCTCCAAAGCAGGAAGGCCGGCTGCCAGTGCGTGTCGCCATTCCCGCCAGCGTGCCCCCAGGGCGGCACGTGCTTGCGGTTGATCTTTGCTACGGCGATCGGCTGTTGCCCCAGTGGACCGAAGCGATCCTGGTGGTTTAGGCCGAAGAATGGCCTACGGCTCGGCGACGGGGTCGGGGGGAATGCTGCGGGCGGCCGCGGCCTGCTCGACACCAGCGCCGCTGGAAGCCGGCGGGCCAATCAGCGCCTCGATCTGCCGCTGGTCCAGCACTTCTTCTTCCTCGAGGGCCTCGGCCAGGATCCGCAGCTTATCGCGGTGCTCTTTCAGGAGGGACTCGGCCCGCTGCTCGGCCTGGCGGAGAATGCGGAAGATCTCCTCGTCAATCAGCCGCGCGGTGTACTCGCTGTACTCCCGCGGCTCGGCCATCTCCTTGCCGAGGAACGGGTGCTCTTCGCCGGCCCGGAAGGCCACCGGCCCCAGGCGCTGGCTCATACCCCAGTGGACCACCATGCGGCGGGCGATCTGCGTGGCCCGCTTGAGGTCGTCCTCGGCCCCCGCGCTGAACTCGTTGAACTGGAGCTTTTCGGCCACGCGGCCCCCCAGCAAATAGGCCAGCCGGTTGTGCAGTTCGCCCTCGCTGATATTGACGCGATCTTCCTCGGGAAGCAACTGGGTGGCGCCCAGGGAGCGGCCGCGGGGGATGATCGAGATCTTGTGGACCCGGTCGCTCGACGGCACCAGCCACACCAGCAAGGCGTGGCCGGCCTCGTGATAAGCCGTCATCTGCTTCTCTTTGCCGGTGAGCACCTCCTCCCGTTTGGCCCCCATGAGAACTTTATCCATCGCGTACTCGAAGTCGCTGCGATCCACGCGGTCCTTGCCCTGGCGGGTGGCCCACAAGGCGGCCTCGTTGACCACGTTGCGGATGTCGGCCCCGGTAAGCCCCACGGTGCCGGCAGCGAGGCGCTCCAGGTCCACGTCGTCGGCCAGCGGCACATCGCGGGTGTGGACGCGAAAGATGGCCAGCCGGCCTTTGAAGTTGGGGCGGTCCACCGTGATGTGCCGGTCGAACCGCCCCGGACGGAGCAAGGCGGGGTCCAAGACATCGGGCCGGTTCGTGGCGGCCATCACAATCACCGAGTCGTTCTGGGTGAAGCCGTCCATCTCGGAGAGGATCTGGTTGAGGGTCTGCTCGCGTTCGTCGTGCCCGCCCCCAAGACCTGCGCCGCGGTGCCGACCCACCGCATCAATCTCGTCGATGAACAGGATGGCCGGGGCGTTCTCCTTGGCCGTCGCGAACAGGTCGCGGACGCGGCTGGCCCCCACGCCCACGAACATCTGGATGAACTCCGAGCCGCTGATGGAATAGAATGGCACGCCGGCCTCGCCAGCCACGGCCCGGCCCAACAGCGTCTTGCCGGTGCCCGGCGGCCCCATCAGCAAGATCCCCTTGGGCACCCGGCCCCCCAAACGCTGGAACCGCTTGGGGTCCTTCAGGTACTCGACGATCTCGACCAGTTCTTCTTTGACGCCTTCCAGGCCAGCCACGTCTTTGAAGGTGACCGGCTTATCGCCCGCCTGATACCGCCGGGCCGGACTCTTGATAAACCCGGCCAACAGCCCGCCCCCCAGGACCTGATCCCGCGCCCGCCGAAACATCATCCAGATTCCCGCAAACAGCAGGACGGTGACCACCAGGTACACGCCCAGCAGGTAATTGCTGTTATCGCTGGGTTCCGAGGCGCTGTAGTTCTCGCCGAGACGCTTGTACAACGTCTCGTCGAAGGCGGGATTCTGCACAACCCAGGGGGGAAGCGTGGTGGTGAACTCTTGCGTCAGCCGCTGCGGATTGCCGTGTTCGTCCGTCTTGCCCCCAGGCGCCACCGGCGGCACCTTGAACCGGCCGTATACCTTCATCCCCTTGACTTCGACCCGGACGATGTTGTCCCGCTCCAACTCGGTGCGGAATACGCCATAATCGATGGCGGCCCGCGGCACCGTATTGGTCCGGAACAACAAGAACCCCACAAGAATCGCCAACCCCAAGAGAAGCCAAAGGGTCGAGGGATTCAACCTCGGACGCGCGGGCGGCCGTTCGGGGGGGTGGCGACCCTCCTGGGGTTTGTTGTCCATCGAATCCACACCTGGGCCAAAACAGGGGACTATCCGATCACTCTCCTAGCGCATTGTACCCCACAGCGGCCTGGTTTTCGACGTAAATGCGGATTGTGACCGCCAAACGAACCGGCCTGGCCCTCGATAGATATAGATATGGACCCGCGTTTCAGCTTCTGGGCGGCGGCGATCGCCCATAACCGTGGCGGAAGGGAACCGAGTTCTCGCTGAACCCTACTTACGGGCCGCAGCCACCCCCACAGAAGCCGCCCATTCGGGCCGTTCTTCCGGGCCCGAATGGCCCGCTTCCTTGCTTTTCGACCACGCCGTTTGCAGTCCATCTCCCGACTTTGCTGATAGCAAGACTCCGCCAAAATCGCCGCTTCCTTGCTTTTCCGGGTCACGGACCGTACATAGGGGTAGGGCGGGCAAACAAGCCCAGCCGGACAATTGTGCGGCAGCTCGAATCCGGGCCACAAAAGTGCATAGCCAGAATACGGCGCTATTCCCGTCGTTATGCGAGGTCCCCCTTTCTCCGACAAACCACGGGGAAGTGGCCCACCCTGCTTCGCGGGGCCTCCGCAAGGAGGGGCACTTTCGGTACTTCGTGGCTCTTGCGGGTTTGGCCGCTGCTACGGGTTTCTGGGCACTGGGATGCCGTCCGGCCTCCGATGCGGCGGATGGCAGCGCCCTGGCCCCGCATGAAAACCGAGGGGCTAACTTGGAACATCGCCCCGAGCCCGTGACGGTGGATGGCAGCGCCGTTGCCCGGCGGCCTGTTGCAGTCTCCATTGGGGGGTTCGTTGGCGAAAGCCCCGGCCCTGCGAAGCCGCCGGCCGAACCCGCCGCGTCGCCGGCCAAGGAGCATCCCACCTTTCCTCCCCGTTTTGGGGAAAAACGTGTGGAAGTCGGACCAGGGCGAAAGCCTAGTCTGCCCGGCGAAAGTGCGGCTGCAAAACCGCCCATGTCCGCTGACGCCACGGCCCTTCCCGAGCTTCCTGGATTGCCCCCGGCTTTTGGTTCTCCTGGTGGGTCAGAACTCCCGCCGGCCGAACTCCGCCGCGAGGCGCTCGATGTGGCCGGCGAGCTGGCCAGTGCGCTCCCAAACCACGTCGATGCCTTGGCCGTGCGGGGCTGGATATACCATCGGTTAGGGAACACCCTGGAGGCTTCGCGATGTTGGGCCCGATGTTTGGAACTGGACGGCCGGTTTGCTGAGGCCCACTTCCAACTCGGGGCGGTGGCCTTTAAGGCGGGCAAGTTTGCCGAGGCCCACTCGCGGTTTCAAAAGGCGGTCGAGGCCGATCCCAAGCGGTGGGACGCCCGGCTGCGTTTGGCCGAAGCGCTTTTGCTCCAAGGGAAAGCGGAGGAGGCGCTGGCGGCGTTGGAGCCGGTGCTATCGGCCAGCACCGCGGTGGCGGCCGAGGCCCACTATTTCAGCGGCCGGGCCTGCCTGCTCTTGGGCCAGTACGCCCAGGCTCAAGGGCATTTTGAACAGGCCATCCGCTTGTCGCCCGAGATGACGCACGCCTATCACGGCTTGTCCACGGCCCTGGCGCGGTTGGGCCGGAGCGAACTGGCCCGCCATTATCAGGTAGAGTTCGAAAAGCGGAAGCGCAAGGACCAGCAAGCGGAGAAGGAGCGGCTGAAGCGGCTGGACGACGTGGCCGAGTTGCGGGCGGCTGTGGCCCGGGCACACGCGGCGGCGGCCCAGGTGTTGGCCGCGCGGGGCCAGATGGTTTCGGCCCACCGGCATTGGCGCCGTGCTGCCACGCTGGACCCGGGGGATACCGAGGTCCGGTTGCATTTGGCCATTCTGTGCCAGCAGCAGGGCCGGCTCCAAGAGGCCCTGGCCTGGAGCGAGGAGCTGGTCCAGCGCCAGCCCCGCAATCCCGTGTTTCTGTTGCATCTGGGGGTGATCCAGGCGGAGTTGGAGCGGCTGGATGCGGCCGAAGCGTCCTTCCGGCGGGCTTTGGAGGCGGCTCCGGACCATGCCGCGGCGCACGCGGCTATGGCCCAACTTTTCTTGCGCACAGGGCGCAACCTGGACCAGGCCCGCAAACACGCCCACCGCGCCGTCCAACTGGCCGGCACGGCCCCCAATTACGCCCTTTTGGCGGCCGTGTGCCGCGCCCAGGGAGATGCGTCCGGCGCCCGGCAGGCCATCGAGCAGGCCTTGAGGCTCGATCCCCATAATCCCCAGTTGCGCGCGTTCCAGCAATCGCTTGGCGACGAAAAGTGATAGCATGACGAGCGTGATCTTCCGCCGGCTGGGCAAGGGGCGCGGGGCCTGGCCGTGCCTGCTCATGGCTGGCTTGTGGTCCTGCGCCCTGGCCGACTCGCCCATCCAGCTCCGCGATGTGACGGCCAGCACGGGCATTGTTTTCAAGCACAGCGACGGCTCCGGGGGCCGGCGCTATATCGCCGAGACGGTCTGCTCCGGGCTGGCCACGTTCGATTACGACGGCGATGGCCTGATCGATATCTATTTTCTCAGCGGCAGGCCCCTGCCCGGCAGCCCGCCCGACCCCAAGGCGCGAAACGCCTTATACCGCAATCTGGGGCAGTTCCGGTTTGTCGAGGTGACCGGTTCGGCGGGCGTGGGGGATGCCGGCTATGGGATGGGCGTCTGTGTGGGAGACTACGACCTCGATGGCCTGCCGGACCTCTATGTGAACAACTTCGGGCCCAATCGGATGTACCGCAATCGAGGCGATGGCACGTTTGCCGACGTCACAGCCGCCACCGGCACGGACGCCGGCGACAAGCTGGGGGCCGGGGCCAACTTCCTGGATTTCGACGGCGATGGGCTGCTGGACCTGTTCGTGTCCAACTACGTGGTGTTCCGGTTCGAGGACAATGTGGTGCCCGTGGTGCGGGGCATTCCCCGCTACGCAGGCCCCCGCGCTTATCCCCACCAGCCCAACCAGTTGTTCCGCAATCTGGGCGACGGCCGGTTCCAGGAACTGACCGGCCCTTCGGGCATCGGGGCTCATCCCGGCCCGGGCATGGGGACGGTCTGCGCCGACTACGACCGCGACGGCGATACCGATATCTTCGTCGCCAACGATACGACCACCGGGAACTTCCTGTTCCGCAACGACGGCCAGGGGAAGTTCACCGAGGTGGGGCTGCTCTCGGGCGTGGGCATGACCCTTTACGGCGAGGATATCAGTGCCATGGCCGTCGATTGCGCCGACTACGACAACGACGGCCGCCTGGATTTCTTCGTTACCGACTACCAGGGCGAAATGCCGATGTTGCTCCGGAACCGGGGCGGGGGGCTGTTCGACGACGTGACCATGCTGGCCGGAGCAGGCGCCGGTGCCCTGCGAAACGTCAAGTGGGGCTGCGGATTCGTGGACTTCGATAACGACGGCTTTCGCGACATTTTTTACGTGCGCGGCCACATTGACGATAACGTGGAGCTGGTCGATCGCACCACCTCGTATCTGGATACGCCCGTGCTGTTGCGGAGCCTGGGGAACGGCAAATTCGTCGATGTGTCGCAATCCAGCGGCGACGGCCTGCAAGTGAAGGTCGTCGGCCGGGGGGTGGCCTTCGACGACTTGGATAACGACGGCCGGGTCGATGTGGTGATCCTCAGTTCCCGCCGGCCGGCGGTGGTGCTCCGCAACGAGTCGCCGTCGGTGCACCACTGGGTACAACTGATTCTTCAGGGCAGACGGAGCGCCCGCGATGCCATCGGCGCCCAGGTCCGCGTCGTGGCCGGCGACCTGGTGCAAGTGGACGAAGTGCATTCCGGCCGGGGGTACCAGGGGCACTTCGGCTCGCGGCTGCACTTCGGGCTGGGACCGCGAAATCGGATCGACCGGGTGGAGGTCTGCTGGCTGGGCGGCCGCTGGGAGCGATTCGATCATGTGGCTGTCGATCGCCTCAACACGCTGGTCGAGGGGAAGGGCCGGCCTATTCCGTCGCCATGGAACCATCCGCGCGAGGCGCGCACAGGCTATGAAAAGTGAAGGAGCACGGGAAAACGCCGATCGAGGTTTGTCACCGCCCGGCTAGGCGGAGTGCCCAAAGGGGGCTTTGTGCTTTGCGGCGCCTCCGCCAGGCAGTGCAAGACATTTAGACCATTCGGGGGGGGCGGAGGGCCTAAGAGGACCGCCATTTTTTGGCACGACGCTTGAAACGGCGCCCCTGGCTTGCCAAAATGACGGTTTACGTGGAGTGCATTGTGGATTCATGGGTCTT
>FWPU01000907.1_pt1 | contig 24668 bp, 21 predicted proteins | sample 2228361 | NCBI WGS metagenome assembly FWPU01 (sample SAMEA103939777, study PRJEB20133) | metagenome | reverse complement strand
CATGACACCCTGTCTGTCATTGCGAGCGAGCGCAAGCGAGCGTGGCAATCTCCCACGCCGTGGGGGAGATGGCTTCGGTCGGCGGTGAACACCTCCCTCGCCATGACATGACGAGGCAGGGGAGGGCTTCGGTCGCGGAGCCTGCCCTGAGCTTGCCGAAGGACACCCTCGCCATGACCGGTTGGGGCACGGCATGCCATGCCCCTACACCGTCAACCTCTTCTCTCTTATGTTCCTTCTTCCCAGGAGTGCAGGTAAGCCACCTGTTCGGGAGTCAATGTGTCGATCTCGATGCCCATGGCTTGCAGTTTGAGGCGGGCGATCGCTTGGTCTATTTCCTGTGGCACAGCATGGACGGTTTTGCTCAACTCATGGGCGTGTTGAATCAGATACTCCAGGCTGAGGGCTTGGTTGGCGAAGGACATATCCATCACGCTGGCTGGGTGCCCTTCGGCGGCGGATAGATTGACCAAGCGACCTTCTGCCAGCAGGTTGATGTGCCGTCCATCGGGCAGTTCGTACTGCTCCACGAAGGGGCGCACCAGTCGTTTTTGGCTCGCCATCTCCTCCAAAGCAGGGATATTGATTTCGACATTGAAGTGACCCGAGTTGCACACGATGGCGCCATCCTTCATCACGGCGAAGTGCTGACGGTCAATCACGTTGATATCGCCGGTGACGGTGACGAAGACATCGCCGATCTTGGCTGCCTCGAGCATGGGCATCACGCGGAAGCCATCCATCACCGCCTCGAGGGCTTTGAGGGGGTCTACCTCGGTGACGATCACATTGGCGCCCATGCCACGAGCGCGCATGGCGACGCCGCGCCCGCACCAACCGTAGCCGGCAACGACGAAGTTGCGCCCCGCCAGCAGGATGTTCGTGGCGCGGACGATGCCGTCAATGGTGGATTGCCCGGTGCCGTAGCGATTGTCGAAGAAGTGCTTGGTCATGGCATCGTTGACAGCGATGATGGGGTAGGCGAGGGCGCCATCCGCAGCCATGGCACGCAAGCGAATCACCCCGGTAGTGGTCTCCTCGGTGCCGCCGAGGACGTTTGCCAGCAGGTCACGCCGTTCCTTATGCAGGGTGCTCACCAGGTCTGCACCGTCGTCCATGGTCAGGTGCGGGCGGTGATCCAACGCTGCCTGGATGTGTTGGTAATAGGTGACCGTATCCTCCCCTTTGATGGCAAAGACGGGGATTTCATAATGGCTGACCAGAGCGGCGGCGACATCATCTTGGGTGGAAAGAGGGTTGGAGGCAGTGAGCACCACCTCGGCGCCGCCTTGCTGCAAGGTGTGCATCAGGTTGGCGGTTTCGGTAGTCACGTGCAGGCAGGCAGAGATGCGCACGCCCTCCAGTGGGCGTTCTTTGCTGAAGCGCTGGCGAATCAAGCGCAGGACGGGCATCTCCCTCTCCGCCCATTCGATGCGCCGGCGCCCTCCTTCGGCAAGGCTCAAGTCTTTGACTTCGTACCGTTCCATGAATCACTCCGTTTGAACACAGCAGTTTTCAGAGAATGTTGAGGATTGCAAGCGGTCTGAGTTTAACACGCAAGCCCTGCCCTGTCAAAGGCTATCCCCATGCAGGCAAGGGCTGGTAAAATGAACCTTGAGCCGAACCCGAGGAAGCAAACGTTTTTCCCAAGGTGGAAAAGATTCCGAAAAAGTAGTCGCTGGATTACAATTTTGGTTAGTAATTTGCATAGATAATAAACCAATAGAAAAGTGGGGTAGAATCAAATGTAAACTCTTTGTAATCAAAAAGTTTGATTGGTTCAATAAAGGAAAGGCAATGAGTGAACTACCCCTTTTCCGCCCCATCAAGCCAATAGAGACAACCTTCCATCCCAGCGCTGAGATTGTGATTTTTCCGGGTGATACCGGAGAATTCGTTGCCCAAATTCCTGATAATTCAATTACTCTCATTATCACGTCACCACCCTACAACTTGGGCAAAGAATACGAGAATCGTGTTTCCATCGAACAATACTTAAAACATCAGACCCAAATCATTGCACAACTTTATCGAGTACTACGAGAAGATGGAAGCATCTGTTGGCAAGTAGGCAATTTTGTTGAGGATGGCGAAGTCTTCCCACTAGATATTCTCTACTATCCAATCTTTAAAGAACTAGGCATGAAATTACGTAACAGGATTATCTGGAAATTTGGGCATGGGCTACATGCATCCAAGCGTTTTTCTGGCCGCTATGAAACCATTCTGTGGTTTACGAAATCAGATCACTATATCTTCAATCTCGACGCTGTCCGTGTACCCGCCAAATACCCCGGTAAACGCCATTTCAAAGGACCGAGTAAGGGAAAGCCATCAGGTAACCCTTTAGGGAAAAACCCATCTGACGTGTGGGAAATCATTGTTCAAGAGTGGGAAGAATTGGTTTGGGATATTCCTAATGTAAAATCCAATCATCCAGAAAAGACAATCCACCCTTGTCAATTCCCGATCGAACTCGTTGAACGTTGTGTGCTTGCTTTGACCAATGAAGGTGATTGGGTTTTTGACCCATACATGGGGGTTGGATCAACTCTCATCGCAGCAGTCATGCATGATAGACGTGCGATGGGTTGTGAAAAAGAAATACCCTATGTCGAGATAGCCCGTCAACGTCTGATAAACTATTTCAATGGGACATTGCGTTATCGTCCTATTGGCAAACCCGTCTATCAACCGACAGGCAAAGAGAAAGTATCTCAAATTCCAGAAGAATGGAAAGAAGCCTCAAAAGCCACACTATTCGAAAATCGAGATGAATACAGATGATCATTGCAGGGATATATTCTTTCAATCGGGGCGAGGAGATAATCAAGGCTCGGCATGCAGCAGAACTTAAAGATGTTGAGCAGATTATCGCTTCAGTGGATAGCGCTCAATGCAAAACGAAAACCAGCCGTGAAAAGACCATGCCCGGCAAAACTCTCTATAGTCCACGTGCGTTGAACAAGGCTTTTAGAAAGGAGTTTGAGTCTCGCGGGTGGAATAAATATAAGGTGCAATGTAATTACACCGAAAAATACTACATCCATGATTTTGCTCCATATAACATATCAAAAGAAGCATTCCGCGAGATTGATTTTGTGAAGAATCGAGTGGGTGTGGAAGTCCAATTTGGCAAATACGCTTTCATGGTGTATAACGTTTGTGCAAAGATGACCATTTTCCACAACCTTGGAGTGATTGATGTAGGAATTGAAATCGTACCGGTCAAATTATTCGTTAGTGAAATGTCAACAGGGGTTTCGTACTTTGAACAATTTGTATGGGATTTGGAACATCGCGGGGTAGCAGATATTGATATCCCTGTGCTTATTCTTGGCGTGACCGCATGATAAACGTCGAGGGAGCATTACACATCTGTACTCGACGATACACTTTTCACATCCCGAAACGTGAACTTCATCACTTGACGAGATGAGAAACATTTGCTAACCTTACAATGAGGTGATGGTAAAGTCCTATGAGCCTCTTGAGCGACATAGTTCCTATTGTGGCTTTGCAAGGCGGGCATTGATTCCGAGATGCCCGCCTATATTTTAACCAGACGAAAATCACCATTACAGTTTAAGGAGATAGGTCAATGGTAGAAACAATCAATGCCTTTCAGATGGCGCAGGCTCAATTCGATCACGTGGCTGCATTGCTGAATCTAGACCCGCAGGTTGCCGAACTGTTGCGTTGGCCGATGCGTGAGTACAAGTTCACCATCCCGGTGCACATGGACGATGGATCGCTGCGGGTGTTCTTCGGTTACCGTGTGCAACACAACGATGCGCGCGGTCCCTCCAAGGGAGGCATCCGCTTCCACCCCGCCGAGACGATGGACACAGTGCGTGCCCTGGCGATGTGGATGACCTGGAAGACGGCTGTGGCAGATATTCCCCTGGGGGGCGGCAAGGGCGGTGTCACGGTGGACCCCGCCACCCTTTCCCTCACCGAACAGGAACGGCTGTGCCGTGGCTGGATTGACCAAATTTGGCGCAACCTCGGACCCCGGCAGGATATTCCCGCTCCTGATGTAGGCACCAACCCGCGCATGATGGGCTGGATGATGGATGAGTACTCCAAATTGGTCGGGCAGTACACCCCCGGCGTGATCACCGGCAAACCCGTGGGGAGCGGAGGCTCGCTCGGTCGCACCGAAGCCACCGGGTTTGGCGTCATCTACACCGTGCGCGAGGCGATGAAGCACCTCCAGATGAACCCCTCCGAAGCGGTGGCGTCCATTCAGGGCTTTGGCAATGTCTCCCAATACGCCGCCATCGGCTTTACCGAACTGCTGGGCGGAAAAGTGGCTTGCGTTTCCTACTGGGACCGCGAGGACCGGGTGGCATACACGGTCAGCCACCCAGATGGCGTCCGCCCACGCTTCCTCCAAACCATCACCGACATTTATGGCACCATAGACAAAGACGAGGCGCGCAAGGCAGGCTACCTCATCGAAGATGGCGATGCCTGGATTGCCAAAGATGTAGATGTGCTCATCCCCGGTGCCATCGAGGGGCAGATCAATGCTGAGACGGTCAAGCGCATCAGCGATCGGGTGCGCTTGATCGCCGAAGGTGCCAACGGTCCCACCACTCCCGAAGCCGATGAGGTGCTGAAGAATAGCAAGGTCTTCGTCATCCCCGATTTCCTGTGCAACGCCGGTGGGGTGATCGTCTCCTACTTCGAGGGCGTCCAGAATGACATGAACTATTATTGGACGCGCGAAGAGGTGCTCGAACGGCTGGATACCAAGATCACCCAAGCCTTCCACAGCGTAGTGGAGATGGCAGAGAGGGAGAAGGTCTTCACGCGCGATGCAGCGTACATGGTCGCCATTGACCGCGTGGTCAAAGCAATGGAACTGCGCGGCTGGCTGTAACTCTCTCCCAGTGGTAGTCGCCGAAGGCAGGCTTGGTTGGTCGCTAACCAAGCCTGCTCATTTGGTGTGAAAAAACTACTCAATTTTCATCAGACGTTGTATACTTAAAAGGATATACGCTCCATCAACCGGATAAAGGAGAGAGCCGATGAGAGTATCTGTCTTGCAAGAGAACCTGGCGCATGGGTTGAACGTGGTCTCGCGAGCGATCTCGCCGCGCAGCACCTTGCCGGTGCTTTCAAACGTGCTGGTTGCCACCGATGAGGGGCGGCTGCGCCTATCTGCAACCAACCTCGAATTGGGCGTCACCTGCTGGATCGGTGCCAAGATAGAGGAGGAGGGCTCCACCACCGTGCCGGCGCGTGCCTTTACCGAACTGGTCTCCACATTGACCGATCGAAACGTGGAGATGTCGCTCAACGTGCGCACGCAGACGCTCAATGTGCGGTGCGGTGCCTCGAACACCAATTTGAAGTGCATAGATGCCCAGGAGTTCCCGCCCATGCCGGTCGCAGAACTTGCCGATGGCATTCAAATCAACGCGAACGAACTCAAGGAGATGATCCATCAAGTGGTCTTTGCCGCCTCTGCCGACGAGGCACGCCCAATCCTGACCGGCGTGCTGGTCACTGTGCGCGAGAACCAGATCACCATGGCTGCTGCGGATGGCTTTCGCCTTTCAGTGCGCAAAGCAGAGCTCTCCTCGCCTGTCTCTCGTCCGATCAGCGTGGTCATACCCGCACGAGCCATGTCGGAACTGGCGCGCATCCTGCCGTCCTCCCCTGAGGAGGTGGTCACCCTGATGCTGCCGAGCGGGCGCGATCAGGTGATCTTCCGCATGAGGGATGTGGAGTTGGTCTCACAGTTGATCGAGGGCACCTTCCCGGATTACGAGCAGATCATCCCGCGTAGTTACAAGACGCGCACCGTGCTCTCCACGTGGCAATTCAGCAAAGCCTGCCGCCAAGCGGAGATCTTCGCCCGCGAGGGGTCTCACATTGCACGGCTCAACATCACCTCCGGCGGGGAACTGCAACCCGGCAAGGTAGAAATCAGTGGACAATCCGAGGAGACCGGCGATAACTTGAACGTGATCGATGCCTCGGTGGAGGGCGCTCCCCTCCTGATCGCCTTCAACGTTCGCTTCCTGCGCGATGTGCTGGACGTCATCAAGACCCCTGAGGTTGCCTTGGAGACCAATACGGCAACCTCGCCCGGCGTCATCCGCCCGGTCGGTGAAGAAAACTTCGTGCACGTCATCATGCCGATGCATTTAGGGAGTTGAGGTACCGTTTTCTCGTTTGGAACATTGTTACAGAAAGAATCCCTCCCGATTTCCCCTCATCATTGTAGGAACTGGGCGAAAGGTGTTTCGTACCAACGGGCGAATGGTGATTCGCCCTTACGGGCTGGGGTGAACGGTGATTTGCACCTACCCCTCGTGGTAGAGAGGCGAGGAGAAAAGTAATCCGATGACCTTACCTTCGGTGACCTCCGATCGAGTGCTCAGCATCTATCTTGCCCTTGCTCAATATCCCATCCTGAGGACGCACATCCGCGCCCGCATGCGCCGTGAACTCTTTGAGCGGGGCATCATTACGCCCCAAGCCTTCGAAGCCGAGGTTCGTCAAAAAGCCATCGAATCCCAGGCACGTGAGGGGTTGCACAACCCCTTCGAAGAAGAGCCGCCGGATGTGTGGGAGACGCGCCTGGCGCGCATCCGCACCCACCTGACCGATTTCTACTTTGCCTACAACCTGCCCTACGAACTGTTTGAGCAAATCGTGCGGGAGGTGCTCGCCGAACGTGGACAGCGCAGCGAGGAACTGCTCGTCTCGTTCAACCCCGAATTAGCCCCGCAAGACATGGTCTTCGAGCAGGGCTTGATGCTGGAGGGGCTTCCACCCGCCGAGCGAGAGCACTTCCAAGCCCGCCTGCGCGAGATCAAGGTAGTGCTCATTCGCACCTTGGTCAGCGACCAATTGGCGTACATCAACGTTGCCAAGGAATGGTTCACCGTTGCCGATCTGAGCGAGATCAAGCGGCGCAAGATCGGGCAGGGGAAGATCGGGGGCAAGGCAGCCGGCATGCTCCTGGCGGCGCGCGTCCTGAGCGAGATTGCCGATGACGAGATTCGCCAATGCCTGCGCATCCCTGAATCCTACTTCCTCGGCGCGGATGTGATGTACACCTTCATGAGCGCCAACAATCTGATGCACTGGAACGACCAGAAGTACAAAAGCGAAGCCCAGATTCGCGCCGAATACCCTATAATTCAAAAGCAATATCTGGCTGCCGAATTCCCTCCAGATATCCTAGAGAAATTGAAGCACCTGCTGGAAAGCCTCGGTCGGCAGCCTCTCATCGTGCGTTCTTCCAGTCTATTAGAGGACAACTTCGGCACTTCCTTTGCCGGCAAATACGAGAGCGTCTTTTGCCCAAACCAGGGCAACCTGCAAGAGAACCTGGATGCCCTCACCAAAGCCATTGCCCGCGTCTATGCCAGTGTGTTCAATCCAGATGCCCTGCTCTACCGGCGCAGCAAGGGATTGCAGGATTACGATGAACGCATGGCGGTGCTGATCCAGGTGGTGCAGGGCGAGCGCCTTGGGCGGTATTACCTACCCCATGCTGCCGGGGTGGCTTTCAGCCGCAATCTCTATCGTTGGTCGCCGCAGATTCGCCGTCAGGATGGGTTTGTGCGCCTGGTGTGGGGCTTGGGCACGCGCGCTGTGGAACGCGTCGGCAACGATTACCCGCGCCTGGTTGCGCTGAGCCATCCGTTGCTCCGCCCGGAGGCATCTCCCAAAGCCATTCGCCGCTACTCACAAAGATACGTGGACCTGATTGATCTGGAGAATAACACCTTCAAGACCCTTCCCATCAGCGAGGTGCTCACCCCCGATTACCCTGTGCTGCGCTACTTGGTGCAAGTGGATCAGGGGGGCTATCTGGTGCCCCTGCGCAGCATCCTGCTGGAGGAGAAAACCAGTCAACTGGTGCTCACCTTCGATGAACTGCTGCGCCGTACTCCACTGGCAGAGAGATTGCGCAAGATTCTCGGCATTCTAGAAACCCATTACCACGCTCCGGTGGATACCGAGTTCACCGTTGAGATTGTGGAACCCAACAGCCTGCGACCGGAGGTCATCATCACACTATTGCAATGTCGCCCGCAAAGCCACCTCAAGGAGAGCGAAGTGCACATCCCCGATTCCCTTGCGCCAACGGACATCGTCTTCTCCACGCCGCGCATGGTGCCTCAGGGTCTGGTCGAGGGCATTCGCTATATCATCTTCGTCAGTCCGGAGGGCTATTTCGGTTTACCCACTCCCTCCACCAAGGCGGAGGTGGGGCGTGCCATCAGCCATCTCAACGCTGCGCTTGCCCGCCAGACCTTCATCTGCATCGGTCCGGGGCGTTGGGGCACCAGCAACCCCGATTTGGGTGTGCACATCGGCTATGCGGATATCTACAACACGCGTGCCCTGGTGGAACTGGCCGGGCAGGGCATTGGGTTGCCCCCCGAACCCTCCTTCGGCACCCACTTCTTCCAAGATTTGGTCGAAGCCAACATCTACCCTCTGGCGATTTACTTGGATGATCCCCAAGTCATCTTCCGCAGGGATTTCTTCTACGAGACACCCAATCGCATCCGGGAATGGATTGCTGTGGATGGAACCTTGGACACCTGCCTGCGCCTGATTCGGGTGGAGGACTACCGCCCTGGTCATCACATCAACCTGGTGATGGACAACGATCGCGGGCTGGCAGTAGCCCATCTGGTGGCAGATTGATTCTCAAAACCAACCTAGGAGCCAATGTGAAAAAGTTTGTTGCCGTTGCGGGGAACATCGGCGTGGGGAAATCCAGCCTGGTCAGCCGATTGTGCGAACGATTGAGTTGGCAGCCTTTCTACGAACCGGTGGAAGAAAACCCCTACCTCGCCGATTTCTACCACGATATGCGCACCTGGGCGTTTCATTCGCAGGTCTTCTTCCTCACCAACCGTTTGCGCACCCATCACCAACTGCTCAAATTCCCCACCTCTGCCGTTCAGGATCGCACCATCTACGAAGATGCCGAAATCTTTGCCCACAACCTCTATCGTCAGAATTTGATGAACGAACGAGACTATCGCACCTATCGGCATCTCTACGATGTGTTGACCGAATTCCTCCCGCCACCGGACTTGGTGATTTACCTGCGCGCCTCCGTCTCCACCTTGTTGGAACGCATAGCTCACCGGGGACGGGATTTCGAACGGCGTATTTCCGCCGATTACCTCAGCCAACTGAACCAACTCTACGAGGATTGGATCGGGCACTTCAACCTATGCCCGGTGTTGACAGTGCCTGCCGATGACCTGGATTTCGTGGCGAATTCTGCCCACTTCGACCTGGTCGTCCGAAAGATGTTGGAGAAACTCACCGGCAAAGAAGAGGTGGTCTTCGACCCTCAGGAAATTCAGGGCTTCCGTTGAGCACGCCGATTCAAGAGGATTCGAGCGATACAGAGGGTGGGGGAAATGCCTGCCCGCAATACTGGCAGAAACGCGCGTCGGCAGCGCTGACCTTGCCACAGGCGGAGCAAACTTGCTCACCCGGCGCAGCCTCTAACGCAACGAGGTTCAGCGGAGTAGGAGGTAACTCCACGGCACGTCGTTTCCCCTTTCCTAAGCGTGGGCGAGGCGCCTTGGAAAACAACGCACTCCTAAGCGTGGGCGAGGCGCCTTGGAAAACAACGCACGGGCAATCTCCATCCCCTGACGGAACGAGCGGCGATACAACTCGGCAATCTGCTTGGGGGAGAGTTTGCGACCGGTCAAATACCAACGCAACACCACATGACCCACCACAAAGGTGCCCGAATATGCCACGGCAACCTTCGGAATCACCCCCCACACGGGGATCAAGCCGACCAATTGGCGGGCAAGTTGCCGCCAAAGAAAGCCCCCTCCGATCACGCTGCCAAACTCTGCCACGTAATCTTGCCAACGGGTGGAATAACCCAATGCTAGACCCAGACGATACACCAAGAACGCCTGGGCTTTGGTCAACACCACCATATCGGTGATGTTGAGGGGGATGTTTAGCGCCGGCACGGTCTCTGCCAAGGCGGTGCTCAAGGCATAGGTAGCATTCGCCAAGCAGGTTTCGCTGATGAGGGTATGGGCAACCACCTGGCGGAACAAGGGGAAATGACGGGCAAGCGAGAGCGCATATTCGGGGAGCAATTCCATCACCGCCGGCGCGAACTTCTTGCTCAGGAACTCGGTGTCCTTCACTGAACCTAAGAAAACGCGTTGGGCATCCCAGAGGGTCTCCTGCAAGGCTTGGTTGGTTGTATCCTCACTGTCGGCGAATTGATTGAGAAACACGATGACCTTCTTGCCGGCATGGCTCCACCCTTGAGCCAAGGATTGGAAGGGTTCCGCATTCGTCTGATCGGCGCGAACGACGAGGATGATCAAATCTGCCTGGGTGGCACGCGCGGCGGACGAGAGGTCCAACACGGTTACGGGGGTGTGGGTGCGTGCCTGTGGACGGGCGGGGTCTTGGCGAAGTTGCTCTGCCAGGGTATGTCTGCCACTGCCCTCTTCGCCAACCAAGACAATCTCGACCTCCTGCAAGGCTTCATCGCGAATCGGGCGAAGGTCCACCTCACGCACATTGCGCCAGACATTGGCTAAGTCCCGAAAACTTGGCATGTTCTGCTCGTTTCGTCAATCAAGGAGCCGCGGTGGCTTGGTTCACGCCTTTTCCTGATAGAGAGCGCGATCGGCGGCGGCGAGCAACGCCTCCTTCGTCTCACCGTGCTTGGGGTAAACGGCGATGCCGAAGGATAACGAGATGCGGATGTCGTCCTGCGGTGGAAGGTCCCAAGTGGTCGAGGCAATGGTCTGACGTAAGCGAAGCGCCATCCTGCGAGCCGCACGATAACCCATGTTGGGCAACACCAGGGCGAATTCATCGCCCCCATAGCGCGCGACGAAATCCCAATCGCGCACTGAACGTCGCAGGCAAGCCGCCACCTGCTGCAGCAAACGATCGCCAATGGGATGACCATAAGTATCGTTGACCGTCTTGAAATTGTCTAGGTCAATCATCAGCAACGCCAGAGGGTAACCGAAACGTACAGCCCGGAGGATTTCCTCGTCCAGGCGTTCATCCAGAGCGCGCCGGTTGAACAGACCGGTGAGCGGGTCGGTCTGTGCCTGTCGTGCGATTCGATGATGCAAGCGCGCGTTGTTGATGGCGATGGCAGCCTGCTCCCCCAGCATACGCAAGACGCGCACCTGCGACGCTGAGAACGCGCCAGTTTGAGGGTGAGCCACGGTCATGACGCCAACCACTCGCTTTCCGATCTTCAGGGGTATGCCGACGATCGAGCCTGTCCAAGAGGGAGGTGCATCTGTGAAAAGCGGGTGGGTGCGCATGTCATCCACGACGAGGATCTCCCCTCGGCGCGCCACGGTATAGGTCAATCCATGCGGGCGCGGGTGAGCATAGGGCTGCCCTTTGCGTCCATCTGCCCACAATGCCGCAGCGAACTTCAACCGCCCTCGCTCGTAGAGGAAGATGTGGGCATCTTGAGCATCGCCCATGAACTTAAGGGTGCTCTCCAGCAGGGCATCCAGCACCTCGTGTACGTTCAGGCTGGCGGTCAGGCTCAAATTCGCCTGGCGTAAGACCTCCAACTCGGTGGTGCGTTGGCGTAGTTCTTCTACCGTGCGAATGTTCTCCAGGGCAAGCCCTGCCTGCTCGCCCAGCAAGCAGCCCAAGCGGATCTCCCAGGGGGCGAAGGAACGCTCCAGTTGGGCGAGCATCACCTCTACAACACCTACCACCCGCTCATGGGCAACCAAGGGGAAGAGCAGCATCCTCTCGCTTCCCACTGCCTGCATCCATGCGCGCTCGGTGGTCGCGAATGGCACCTCCGCGAGAGCTACCTGAAGCGGTTGCACCTCTCGAATCGCCCGCATCACCAAGGGCAACGCATTGGGCTGCTCGGGCTGAAGCCACTGCGCCGAGGATTCGTTCTGTGAGGGGACGTGTATGTACTCCACTGTCAAGCGGGGCGGAGCAGCCTCCCAACCCAAGAGGACGCAAGCCCGCCCTTCGAAGAGAGCCGAGAAGTAGGTGCAAATCGAGCGATATAATTGGGAGCGTTCTCGGAAGGCAGAGAGTTCCACTGCCCGCTCTAGCCATCCAAATGGGATGGTTGGATGTGATGGCTGGAGGGCTTCTATGTGTTCCTCCAACAGCGAAAGGGTTTGCACAGAGGCATCTTGAGGAAGTCCTTTTTTCTCGATAATGGTCATCATGAACTCATCAGGGAATCTCTGATCAAGAATCGTATGCTTTGATTTTACTCGAAAACACCTTTTCCGTGCTCGCAAATCTGTGATGGGTTTGAAGGCTACCTCCTCGGCGGTCATTTTGGGAACCTTTGCAATGATTTGAACGTCTAAAAAAATTGGGATGAATGCAAGGTGTTTGTGAGGATCGCTCCCTATAAATGGGGAATCTCATGCTATACTCTGGAGATGAAGACTCTCGGCTTTACAAAAACCCATATTGCAAGGAGTAACCATGAAATGTATTCAAAGGAAATCAGAATCTCTTCCTTCCGTGGTAAACCGTAGACAAAGACCATATCATCCTTCGTTTTCCCGAGCGGCGCGCGGGCTGTTGGTGCTCGCCGCAACCATCCTCTTGCTCGGCATGGTCACCTCGGGCGCCGTGGGTGGAGCCCAACCCAGGGGAGTTTCCTTCACTGCCAGCATCGGAGATGTGGTTTGGGAAACGGAGATCATCGACCAGACGGGAAAGTTCGAGAACATGACCGACCGCAGTTTGCAGTTCGATGGCGACGGCAAACCGCACATCGTCTTCGGTGGAGATCACCTCTACCATGCGTACTGGGATGGTTCCAGATGGCAGATGGACACGGTGGATGGTGCAACGGGGGTTGGACAATACGCCTCGTTAGCCATCGTCACCACCACCTCCCCCAAACGAACCTACCTTCACATCAGTTACTACGATGCCACCAACGGCGACCTGAAGTACGCCTACTGGGATGGCAGCCAGTGGACGATCACCACCATCGACTCGAACGGCGATGTGGGCAAGCACACCTCCATCGCCCTAGATAAGAACCGAAACCCGCGCATCAGTTACTACAATGCCACCGAAGGCGACCTGAAATATGCCTACTGGTCGGGTAGCCAATGGATCACCGAGACCGTTGATGAGAGCCGAGATGTGGGAGCATACACTTCGCTAGCGCTGGATAGCAACGGCAACCCCCATATCAGTTACTACGACATCTCCAACGCGGCGCTGAAGTACGCTCGTTGGACGGGCAGCCAATGGGTCATCCGCACCATTGACGGCAAGGATTCCGTCGGTCAACACTCCTCGCTGGCGATAGATAGCAACAACAAAATCCACATCAGTTATTACGACGCCACCAACGATGCACTCAAATACGCCACCGGTTCCGGCGATAGTTGGAACACCGAGACCATTGATAGCAGTGGGCGGGTCGGCAAGTTCACCTCGATCGGATTGAGCGGCACCACGCCTCACATCAGTTACTTCGATGACCTGTACGATCGGCTGATGTACACCACCAAGAGCGGGGCAGATTGGAGCGTCCGTGTCATTGATGACGAAGACCAAGTCGGGTTTTACACCTCCCTCGTTGTGCGCAGCGGCAAAGTGTACATCAGTTACTACGATTACACCAACCAGGACATCAAATTTGCCCAAGGGTCGGGCACTTCATGGGATATCGATTCGATCGGTGCCGTTCGCCCCATCGGTACCTACACCGATATCGTCCTAGATGGCAACCAACGACCGCACCTATGCTACTATGATGAAGGCAGCCAGGAACTCAAGTACGCCCGATGGGATGGCAATCGGTGGATCAACATGATGGTGGATAACAGCGGCAACGTGGGCAAGCACTGTTCCATCACCCTCGGCAGCAACGGGAACCCCCATATCAGTTACTACAACGAATCCAACGCGGATTTGATGTACGCCTTTTGGGATGGCAGCAAATGGGTGCGAGAGGTCGCCGATGCAGGAGGCAAAGTGGGTGAATATACCTCCATTGTGCTCAACGCCAATGGCAACCCTTACATCAGTTACCGCGATATGGACAACACCAGTTTGAAATTTGCCAATCGGGACGCTTCCGGCTGGCATCAAACCACCGTAGATAACGATGGCGATGTCGGTTGGTACACCGATATGGTCATGGCGAGCGACGGTTTCTCGCCCCACATCAGTTACTATGACCAATCCAACGACCGCCTGAAGCACGCCTATTGGAAGGTAGACCGTTGGGTGGTCGAGGTGGTGGATAGCGCCGGCAGCCCGGGCAAGAACAGTTCCATTGACCTGGACAGCAACAATTACCCCCACATCGCCTACTACGAGAGCGATGCGGGCGATCTGAAATACGCCAAGTGGAACGGCAACACCTTTGAAATCCAAACGGTGGATAGCACCGCCAATGTGGGCAAATACGCCTCGTTGGCGTTGAATGCCTCGAATGTCCCTCACATCAGTTACTACGATACGACCAACTCGGTCTTGAAATTCGCCTATTGGCTGGGCACCTCTTGGCACATCCAGGTCGTGGATAGCAACGACGTTGGAAAGTACAACGCCTTGGCTCTCGATGCCCAAGGACTGCCGCACATCAGTTACTACGATCAAGCCAACCAGGCACTGAAATACGCCAAGGGCACATACTTTGTGCAAGGTGAACTCTACCTACCGCTGGTCTCTCACGCGCCATAGCCGTTTCATATAGAACGCATATGTTCATCAAATCTTCTTCTTACACGAGATGGATATGATGAGAGGCGAAATACTCAAGCGAACGGTGTGCTCTCATCAGACCATTTGGTAAGAAAGGAGGTGTTGCTATGGCAGACTTGATTCGTTGGGACCCATTCCGAGAGATGATGCGCTTCCGCGAGGCAATGGATCGCCTCTTCGATAGTGCCTTGGCAGGCACCACCTGGGAACTGCGGACACCTTGGCTCGGCGAACCTGCCCTCGATGTGATCGAGACCGCCGATGATTACGTGGTGAAAGCCTCCATTCCGGGCATCAACCCAGATGACCTGGAGATCACCTTCACCGAGCGGACGCTGACCATCAAGGGCGAGGTCAAAGAGGAGGAGCAGCGCGAAGGGGCACAGTATCACCTACGCGAGCGCCGCTACGGCAGTTTCTCCCGCAGCATCACCCTGCCCACCCCGGTCAATGCCGACGCCATCGAAGCCAAATATGAAGCCGGTGTATTGACGCTGCGCATCCCGAAGACCGAGGAAGTGAAGCCCAAGCGCATTCCCATCAAGGTCAGCGAACCCAAGATGATCGAGGGCAAAGCCCAGGAGAAGTAAACCGCACGAGCCGGTGTCTATGACCCGTGCGTTTCAGAGGGATGGCGAGATCGCCGTCCCTCTTTTTTCTCTATTCCCTCCTCCGCGTCTTACGAGATGCTCTCCCTCATCGCAAAACCAAGGGCAGATATATCTTCGTTCCCTCCATTGGCGTGCGCGTTGGACTAGGCGTTGCAGTCGGCGTGCGCGTCGGGCGAGGTGTGGAGGTCGGCGTTGGGGTTGGCGTGCGCGTCGGGGTAGGTGTACGTGTTGAAGTTGGGGTCGGTGTTGGGGTAGGTTCAACCATCTTTGCCAACTTCGCCACGAAGGCATCGTAGCTACCACCACCGTGGGTGGTTTGGAAGGCACCCGTTGTGGTCGGAAAGTTGGAGGAAAAAGTCTCGCCGCTCACATAGGCTGCCCCGCTCTCATCCACCGCAATGCCATAGTCATAAAGCCGCCGCCGAGGAAGGTAGAATAGAGCAGGTCGGAGGCACCGCTCGTCTGAGCAACGAAGCGCAGGGACGAGGAGACAGCGGTGAAGGGGGCGGTGATTTCATCGCCTTGCACCACCGTCCGATCGCCTGAGAGTGGCAAGGGAGAGCCATCGGCAGAGACAACCTGCAGCAGCGGCAGGGTGAACTCGCCCACGGCGGTGGTCAGTATAGCCCATTTCTCAGTCCATTCTCTTTTTCCGGGTCACAACACCAACAATGAAATCGCAGGTATAATCCTAACCATCCAGGAGTCGTTGTGAGAACCATTCGTCTATTCCCTCAAGTTGTTTCCCTGTTGGCATTGGTCTTCCTAACCGCTTGTCGCCTTGGCGCGCCGAAAGCGATCACACAGGTCATTCCACCCTCACCGCAGACCTTCCCGACAAGCCCAATCGTTCCCACCACCCCACCGCCAGAAGCCACTCCCATCCCGATAACTACCTCACCGACCGTCACGCCCAGCCTTCTTCTCTCAACACCGATGGCTACCTCGAGTTCGCCTCCCGATGCCCTGCCCGATGCAAGCGGTTACGAATGGCGGCAGGTGGTCTCAGGGCTGGACAAGCCGGTAGGGCTAGCCAACGCCGGCGATGGCTCAGGGCGTCTGTTCATCATCGAGCAAGAGGGGGTGATCCGCATCGTTCAGAACGGCGTTCTGCTCCCCGAACCTTTTCTAGACCTCACCAAACAGGTGAGTTGCTGCGGTGAACGGGGCTTGCTCGGGCTGGCCTTCCATCCTCGCTACGTCCAGAATGGTTTCTTCTACGTCAATTACACCGATAACAACGGCGATACCGTCATCAGCCGCTTCCACGTCTCTGCCGACCCCAACCGCGCCGACCCCTCCAGCGAAGCGCGCTTGCTGCACATTCCTCAACCCTATGCCAATCACAACGGTGGGGCGGTGTTCTTCGGACCGGATGGGTATTTGTATCTCGGTTTGGGGGATGGAGGCTCTGCCGGCGATCCACAGGGCAACGCCCAATCGCTGAACACCTTGTTGGGCAAAATCCTACGAATCGACGTAGATGGCGGCGACCCCTATGCCATCCCGCCCGATAATCCCTTTGCTCAGGGAGGCGGTCTGCCCGAGATTTGGGCTTATGGCTTGCGCAACCCCTGGCGCTTCTCCTTTGACCGAGCGACGGGCGACCTTTATATCGGCGATGTCGGTCAGAATCGCTGGGAGGAAATAGATTACCTGCCCGCCGGTCATGCAGGCGGTGCAAACTTCGGCTGGGATTTCTTCGAAGGCAGTCACCCCTACGAAGGCACGCCACCGGCTGGGGTTGAGCAATGGGTCTTCCCGGCAGCGGAGTACGGTCACGACCAGGGTTGCTCGGTGACGGGCGGCGTGGTCTATCGCGGGCGGGCATTGCCTGCCTGGCAGGGAGTATATCTCTTCGGCGATTACTGCTCCGGCTTCGTCTGGGGGATGATCCCCAAAGACGGCGGTGTTTGGCAGGTCGAACAACTGTTTGAGAGCGGGGTCAACATCACCTCCTTCGGTGAAGACGAGCGCGGCGAGGTCTATCTGGTCGGTTACCAGGGTGGGCTCTATCAGTTGTCCGCCAAGGGCTCTGCCTTTCTTCCCTCGGTCACCCATGAGACGGAGACCATCCGCTTCGCCGTGATCGGTGACTATGGCTCGGGGGATAAAAACGCCCAAGACGTAGCCAACCTGGTCAAGAGTTGGCAGCCGGAGTTCATCCTCACCACCGGCGACAACAATTACCCCAACGGGGCAGCCGAGACGATTGACGAGAACATCGGGCAGTTTTATCACGAATACATCTCCCCCTACCTCGGCAAGTACGGCACTGGAGCAGAGGTCAATCGCTTCTTCCCCACGTTGGGCAACCACGATTGGCAGTCGGACAATGCCCAACCGTACTTAGAATACTTCACCCTGCCGGGCAACGAACGCTACTACGATTTCACCTGGGGGGTAGTGCACTTCTTCGCCTTGGATAGCGACAGCCGCGAGCCGGATGGCGTTGGGCGCAGTTCCATCCAGGCGGATTGGCTGCGCCAAACATTGGCTGCCTCCACCCTGCCTTGGCGGATCGTCTACATGCACCACCCACCCTACTCCTCCGGTCCGCGCGAAGACGTGACCTGGATGCGCTGGGATTTCCAAGGGTGGGGCGCAACCGCCGTACTGGCAGGGCACGACCACTTCTATGAACGAATCGTGCTGAATGACTTCCCATATTTCATCAACGGGCTAGGAGGTGGCGCCATTTATCCCTTCGGAGAGGTCACTGAAGGGAGCCAGGTGCGCTACAATGCCGATTACGGCGCCATGCTGGTCGAAGCCAACGCCGACCATATCTCCTTTCAATTCATTAACCGCCAGGGAGAGGTGATCGATTCGTACGTGATCACCCAGTAAAGCGAAGATACTTACAGGAGGGTAACCATGTACGCACGTCATGCCCTGATGTGGGCATTCGGGAGTTTGATGCTCATAGGGAGTGCTACAATGCTCACGCGTTTGCCCTTCGGAGAGGGAGGGCAAACGGTGGTCTTTGCCCAACACGGGGTGGACCAAGAGGAAACTTCAACGGCAACCTTGCAGCCAGGACCCATCGCTACCCCGACCCCTGTGGAACCCTTGCCCACGCTGCCCAAAGGAAGCCCCACCCCCACAACAACCTCCATCACACCAACGGAAACCCGGACCGCAACGCCGACAACCCTCACCACACCGACGGACACCTCGACCGCAACGCCGACGACCGCCTTCCCCACCCTCCCAACGGTGGCACCGGCAGCACGACGGTACGTGCCCATCGTCCTGTCGGAAGCAACGGAGACGGTGGTTCGCTGTCGCCTGGAAAGCGACGAGATCCCCATTGGGGGAGAGACAACCCTCTATCTGGAGGTCCATCATGTCACCGACCTCTATGGCTATCAACTTATCCTGTACTTCGACCCAGAAGTGGTGCAACTGAGCGGAAGCAAGCAAGACGACGTGGAGAGCGGACAATCTGCTCAGCCCCCTCGATGAGGACGTTCATCTATCACGTAAAGGAGCAGCGATGACCGACTTGTTGATTGCTCATGGCACGTTGCTGACGATGGATGCCAATGACACCATCCTTGCCGATGGCGCCCTGTTCCTCCACGAAGGGCGCATCGCTGAGATGGGCGCAAGCCGCCAAGTTTCTGCCCGCCACCCAGGGGTTGAGACCATAGATGCCAGCGGCATGGTGGTCATGCCCGGACTGGTCAACACCCACACCCATCTCCCCATGACCATGCTGCGCAGCCTAGCAGATGACATCGAAGCCACCGCCTGGCTGCCGGTCGTCTGGTTGGTGGAGGCGCACCTGCGCCCGGAGACCATCTACGCCGGGGCGTTGCTCGGCATCGCCGAGATGATCGCCAGCGGCACAACCTGCTTCAACGACCAGTATGTCCAGATGGATCAGGTCGCCAAAGCCGTGGCTGAGACGGGGATACGCGCTCAATTGGCACACGGCATCATCGAGAACCGCAACCCCAAGAAGGGTCAGCGCGAACTGGAGGAGGGGGCGCGCTTCGCCGCCGAGTGGCACGGAAAGGCGGAAGGCAGGATCACGGCGCGCATTGGACCGCACGCGCTGTACACCTGTTCCACGCCGCTCATCCTACAGGCGCGTCGCGTTGCCGAAGAACTGGGCATTGGGTTGCACATGCACGTTGCCGAGAGCAAGTTCGAGATGCGCCTGGTGAGCAAGAAGCAGCGCGCCGGGGAGACCTCGGTGCAACACTTGGATGGCTTGGGGGTGCTGAAATCTGATTTCGTGCTGGCGCATGGGCTGAACATCAACGAAAAGGATATGGAAGTGCTTGCCCGGCGCGGCGCGGGGGTCGCCCATTGCCCGCAGTCTTACGGAAAGTTGGGTGCCTATCCCTTCCCCGCGGTGGATCGCTGGCTGAGGGCGGGCGTGCACGTCGGCTTGGGAACGGATGGCACCGCCAGCAACAACAACCTCGACATGTTCGATGAGATGCGCTTTGCCAGCCTGGCGCGCAAACTGATGGCGAAGGACGGCACCCTTCTGCCGGCGCGGCAGGTCTTGCACATGGCAACGCGCCTGGGCGCCCAGGTGTTGGGTTTGGACGGCGAGATCGGCTCGCTTGAGGTAGGCAAGCGCGCCGATGTGATTCTGCTAGACCTACGCCGACCGCACCTAACGCCTCGTCACAACCTGCCGGGGCATCTGGTGTACAGCGCCTCAGGCAGTGATGTGGATACGGTCATTGTGGATGGTCGCGTGCTGATGCGCCATCGCCAGTTCTTGACCCTGGACCTCGACGAGGTGCTGGAACGCGCTCAGCGGGAGTTCGAAGCACTGCTCGGGCGCGCCGGCTGGACGCCCACCCTCACCGAGCCGAAGACCGGCATCACCGCCACCCTGCGCCTCAAACTGGTGCAACAATCGCTCAAATTGATGGAAGTGCTCAGCGGAGAACGCGCCCCAGAAGAGGAAGAAATCGCCGGTTTGTCAGAGAATCCCGAGGGGTGACACCTGACGATTGATCCCTCTTACGAACCGAACGCATTTACCAAAAGCAGTCTTAGTCTGAAACGGCAGCCTTATCTACGTCGAGTGGGAACCGAATTGCTGTTGTAGGAACATTGCGGTGGCGCGGGTGTTCTCTTCCAATGCGATCAGGAGATACACGCTTTCACCAGCCGCATAGAGGGTAATTGCCAGCCCACCACCGTAGATGATCGCCAATATACCGACCAACAAGCCACCCAGGATGCCGCCGAGCATGCCTGCTGAGGGAACATCCCTACCCAACTCCCGACTTAGCGAATCTATGGCTGCACCCCCAAAGATGCTGGAAGCGCAAATACCAAGTGCGACCAGTATCGTCATCGCACCAACGATCACCCCCAACACCTTGTAGATGGTGCCAATGGTTCGAAGCGCTTTGTATCGCTTTTCCATGATGAACTCCTTTCTTTGTCTCAACTAAATGGATCCCTCTAACTGTTGTGCTCTATCTTGAGTTATTCAAAGGTTAACTCTGTTCCTCTGCTCTAGGACGTGCTCGCAGACGCGCCTGAGCAAGGCGGCGGAAGAACCATAGAAGATAAACCAATACCACCAACGAACCTACAAACAGCCAATAGGGATAATACTGCTTTAGGTAGAAGCGAATCAACGGCCATTCATATCCAAATAGGTAACCTAAAAAGAGAAATAATGTGCACCAACCATAGGAACCGATCAGTGTAAGCGGGAGAAAGATGAAAAATGGCATGCGTGCCAGAGCAGCAGGGATATTGATGAAGGTCCTAACGCCAGGGATGAGGCGACCAATCAGCACCAATAGCACTCCCCAGCGGTAGAACTGTTTCTCGATGGGAATCATGCGTTCCATACCTATGGGAATCCGACGGGCAATTGCCTCCATCAACGGGCGACCACCCAAACGAACCACCCAATAAGTGATGGATGCGCCTAAGGTGCTTCCCAAGGCAGCATACCACCCAGCCACCAGAACCATCGAAGCAGGGAGTTGGTGTTTTTCAATCAACATCCATCCCGCTAAGGCGAGAATGACTTCGCTTGGCGTGATACCGGTGGCACCTTCAAAGGTCAACACTAATACCACGCCGAACCACCCCCACGAATCGTACAGGTTCTGAATCGAAGTGAGGACGGTTGTTTCGATGAAATCGAAGGGGTTCATACTTGCATAGGGGGAAGAAGAGTGTACGTAATGGATGAGGTCCCTGAACCATCGGATTAGATGTCCAGATTCCTCACCTCTCTGGCGTGGGTCTGGATGAAGCGGCGGCGGGGGAGCACTGCCTCGCCCATCAGCATATCGAAGGTGCGGTCGGCTTCGGCGGCATCCTCCACCGTCACCAACAGCAGGGTGCGCCGTGCGGGGTCCATGGTGGTCTCCCACAACTGTTGCGGGTTCATCTCGCCCAACCCCTTGTAGCGCGAGAGGCTCGCCTTTTCGCTGCCAAGTTCCTTGACCAGGCGTTCCTTCTCGGCTTCGCTATAGGCATATTTCACCTGATTGCGGTAGGCAATGCGGTAGAGTGGCGGCTGGGCGATATACAAATGTCCCTCCTCGATGAGCGGTTGCATGTAGCGGAAGAAGAAGGTGAGCAGCAGGGTGCGGATGTGGCTGCCATCCACGTCGGCGTCGGTCATGATGATGACCCGCCCGTAACGCAACCCGGAGAGGTCGAAGTTATCGCCGATGCCGGTGCCTAGGGCAGAGATGAGCGCTTTGACCTCGTTGTTGGCGAGGATTTTATCCAAGCGGGCGCGCTCGGTGTTGAGGATTTTGCCGCGCAAGGGCAGGATCGCCTGGAAATGGCGGTCGCGCCCCTGTTTGGCGGAGCCGCCGGCAGAATCACCCTCGACGATGAAGAGTTCGGTCTTCTGCGGGTCGCGCTCGGAGCAATCGGCTAACTTGCCGGGTAGGGTCAGGCTCTCCAATGCCGATTTGCGGATGACCAGGTCGCGGGCCTTGCGGGCAGCATCGCGGGCGCGTGCCGAGGTCAGGCACTTTTGCACGATGGCTTTTGCTGCCGCTGGGTTCTCCTCCAGAAAGGCACCGAAGGCTTCGCTGACCACCTGCTGGGTGAGGGCTTGCACTTCGGGGTTCATCAGCTTGACCTTGGTCTGGCTTTCGAACTGCGGGTCGGGATGTTTGATGCTGATGATGGCGGTCAGCCCCTCGCGCGTATCATCCCCGGTCAGGTTGGGGTCAGAATCTTTGAGCAACCCGGTGCGACGGGCGTAATCATTGATGGTGCGGGTGATGGCTGCGCGCAGACCGGTCAGGTGGGTGCCGCCATCTATGGTGTTGATGGTGTTGGCAAAGGCATAGACCGATTCGGCAAAGGCATCGGTATATTGAATGGCAGCATCTATGGTGATCGAGTCGATCTCCTTTTCAACATGCACCACCGGGTGGAGCACGGCGCGGTTGCGGTTGAGGTAGCGCACGAAGGAAGTGATGCCCCCTTCGAAGTAAAAGGTCATCTGGCGGTCAATGCGTTCATCCCAGAAGAAGATGGTCACGCCACGAGTGACGAACGCCATCTCGCGGAAGCGTTGCACCAAGGTATCGAACTTGTAGTCCACCTCGCCCTTGAAGATGTCGGGGTCATACTTGAAGGTGGTCTCGGTGCCGGTGATGCCTTTGGGGGCTTTGCCGATCACCTTGACCGAGGTGACCGGGTAGCCCCGTTCGTAGCGCTGAAAATGGACGCGCTCATCGCGCCAGACCTTGACTTCGCACCACTCGGAGAGGGCATTGACCGCCGAGACGCCCACGCCGTGCAAGCCGCCGGAGACTTTGTAGGAACTGCCGCCGAACTTGCCGCCGGAGTGCAGCACGGTCATCACCACCTCGAGGGCGGGCTTTTTCATCTGGGGGTGGATATCCACCGGAATGCCACGCCCGTTATCGCGCACGGTTACGCTGCGATCCGGATGGATGATGACCTCGATGCGGTCACATGCGCCGGCAAGTGCCTCATCAATGGAGTTATCCACCACCTCGTAAATTAGGTGGTGCAGGGCTTTGATATCGGTGCCGCCGACGTACATCCCCGGTCGTCGGCGGACCGCCTCTAACCCCTCCAGCACCTGGATATCTTTCGCCTCGTAAGAGGCTATGGAATGGTTCTCTCGCGCCACAAGTTCCTCCGCGATAACTCGAATACATTGCTCTTAGCACTCAATATGACCTTTATATTTTACCCTACTTCTCCAAGTCTAAAGATGAACGCCCCTTCCGATCCACGTCGGTCTGTTCGGTGTGGTAGGAACCATGTTTCCGGCGAAGGGTTCCCCGCACCATATCGAAGCGCTTTGAGCGGTGGGGGCAGGACGGATCGGTCATACATGTTTGATTCCAAAAAGCCGGGGATATCATCTTTCAAGATTTGTTCGCGGCTGATCATTTGAGGCAATCGAACACAATTGCTGTATAAATCTGGCTATACGGTATAATGAGAGCGCATCAAAAGTCTGTAAATTAACCATTGGGCGACTTGCGTAGATGGGCGAAACGAGAGAGCGTGAATTGAAGAATTTGGTGGAAATGCTCCCGATGACCGAGATTGCTAAATTCTGCCAACGTTGGAAGATTCGAGAATTGGCAGTATTCGGTTCTGCGTTACGCGCGGATTTCGATGCAGAGAGCGATATTGATCTCATTGTGACTTTTGATGACGATGCAAATTGGAGTCTGCTCGATCACATGAGAATGCAGCAGGAACTCCAAGACCTTCTCCAGCGTGATGTTGACTTGGTGACGAAACGGGCTGTTGAGAAAAGTCAAAACTGGGTACGTCGCAAGGAAATCCTAAGCACGGCTTTTGTCATCTTTCCTGAGTACAAGGTGGTTTATGGGGCGAGATGAAGGTACTTTGTTGGACATTGCAAAGGCTGCACGCGCCCTTCTGACGTTTACACAGGGTCTACAGAAGGAACAATTCCTCGAAGATAGTAAAACGCAATCAGCCGTGCTTTATCAATTGATTGTGATTGGTGAGGCGGTCAAGCGACTGTCCTTTGAGTTGCGCCAGAAACACCCAGAGATACCATGGGCACCGATGGCTGGAATGCGCGATCATCTTATTCACGGGTATGATGTAGTGGATTGGGATGAAGTGTGGATAACCACGACAAGAGATGTGCCTGAGCTGTTGAACAAGTTGGAGTCCTTTCTACCGCAAGAGGGTTCGCAACAGGAGTAGTGGCTGCCCAACACGCGGTTCCAGCTGAAAGGCTTCACTTGCATGCAAGGATGGGTGAAGAGTCACGGCATGCCGTGCCTCAACCCGTCATGGCGAGCGAAGCGAAGCCATCCCCCGTACGGTGAGGGAGAT
>FWPU01006132.1_pt1 | contig 24669 bp, 23 predicted proteins | sample 2228361 | NCBI WGS metagenome assembly FWPU01 (sample SAMEA103939777, study PRJEB20133) | metagenome | reverse complement strand
TGTTAGGCAGGCAACCCCCTTGGCTTAAGTATGTCTGCCGCAAGGCAAGCAAGGTGAGGTGCACCTCTTTTAGACTTTGTCGGAACATTTATTGGGTATAATTCAAGTCAGTCGGGTAAGCTTTTCTCTGTTGTTTCTCCATACAATAAGCTTACCCGACATTTTCAAAACACTCCCTAAGATTGCCCAAATCGAACCTTGCGGGCCAGAATGCTTTGTTCTAAACGCTTAGAATCAAACTTGAACGCTCAACAAATCGCGTCCTGACTAACCATCGAACAAGTATGGGTGGAGCTTGCTGAGAAAAGGTACATGACGGAGCGAAATATGGGAGTAAATCGGTTGCCGCTGCGAACCGAGCTGACCACACAGGAGGGAGCGTAGCGCCTAAATTGACAAATTAAACAACAAACGACAACAATTCATTGGGCATCATTTTGCTTGACAAGGGAAACCATCCGATGGAGAATAGCCTTGGCAAATAAGGACTAAAGTGGATTAAAATAGACTAAAATAGCCCATGTAGGACAAAGAGTGGCGCTTTTCAAAAGGCTTGGGATTTCTGAGCTGGCTAGGAATAGGGACTTAATTGAGTACTGTCAATTGGTCACTGGCAATCTGAAACAGTTGCTTGACATTCCGCAGGGTGCGATATTCAAGTTAGACTAAAAGAGGCGAGTATGGCACAAGAGCAATCTTCAGAGGGAGTACAAGTCACTCGAGTTTTTGAGCAACCAGAAGGTGCGCCATCCTTTTACGCTGACTTTGCTCAAGTTACGGGTACAGGGCATGAAGTGATACTCCAGTTTTACGAAACAATACCCGGCCCACCAGGGCCGGGTGGCCAAGTACAGATGGTGAGAACCCGCTTGAGGGCAACCATCATAATCAGCATTCCTCATGCGGTGAATATCGGGAAACTGCTCCTTGAGCACGGGAAAGTATCACCCACTTTCCCGCAACCAACAGAGAAAGGGGAGGTCAAGTAATGCGAGTTTCTTTTGGCGTAAGTGGGGCAACAAAAAGAATCGTTGTGACCAGCGGTCTTCCGCCAGAAGAGATTGTGAAGCGTTTGGATTCTTATGGCATAGAATGGCACGTGACCGAGAAAGGCGACCTTATGATTCGATATTGGCAGGTCGGTGCTGAAGATTTTGTGCCCAGAGAGCATGTAGCCAAGATTAGGGCAAGCCAGAGCATACCAGCCCAAGCGGATGCGCTAGAGTGGCTTAGCCAGCATCTGGGAGAGATAAAAGCCAAGTTTGCTAATCGGTGGATAGCCATTGTGGATAATGAAGTTGTTGCTGACGCTGAAAGTTTGCCTGCCCTTTTGCAGAAAGTTCATGACGCTAGAATAGAAAATCCATTTGTGACGTTTATTCCAGCGGAACCCATTATCTGGGCTACTGCTTATGGTCAGCAAGAGTTTTGAACACCTAGTGCGCTTTTTTAAGGTGCAGACAAGCTCTGGAGTGGTTTGGCTTCCAATTATTACGGTTAACCTTGTCCAGCCAAGCGGAAATCGCCCTGCACTTCCTCTGTTGTTTGATACGGGTGCCTCGACAACGACGCTTAGACATGATTTATATCCGCTCTTAGGCCTCACCTCTTGGGATTGTGGCGAACCTGTGGATGTTTTAACGGCCGGGGCCAAGAACCCGGTGAGAGCGTACCGCTATGAGGTTACATTAGAGTTGCTTGGAAAGGTTATTCGATGCCCGGTAAACCTTCAAATACTGCCGAATAACCCTCTTTACATGGGATTATTTGGGAGAGAGCAGCTATTCAAAGAGTTTGGTTTCGGCTTTTGGGAAAAGACCCATGAATTGTACGTCACGCTAAACCCCTAGAAACTGTGGTATGAAGTGAACCCCAAAAATTGGGCCAGTAAACCCCTCCCCGATGTCAAGACAAAAATTCAGGGTGTTTAAGGTGGATCGAGTTGGCCTGCTCAAAGTCTGGTTTAAGCTGTCTCTCAAAATATACCTCCCCCGGCGTGCGATACCCTAGGGATTCGTGAAGCCGTTCCGTGTTGTAAAACTCAAAGTACCTATTAAGCTCTGCCCTTGCTTCCTTGACTGTATGATAATCCTTAAGGTAGACCTCCTCATACTTGACTGTCCGCCAAAGACGTTCAACAAAGATGTTGTCAAATACACGACCTCGGCCATCCATGCTCACCCTGATACTCGCCGACTCAAGTCGCCCTGTAAATTCAAGACTCGTAAACTGAACCCCTTGACGGGCCGGAAAATCTCAGGCTTTGAGAGCTTGAGAGCATCATCAAGAGCCTTCAAGCAAAACTCCTTTTCCAGAGTGGTTGAAAGCTCCCAACTTACTACATAACGGCTAAACCAGTCCATGCGGATGGCTTAAGCCAACCGCTATGGCAACAAGATAAACAAAACCCATAACCAGCTATGTGATATCTGCAAACCATACCTGATCTGGCCGCTCTACAACAACTCCCTTCAAAAGATAGGGATACTTCTTGTGACCTCCCTTGGCCAGCGAAAGCCGAGGCTTTGGCTTATAGCCTCAATGGCCATAAGTCGCATCAGCCTCCTTACCCGCTTAGGGTTGACTTCGTAGCCCTGAAGCCTAAGCCAGCCACTCATCCTCTCCACTCCATAAAAAGGGGTCCCTGCTCATCTAGAAGACGCATGAGCTTGAGATTCAATTCGCTCTCACCCGCCGGCTTGTAATAATGGGCCGATCTTGATAGCCCAAGCAACTCACACTGCCTCGAAACCGGTATCTCAAAATGCCCAGGCTCGATTAGACCCCTCTTCTCCTCAACCGAGTAGTTGAGACTTTTCGAGCCAATCCGATTCTACCTTCAGCTCCCCTATCTGCCTGTATAGCTCGGACTCTAACTCCTCCCTCTCCCTTCCTTCCCTCTTGCGGTTCGCTTAAGCGATCCGCTCTGCGATCCGAAAAAAGAGATGGTAACTCCTCAAGCAGATGCTTCCTCCATCTCCCTATCTGGTTTGGGTGAACCCCATATTCGCTTGCAAGCTGGGCTCGGGTCTTCTCCCCTCTTATCGCCTCTAATGCTACCTTGGCCTTAAACTCTGCCCTATGTCTAAGCCTTGAGTTGCTCATCTGCCATGACCCCTTTCAGGTTATGGCAGGCTAACATACACCTTGTTGCCCTGTCCAGATTTTGGGGAGTATTATACTTGGTGCTCAAGATGAAGCGCACCATGCCTACCGTCCCGCTCCTTTACCCGATGAGGCGCGGGAACAACTTTCGGCTGGTGAGATCGCCGAACGCGAAGAGGCAACCGTATGGGTGAGCGGACTGGATAAAATCGATGCTGTGCGTGGCATGTGAGCGTCATTCATCTCGCGCGCCGTCGAGGCGGGCGTAGGCTTTGCCAAGATACGGGATAGCGTCGATCATGCTGGCCTCGCGATTCTATCTTCTTATGCTCATTCCTCGGAGGCGGCCAAGCTTGAGGCTGTTGAGAAGGTATCGGAGGCTTCAAGGCGGAAAGAGCAAGAGGGGCATAGTTTACTTCACGACCAAAACGCCTGCACCCTCAACGCTTTAGCCGCCATCTCCCTCCGTCATTAGATTATATCCTTGGGATAGAAGACGAATTCCTTGCCGATCAGCTCTTCGCTTCCCGGCGGGGCTTCGAGCACCAGGGCATGGAAGTACCAATTGTCGCTCAAAGCGCCATCGCTGTTCCCCTCAGGGGTCGATCCGCTGCGCGTAACGCGCACCCGGCATTCGTGATAAGGAGCGAAAATGGTGCGAACCCGCAGGACCAATCCCTCTAAACTCTTGCAAACAAAAAGCCTGCGCCTCTCGTCCTCATAGGAATCGGACTCGGGCTCCTGCTCGGAACGCCCGCCCGGCGGCTCAAGGTATCCCAGCCGCAGAAGCTCCTCGCGCGAATAGATTTTCTCGGTCATAAGTTAATATCCGAACCAAAGGCAACACCCAACCCTGAAAGCCGAAACAGCGCTGCAAGGCGCTCCCTTTATTTTATTTGCCGGAAGGGGCGTTTGCAATGAATTTGTTCCGATGTTCGTTGCCCGCAGGTGAGAGCGATGGTAAAGTAGTTCCGAGAATCGGCGCGTTTGCAAAAGAAATAGGGGCACACGGCCGTGCGCCCCTGCTCAAAGGAGGATACCGTGCAGGCTGGAAGCAAAATTCTGGCAGTAATAATTTTGATACTGCTCGCCTTTCTGGTCGGCTTCCTGCCGCAATATCTGGCCAGGAGGGACCTGGAGGCGCAAATCGACGACCTGCGCTTCAAGCTCAACCTGGCTGAGCTGCGCGACGAGCTGGCCCTCACCTATTTACATGCGGCGCGCAGCGACTACGGCACAGCGCAGGAGTTCTCGACCAGTTTCTTCAACCGCCTCGGGGATGTCCTGTCCCGCATCACGGATGAGCAGCTCGTGAGCCGGCTCGAGGAGATAATGGCGGCGCGCGATGAGGTAACTACCGGGCTGGCGCGGGCCGAAGCGGACGTGCGGGAACGGCTCCAGCAACTCCTCCTAACTCTGCACCAGGCCACGGAAAATTATAAACAGGCCGCCTTGACTCGGCCCGCTGGCGAGAGATAAGATTATAGCGTGTCGGAGTACTAAAAGAGAACCTGTACGCCCTTTCCCGGAAAGGCGCGGGAAAAGCTTAATGCCGGGCTCTGTAAAAGGCAGATAAAATGCAAACTGCTTGCCTCACGGCGGCCGGCCGAGATTACACCCCGAACTCGGGACGCAAAATCACAGCAGCAAGAAACATTACGGCTTCTGACTGCCTTTTGGCATTGTCCCGGAGAAACAGGGAGGTGATGTGCGAAAAACTAAATGTTAATAAATTCTTATTCAGGAGGAATATTCATATGGCAAGAGTAAACGTGCTGCGTGCTAAAAGGAGAGAAGAAGGTAAATCCGAGGTGGATTCTTCCCTCGTATTGCTCAAAATCGTCTCTAATCCCGTGGAGGCGGAGCGAATTAAGGCCCTTCTGGAGAGCAATGGTATCCGATGTATGCTGCAAAACGAACTTTCTTCCTCCGCTTATCCCTCACACGGTGGCAGGCTAAATAAGATCAAGATCTGGGCTCAGGAATCGGACTTTGGGAGAGCCCGCAGGATCATATCAGGTCGGACCGTTTAGCTCGAATGCCGGGGCCATTGCGGCCCCGGCGTTCCCTCCAAAAACTCCCCCCTTCGATTTCCCTTTATCAATTAATGAGCTAAAATCCAAATAGGGAGCGAGCATGCTTGCTCGCCTGTAAAATGGCCTTGAGAATGCCAGTCAGGATGATATCGAACGCTGTGGAGATGCCGGCGGGGATACGCCGCTGCCTCGTGGTGTGCCTCGCGGCTTTGCCTCTTGTCGCATGTGCCGGTCGCCCTCCTTACAGCTTCGATCTTTCCCGCATCGAAGAAGCCTGGCTTCGCGCCGAACTGGAGCGGCTCGAGCAGAAAGACCGCGCGGTGCGCCGCGATGCCGTGCTGACGCTCGGGCAGCGGCGCGACCGCAGAGCGGTCCCCTATCTAGTTCAGGTTCTGGCCGACCCGGAAGCGGCCGTAAGGGCGGCTGTGGCGAACTCGCTCGGCTGGCTGGGCGATAGCTCGGCGGTTGAACCTTTGATCCTGCTGCTCCAGGATAGTCACCAATTTGTGGTGGAGGAGGCGGCGCTTGCCCTGGGGCGGCTCGGGGAACCAAGGGCCGCTCCGGCCCTGCTCGATCTGCTGGCGCGTGGAAAGGACCGGGGCCGCGCGGCGGCGGCACGCGCCCTTGCCGCGCTCGGCCAGAGCAGCGCGGGGCCCGCGCTTGTAAATTGCCTCGAGCGTGATCGCAACCCTTTCGTGCGCCGCGAGTGCGCTCGGTCGCTCGGGTTGACATCGCCAGGTGACGCCGAAACCGCGCGCAGCCTGGAAAGGGCCCTGCTCCGCGATAGCTCGACTATGGTGCGGCGCGCCGCCGCCGCGTCGCTCGGATCGGTAGGATCGGCAGAATCGGTGCCGGCGCTCGAGACCGCGCTCGAGGACGAAGACCCCTACGTGCGCCGGGCCGCGCTCGAGTCCATTCGCGCCATTAAAAGGAATAAGGAGCCAAAGGACAGGAGCTAGAAGCTAGGAGTTGGAAGCTAGAATAAAGCTATGCATTCAGGCATAAGGAGTGAAACATGGGGTGAGGGATACATCTGCTCTTTGCCTTCTACTCATTGCTACACCACCAGGCCTGTAGCTTTATCTAGATTAATCTCCTAGCTTCTAGCTCCTGTTCTATTAACTGACCGGAGACCGGTCGATAGGGATCGACACATAGCGCGATCGAAGGCGCCGAGATGCAGGCCAATCATCTCCACCGGTCCCTATCCACCGGCCTCCATCTGGAGGTGAAGTTAGATGAAAGCTAAGATTTCGATTGCGGCAGCGCTGCTCCTTATCACAGGCCTGTTTGCTGGAGGAGTGGCTTTCCTGGTGAGGCCGATAGAGTCGGAGCTTCTGGCAAAGTCGCCCGCCGTCGCCGCGCCAACCCTCAGCTCCGGGCTGGGGTCGGTAGCCGCCGCCGTGATGCCGAGCGTGGTCAGCATATCATCGCTCAGAATAGTGCGCCCGGCGGAGGCGCCCTCCCCTCATCCGTTTCAGGATGATCCCTTTTTCGGAGATTTCTTCGGCCAGTTTGGTCCGCCCAGGCGGCAGCGCAATCTCGGGTCGGGGGTAATAGTCAGCAGCAATGGCTTTATCCTGACCAACAACCATATCGTAGAGAAAGCGCGCGATGTTACCGTGGTTCTCCAGGACAGGCGTGAGCTTGAAGCGAAAGTGGTCGGGACCGATCCCATGACCGATATAGCGGTCCTGAAGATCGACGCCGATGGGCTGAAGCCGGCGCGGCTCGGCAATTCGGATCAGGCAGAGGTGGGCGATTTCGTCATGGCCATCGGCAGCCCCTTCGGCGTCGGCATGGCGGCAACGGCTGGAATCATCAGCGCCACAGGCCGTGCCAACCTGAACATAGTCGATATCGAGGACTTCATTCAAACCGACGCGGCGATCAACCCTGGCAACTCCGGCGGCGCCCTGGTCAACATGCGCGGCGAGGTGATCGGGATCAACACGGCGATTTTGACCGCGGGCGGCGGCTTCCAGGGAGTGGGATTCGCCATCCCGATCAACATGGCCCGCTCGGTCATGAACAGTTTGATCAAGTTCGGCAAGGTAACACGCGGTTGGATCGGCGTGATAGTCCAGGATGTCACGCCGGTTATCGCCGAGCAGTTCAAGCTCGAGAGGCCGCGCGGCGTCATAATTTCTGATCTGGCGCCGTCAGGCCCGGCGGCCCGCGCCGGACTCAAGCGCGGCGACGTGGTCCTGGCGTGGAACGGTCAAGAGGTCAAGGACTTCGGCCACCTGCGCAATCTCATAGCCGAGAGCAGGCCGGGGAGCCAGGCACGCGTCACGATCATCAGAGAAGGGAGGCAACAGGAACTCGCCATCACCGTCGCCGAGCGGCCCGTCGAGCGCCCGGAACCGGAAGCGCGCGCCGGCCTGCCCGAGCCGGCGGAAAGAATCGGGGTTCGCGCCGCCGACCTGAACCCTGAGATGGCACGGCAGCTCGGCGTGCCGGAAAATACAACCGGCGCGCTGGTCGTCGAGATCGAAGTGGGAGGCGCCGCCGATGAAGCCGGCATCCAGCCTGGAGACGTTATCCAGGAAGTTAACCGGCAGCCGGTGCAGAACGCTATGGAGTTGAAGGCTGCGCTTGATAGAATTCAAACGCCGGATCTGCTGCTGCTGGTCAACCGGCGCGGGCTGACCTTTTATGCCTCAGTCCGGCGCTAAGCTTAGTGACGAGTGACAAGTGACGAGGGCTTGTCACTCGTTACTTGTCACTCGTCACTGCATAAGGAGGAGGGATGGGATTAGACAACTACTTTGTTTTCGTTAAGCCTCTGGTGGTTTTTGCCGTTATTTTGTCTGCTGGCATCGTGCTGCGCAGCTTCAGTTACCGGCTGCTGTATCGATGGGCCCGTAATACCCAGACCAATTTGGACGACATAGTGATAAGGGTGACGAGGACCCCGTCGCTGCTCTGGGTGCTGGCGCTGGCGCTGCACGTAGCGGTCGGGACATCTGCGCTGGATTCAAGCACCATTAACTACATCAGCAAGGCCCTGTCATCGCTCATCATATTTTCCATCAGCCTGGCCCTGGCCAATGTCGTCTCGCAGGCCCTGAAGTTTTACTCAGAAAAAGTGCTTTTTCCATCGGTAGGCCTGTTCCAGGCTGTGGTCAAGATCATAATACTTTTAATCGGGTTCACGGTAATCCTGGGAAACCTGGGCCAACCGATCACTCCGATTCTGACCGCCTTCGGCGTCGGCGGCCTGGCGGTGGCCCTGGCCCTGCAAGATACCCTGTCTAACTTCTTCGCCGGCGTCCACCTGCTCGTCGAACAGTCGGTGCGCGTAGGGGATTTCGTCAAGCTGGAGAGCGGGCAGGAGGGGTACGTCACCGATATCGGCTGGCGCACCACCCGCATAAGGATGCTGCCCAACAACGTCGTGGTCATACCAAACAGCAAGTTGACGCAGAGCGTCATCACAAACTACTACTTGCCGGAGCAGCAGATGTCGCTGGTCATGCCGATTTCCGTCAGCTACAGTTCCGACCCAGAGCACGTCGAGCGGGTGCTGATCGAGGAGGCGAAGAAAGCGGCGCGCGAGGTGCCGGGGATGCTGCCGGAACCGGAGCCGTTCGTGCGCTTCATACCGGGCTTCGGCGATTCCTCTCTGAATTTCAGCCTGATAGTACGGGTGCGCGAGTTCGTTGACCAGTACCTGGCACAGCACGAATTGCGCAAGCGCATCTTCCGCCGCTTCCAGCAGGAGGGTATCGAGATACCTTTCCCGATACGCACCGTGTATCTCAGGCAGGAGGCTGCGCAGGCCGCACAGGCGGCATTTACTCGCGAGGCGTGAAAGGAAGAAGCCAAAGAGAGGAGCTAGGAGCTAGAAGTTAGGAGCTAGAATATCTCGATGAGGCTACAGGGGTGGTGGTGTGGCAATGGGTGAAATGAGAGGAGTGTAGAGATCCTCTTGCCCCTTGCGTACCTCGCCTTGCAGCTCATGCATTTATTCTAGCTCCTAGCTCCTAACTCCTAGCTCCTTTTATGCGTGAGCAGGACGATGAGAAAGCGGCTGTTAACCGGCGACCGCCCTACGGGAAAACTTCACCTGGGGCATTACGTTGGTAGCCTGGCCAACCGCGTGAGGCTGCAGCGTGAATACCAGTGTTTCTTCGTCATAGCCGACTACCATGCCCTTACCACCCACGCCGAGAAGACCTTAGAACTCGAGCACAACGTGCGCGAGGTGCTGCTCGACTATCTGGGCGTCGGCATCGATCCCGAGGCCAGCACCATCTTCTTGCAGTCCGCGGTGCGTGAGATCGCGGAGCTGCACCTGATCTTCAGCATGCTGGTGGCTGTTCCCAGGCTCCAGCAGGTGCCGACCTTGAAGGAGACCATGCGCAGCCTCCAGATAAAACAGGCTTCGCTCGGCCTGCTTGCCTATCCGGTGTTGCAGGCTGCCGATATCTTAAGCGTGCGCGCCGAAATCGTTCCGGTCGGAAAGGACCAGGAATCGCACGTCGAGCTGACGCGCGAGATCGCGCGCCGCTTCAACTCGCTCTATCGCCCCATCTTCCCAGAGCCCGCGGCCCTGATCGGCGACGTCCCGACGCTCGTCGGCACGGACGGGCGGGCCAAGATGTCGAAGTCGCTGGACAATGCCATTTTTCTCTCGGATGACCCCGAGACGGTGCGCGCGCGCGTCATGCGCATGTACACGGACCCGACGCGCCTGCGCGCTACCGACCCGGGCCACGTCGAAGGCAACCCGGTCTTCATCTATCACGACATTTTCAACGATGATAAAGCCGAGGTCCAGGAACTCAAGGAGCGCTATCGCAAGGGGCGGGTGGGCGACGTCGAGGTCAAAGAACGCCTGGCGCGCGCCATCAACCGTTTCCTGGAGCCGCTGCGCCAGCGCCGCGCCCGCTACGAAGGTGATCCGGAGCTGCTGCGCGAGATCCTCATCGAAGGGAGCCGCCGCGCGGGCCGCGAGGCCGCCGAAACCCTCAGGCTGATGCGCCAGGCCATGGGCATCTATTCGCCAGAAATTGAGCGAGAGCAAGAGCGAGAGTGAGAGGTCCTCTCGCTCTTGCTCCCCCTCTTGCTCCTTCGATTAAGAATTGACTTTGGTTGGGGCAAATGCTATAAAAGAGTCGCTTTCGAATGAATTAAGCTTGGTAAGCTAAACCCCTGGCCTTTCCTTCTAAAGAAAGGAGGTGGGCATGAAATCCTGGCCAAAGCTGATGCCGGCTGTTGTCTATCTCTGTTTGCTGGTCCTGGCCTGCGCCGGCGCGCCGACGATGGAGATGGACGCGGCGAAGACAGCCATCCAGAAAGCCAAGCAGGCGGGCGCTGATGTCTATGCTCCCGAAGAGTTGGCGGAAGCCGAGGACCTGTTGGCCCAGGCGGAGGCGAAGATAAATCAGAAAAGTTATGCAGAGGCGCGCACGTTTGCCCTGCGCGCTAAGCGCAAGGCCGATGAGGCCGAGGGCATGGTCGAGAGAAATAAGATCGAAATGAAAAAGGAGGCCGAGAAGGTACTGTACGAGGTTGACCTGCGCATCAAGGCGATCAGAGGCAACGTGAACAAGTTTCGCCCCAGGTTCAAGGCCGCAGAGGTAAGACAGGTTAATGTTAGCCTGGAACAGTTGGAAAAGGGACTCGCGCAGGTGAAGAATTATCTGACTCAGGGAGATATAACGCGGGCGCGCGATGAGGCCAACTCGGTAAAGGAGAGCTCGCTGAAGATACAGGCCTCTGTCCTGGAGACCATAGGATCGAGCAATTGATAGGCGCCTTTCTCTTTGCCACAGAGGGCGCAGCGGGTGCAGGATTTACCCCGCCCGGCGAGGCGCGGCAAGTGGTGCCCTTACCGCAGCATGAAAAGCGTAGTCGGCATCCTGGCGGCCGGCGCTCTGGCTGAACTGTGCTTTTTATCGATAGTCCGGCTGGGCGACCTGCGGGCAAACACCGCCGCCTTTCTGGCCCTTTATTTCCCTATCTTTGCCATCGCCCTGTTCTGTTTTTTAGCATTCCGGCGCCTGGAGGGGCGAGCGCTGCGCGCAGCCCTGTTCTTCGCTCTCCTCTTCCGCCTGACCATGCTTGCTTCCCCCCCGACGCTCTCAAACGATATCTATCGCTACATCTGGGATGGCAAGCTCCTCTCCGCTGGAATTAATCCCTATCTCTATGCGCCTGAAGACCCGGCTCTCTCCGCGTACCGTTCGGGAATTTACAGCCGGATGAACTATCCCGATACTCATACCGTCTACCCTCCGACCTCGCAATTGCTCTTCCTTCTCGCCTATCAGGTTGCCGGGGAAAACCCGCTGATGCTCAAGGCGGTTTTCGGCGGCCTCGACTTCATGGCCTGTATCTTGATAGCGCGGCTCCTTGCCTGCTTCGGCCTGCCGCTCGGCGGCCTTTTCCTGTATGCCTGGAACCCTCTGCCCATCGTCGAATTTGCCGGCTCGGGGCACTCTGATTCAGGAATGCTCTTCTTCCTGCTCCTCTCGTTCTATCTGTTAAAAAAGGGATGGAGTGGCCTTTCTATGGCCGGCCTGGGATTTGCCATATGCAGCAAGATCTTTCCGCTGCTCTACGTACCCTTTTACCTCAGGCTGGTCCCGCTAAAGAGGCTGCTGGCTACGGCCCTGGTAGTGGCGGCCCTCTCAGCGCCACTTTACAAGCCGGAGGCTGTGGCAAATGTCCGCCGCTCTCTGGAAAAGTACTACCGGCTGTTCGAGTTCAACGCCAGCATCCATTACCTGGCCCGCTATATCGGGCGGGAATATTACGGGGTCAGCCTGAACAAGAAAAACGGGCCCGTCCTGCGCGCTGTCTTCTTCGCCCTGGCTGTGTTATTATTTGTTTTCTTTAAAGTCCGCGGCGCGCTCGACCTTATGCGCGCTATCTTTTACTTGATGATTATGTTCCTGTTGCTCTCGACGACGGCACACCCCTGGTATATCACCTGGGCGCTGGTGTTTGTCCCTTTTTTTCCGAGAGCATCGATTGTTTACCTTTCTGGCGCCGTAGTCCTTTCCTATTTAACCTATACTTCGAACCCCTGGATGGAGCGGAGCTGGGTCCTGCTCCTGGAATACCTCCCAACCTACGGCCTGCTGGCCTATGAGCTGCGCGGCGGTCGAGCCTGGTCGGCAGAGCCTGGCAGGCTTTGACAAGCGGCGCTGGCCATGGCTAAAAAGTATCTCGAACTGAAGCTTAAGGGTGAGATAGTAGAAGGGAGGCCGGAGCCGGCCATTTTAGGGCGCAAGCCTAAGACCGATATCAAGTCGGTGCTGGACGCGCTGGCGCGCGCTAAGAAGGACGAGCGCATCGCGGCGGTCCTGTTGAAACTGGAGCGGCCTGAGCTTGGTTGGGCGCGCGCGCAAAATATCAGAGAGGCGTTGGCAAATTTCCGCTCCGGCGGCAGGCGGGTCTTTGCCTTTTTCGAAAGCGGCGGCAACCTCGACTATTTTCTCGGCTCGGCAGCCGACGCTATCTTCGTCCCTCCGACCGGCAACGTCGACCTGACCGGCCTGCGCGTCGAGGTGGTCTTTTTCAAAGGGGCTCTCGACCGTTTAGGCATCAAGGCCGAGCTGGACCGCGTGGGCGAGTACAAATCGGCCGCCGAACTCTTCACCCGCAATTCGATGTCCGAGACCTTCCGCGAGGAGATGGATGCGCTGCTCGACGACCTTTACAGCCAGTTCGTGGCGGCGCTGGCCGAAGGCCGCGGCCTCTCGGTCGAGACCATCTCGCGCGCTATAGACCGGGGCCCTTATACGGCGCGCGAGGCGGAAGACCTTCAGTTGGTCGATAAGCTCTTATACGAAGACGAGCTGGAAAAGGAGCTCGAGACCAGGCTCGGCTTTCCCGTAAAGGCCCAGCCCTGGGAACGGTACCGCGTCAGGGAGCCCTTTATCCTGCGCTTTTTAACGCGCCGCTGGCGGCCGCGCATCGCGCTTATCCATGCAACGGGCATTATCGCCTCAGGCGAGAGCCGCCGCGCCGTGGGCAGGCGGCCGATTACCGGAGCGGAAACTCTGGTCGAGTTGATCCGCAGCGCGCGCGATAACAAGCGGGTGCGCGCCGTGGTCCTGCGCATCGATAGCCCGGGCGGCTCGGCCGTCGCTTCAGATATCGTCTGGCGCGCCATCACCGAGGCCAAGCGCAAAAAGCCATTCATCGTCTCTTTCGGCGATACCGCCGCCTCGGGCGGCTACTATATAGGGATGGCCGGAGACTATATCATCGCTGAGCCGGGCACGCTCACAGGATCGATCGGCGTAATCGGAGGCAAATTCGTCGTGCGCAGCCTGCTCGAGCGGCTCGGCCTCAGCCGCCAGGCGATAATGCGCGGACAGCATGCGGCTTTCCATTCCCCGCTTCAGGAGTTCTCGCGCGAGGAGCGGGAAAAGCTGGCCGAGCAGATGCGCAGCTTCTATTACCAGGACTTCATCAGCAAGCTGGCCGAATCGAGGCGATTGCGCGCGGAGGATACGCAGCGCGCCGCCCAGGGCCGCGTCTGGACCGGGCGCCAGGGAAAAAGCCTCGGGTTAGTGGACGAACTTGGGGGACTGGACCATGCTATAGAAAAGGCGAGATCGGCCGCCTACATACCTCCCGAACAAAAGGTCAACGTCGTCTACTACTACAAGAAAATGCGGCTGCGCGACATCATCCCTGTTTCGCGATTGCTCCTCGACCCGCTAAACTGGATGCAAAACCTCCCGCATCTGGCCGGCTGGCTCGAACTGATCGAGCTTTGCCGCAGCGAGGACGTCCTGGCCATCATGCCGTTCGAGGTGGAGATTAAATAAGCCCTCGCGGCGCCGACGAAAAGAAACTACCTGTGCTGTTGACAAACGGCACCACGTCCGGCCAGCGGTGGATTTTCACTCAGATACGCCATTCATCCTCCGGTTCCTGGACAGTCGCAGCGGGGTTTTCCCGATCAAACGCCCAACGTGCGGGGTTGTCGAGGATGTATTGGCGAATATGGTCCAACGCTTGTTGGTTACGGATTATGTGTTCGTAGTAGTTGCGTTGCCACAGACGTTTGGCGAACGGATGCCAACCTAAATGTTTCACGCCCCTTAGATATTCATCAGTGGTCATCGTTTTGAACCATTGCACGATCGCCGGTAGGGGCGCACCTGTGTGTGCGCCCCTATGGTCGGGGCCGACACATAGGTCGGCCCCTACGAAATGGTTATTCACGATCACGACGATGCCGTGGAAATGGTTAGGCATAACGATGTATTCATCCGTGTCCACATGGGGATATTTACGATTCAATTCCAACCACCATTTTTCGATCATCCGCCCCGCATCGTTCAACCGCATCTGCCCGTCTACCACCTCGCCAAACAGGCAGGCCCTGCCCTGGGTACAGATAGTCACGAAATAGGCGTCGGCCTGAGAATAATTGTATCCCTTAAGGCGAATGCTGCGCCGGTGGTGTTTTTGTGGGCCGCAGGTCATAACCCTCGCTCCGCTGCTCTTGATTCTTATTTTATCGGCTGTGCCGGGACGGCAGCGTTAAACCTGCTCACGAAATCGTCGCCGAAGATCTCGAAGGTGGCCACGCCGCCGGTAGCGGTAAGCAAGATATAGCCTCCCACCAGGTCCGCCGACTCGGGCACAAGCTCGGAAAGGAGCCGCGAGGTGCGCTGCCTCGGACCGAGGCCGATGGTTGCGCTCGACCCGACCTGCCGACCCTGTCTGTCGAAGACGGAGACGGTCACGGCGACATCGGTCTGATTGGGGTTAAAGACAGCTATGCCTGTAAAGTAAGGTATTCCGGCTACAACCCCTTCGACCAGGTGGGAGAAAGCGGCGGACGTCACCAGAGCGTTGTCCTGGAGCAGGGGCAGAGCCGTTGCCGTCGCTAAATCGCGCGCGTCGCCGAACAGGACGTCTCCGACCAGACCGGCCCGGTCGGCCTCGACGATGATCGCGCCGACGCGCAGCTCCCGGTCGTTTTGCGCCTGCGGGAAAGCGAAGAGCTGGTCGGCCGTCCCGATGATAACTCCCCTCGGAGGCACCGTCACATCGCGCGGGTTCCCGCCGAAGGGGGAGAGACGGATCAGATTTCCCCGATCGTCAATGACGCTGATTTTAGCTTTAATCGGGGTATCGGTGGGATTGGCGAGGTTCAACTCCGTGAAGAACGGCGAAGGGAGAAAGCCGGTCCCGCCGCTGGCCAGATGCGGCGAAAAGAGCGATGTCGATTGCCCGGGCGGCTGCGCGGGCAGGACGGCTATCGTATCCGGCGCATAGACTATGACTTCCAGGCCGACAACATCGGCATCAGAATCGATTTCGACGTGAGCGCCCGACTGGGGGACGGTGATGTTTGGGAAGAGAGAGGCGATGCTCTCGGCCAGCCGCCCGCGCGGTTGAACGTCGCGCGTCGTTGTCGGGCCGAGCTGATTTCCCGCCTCGTCGAAAAGGCGAATTTGCAGGCGGGCCGTCTGGTCGCCGGGATTTACCACCACCAGTTCGGTCGAAGCCGCGCGACCCGATACCGCTCCCTGGACCACGCGCGTGAAAACCAACTGCTTGAAAGCCTTGTCGTCGGCAACCGCTCCGTCAAGGAAGGTCTGGGCGAAATCGCCCATCAGGAAAAAGCTGGAGATTTCAGCGGTGCTGCTCTCGGCCTGAATCCAGCCGTCGAACCTCTCCTCCTGCGGCATGTTGAAGATCTGGTTGCCGAGGATAGCAAGCTGCTGCCGCGGCTCAATAGCCAACGTGCTCGGGCCGCGCACCCTATCGCCCGTGGCGTTGAACGCAGAGAATGTAATCCGCGCGGTTGAGGAAGAACGGTTCAGGATGGCGTAGCCGGACCATTGTGATTCGCTCTGCCTGAAGATGGGGAAATTGATCTTGGCGGCCGGCCCGGGAGGCGGCGCGGGCTGGCCCGAGAGAGTCGCAACGAAAGCGCCGCGCCCTCCGGTCGCCTGGGTAAAGAAAGCCTCCCAGCTCGACCTTATCCTCTCTATCTTATCGAGCGAGGCCTGCGACGGCTCTTTCCCCGGTTCCACGAGCAGGATGAACGCTCCGGTGAAGGTCTTGGGCGCAACCGAGGCATCGGGGTCGCGCGCCCCTTCGGCGGCTATTATGTCGTCTATGGAGACATCGCGGCGCGTCCCCATGAACCTCTCTCCTATACGGGGGGAACTGGAGCGGTTGCGTATCGTGTTGGCCGGGTTATCAACGAAGAAGAAACCCGGCACCTCGCTCGCCGCGCGCAGCCCCATCAGGTACTGGTCGAGCGGGCTGTAGCGTTCGGTTGCAGCTACGGTCTGAAACTCGCCGTTGCCCAGATCCTCGATGTCGTTCCCTTCCAGCTCCGAAGCGTCGGTGTCGTGAAAGAAACTCCAGTGGGAGTTGTCGCGCCCGAGCAGCAGGTCGGAATCGATGCCGCCGCTGCGGAAGCGCACGAAGGCCCCCCAGCGGTGCCCTATCTCCTGGCCCAGGACGTCGAGCGTGTTGTTGGTGCCGAGCCCGGGTATGTTTGCACGAGGATCGCCCGGGTAATTTTCCAGAGGTCCCATCTGGACGAAGGTCTGCAGCCGTCCGGCGCTGCCGAAAAGCGAGGTCAAGTTGAAGATGTCGGTCCCGACTATGTTCCTGTAGCCGATGCCGCGCACGTTGTTGCTGACGAACTGAGCGAAGGCGAAGGCGCCGTCGAGATCGAAATTGAAGTCTCCGAACAGGACCAGAAAATCGAAATCATCGGGATGGGTCTGATAAAAGCGTTGCGCCAGCGCCACGACATCGACCTCGACGTTTTCCTTGAAGACCTCGGCAATTGCTCCCGAGATCGGGCCGGCCGGCGGATTATCGTAATCGACGGCGGTGACCGAGTCGGCTCCGCCCGGCGAAATCCCGACCACTCCCTCGCGCAATCGCGGCGGCAAGTTGATGGTACCGTATCCGAATTCTATTTCGCCGTTGGCGAAGAGGGTCACCTGAAAGGTGTTGGCCAGAAAAGCCTGGCCCGCCTCGCGGAAGCGCGTGACGTTTTTCCAGGTGAAGACGGCGCGGTCGGACAGGAGCTTGCTGAAGACCCCGCCGTCGGGAGGAGTTTCGCGGTCGGCCGGGTCGAAGTCCTCGAAGAGCGGGGCGATGCGCGGCGCGCCTCGGGCAAAGCGCCGGACACTGCGCTCGGTCGAAGCGCTGTCCCCCACGCCGAACGTCAGGTTCCCATCCGAGTTGACGAAGAGTTCGTTGTGGGATTGCCCATAAAAGGTGAAAGAGAAGGGAAGGGGGACCCGGGTCGAATCGTCGTCCTGCAGGTTTAACTTAGTGCCGACATCGGAATCCAGCGAGGAGGCGGTCTTGGATATAGCGTAGGCGGAGCTTCCGCTTGGGGTGAAGCGGATGTTAAAGGAAAAGCCGGTCAGGGGGTTTGCCGGCTGGATGATGGTCGCGTCGCCTTCGATCACCGCGATGTTGCCGATATCGCGCGAAACAGCCGCCCTTTCCGGCGCGGCCTTAACCACCAGCCCCCGCGCCGGCACGAGCATGCGGAACTCATGATGCTTTTCGATAGCGGCAAAGGGGGAGTGGCCCGTGAGACCGCACCATGGGACCTCGGAAGCTCGGCGCAGCTCGCGCGCCAGGTCGCGCCCGTATGCGCCGCCCGCAAGATTTATCAGGAAGAGAACTATGCAAATCGCCAGGGGGATGCGCCACCTGGTACGCAGCATACGAGTACTACCTCCTCCAAAAACGCCGCCGGCCTTAGGAAAAGCGGCGCCAAACAGTATACATTGAGATTGCAGAAAAGGGCAAGATAAAGTTGTTCGTAGTGTGCGCTTCAGCGCATCAGAAAAGGGCTAAAGCCCTCACTACGAACTAAATAACCGTCCCGTCGGGCACGATGGCGTTCTTGGGAATGATAACGATGCCGTCGCGTATATAATAGTTTTCCCCGTCGAAGTTCTCCAGGCTGTTGCGGTTGATTATTTTGACGCCGGCTCCGATGCGCGCGTTTTTATCGACGATCGTCTTCTGGATAGTGGTGTTCTCGCCGATGCCGACGACGGGAATCCCGCGCCGGATATCCTCATTCCGCTCCTCGGCGGTTTGAAAGAAATCGGCGCCCATGACGATCGATCGCTCGAGCCGCGCTCCCGCCTCGATTCTGGTGCGGATGCCTATGACGCAATGGATCAGCTCGGCCCCGTTCAAGATCGACCCGTCGGCGATCAGGCAATCGTGTATCCGGCATTCCCTTATCTTGGCTGCCGGAAGAAAGCGCGGATGGGTGTAAATCGGCGCGACCGGGTCATAGAGATTAAATTTAGGTTCGGCCATGGTCAAATCCATGTTGGCCCGATAGAAGGCCTTGATCGTACCGATATCCTCCCAGTAGCCGTCGAAAAGGTAGGATTGAACGCGGTATCTTTTAATCGCAGCCGGTATGATCTCGCGGCCGAAATCGACCTTGGACCTGTCCTCATCGAGGAGTTTTTTTAGCACATGTTTATTGAATACGTAGATGCCCATCGAGGCGAGATAAGGCCGCCGTTTGGCCTCCTCCGCGCCAAGGCCGATGGCTCCGGTGTCGGTTCGCATCTTGAGAAGGGCCTCGCCCTTCGGCTTCTCGCTGAACTCGATCACCCGTCCGGTACCGTCGATCTTGATCAGGCCGAAGTCGGACGCCCTCTCCTCATCGACTGCGAGCGCTGACACGGTCACATCGGCACGCGTCTCGAGGTGATGCGCGATGAAATCGCGATAGTCCATCCGGTAGAGATGGTCCCCGGCCAGTATCAGGTAAGTATCGCTCTTCCACTGGTCGAAGTGGCGCCAGCCCTGCCGGACCGCGTCGGCCGTGCCCTGGAACCAGTTCCGGTCGTCGAGCGTCTGCTCGGCGGCAAGTATATCGACGAAATCATCTGAGAACCGGCTGAAGCGATAGGTCCGCGAAATGTGGCGGTTCAGCGAGGCGGAATTGAACTGGGTCAGGACGTAAATCTTGGTTATGCGCGAATTGATACAGTTGCTTACTGGAACGTCGATCAGCCGATACTTCCCGGCCAGCGGCACGGCCGGCTTCGAGCGCTGAGCGGTAAGGGGGAACAGGCGCATCCCCTGCCCGCCGCCGAGAATTATAGCTACAACATCATTTTCCTTGATCATAACGTAACCCGATTCGCCGCAGAGCACCTGAGGTTATAACTCTCTGCGGCCTCTGCGGTAAATGGAAATTCTTTAACGGCCCTTCTGATAAACAATTTTACCGCCGAGGATGGTATAAAGCACTTCCGTCTCGAGCAGCTGTCGCGGAGGTATGTTCAGGATATTTTTCGACAGGACGACCAGGTCGGCGAGCTTGCCGGCGGTAAGCGAGCCTTTAGTTTTCTCCTCGAAGCCAGCGTAGGCCGGGTTCAGGGTATAACATTTAATGGCCTCTTCGATCGAAAGCCTCTCTTCCGGGAACCACCCGCCGGCCGGCTCTCCTTTAATCGTTTGCCGGGTGACGGCAGCGTAGATGCCGAGCAGGGGATTAGCCGGGTAATAGGAGGCGTTGGTGCCGGGCCAGTCCGAGCCGAAAGCGAGCACGGCGCCGGCCTCGGTCAGGCTGCGGAAGGCGTAGGCATAGCGGGCGCGCCGGCCAATGCGCTCCTCCATCCAGCGCATATCGTCGATGGCGTGATAAGGCTGGACCTCGGCGATCAGGCCGAGCTTGCCGAAGCGCGGCAGGTCGTCCGGATGCACCACCTGCGCGTGCACCACGCGGAAGCGGCGGTCGCGCGGGCCGTTTTCCCTGATCGCCTTCTCGAAGATATCCAGGATGATCCGGTTGGCCTTATCTCCGATGGCGTGCACGGTGACCTGGAGGCCGGCGCGGTCGGCGGCCAGCACCAGCCGCTCCATGTTGCCCTCCGGCAACATCATCTCGCGCAGCCGGCCGCTGTTGCCGGGGTCGTGTTCGTAGGGCTCGAAGAAAAGCGCGGTGCTGTTGCCCATGATGCCATCGACGAAGCCCTTGAGGGCGCCGAGGCGCATCATGTGGCTGCCGAAACCTGCCTTTATGCCGATATCAGCTAGAGACTGCCATTTGTCGAGCGTCGGGCGGTAGTTGATCCGCACGGTCAATTGCCCGCGCTCGATCAGCTCCTGGTAGATATCGAGCTGATTGGGCGGCGACATGTCGTGGACCGAAGTGACGCCGTGGCGGCGCAATTCCTCAAGGGCGCGATGGGCCTGGGCGAGCAGCAGCGCGCGCGACGGCGGCGGTATTACTTTGCGCACAAGCTCGGCCGCGCTGCCCGTGAGTATCCCGGTCGGCTCGCCCTTCTCATCGCGCTCGATCGCGCCGCCGGGCGGGTCCGGCGTCTTGCCGTCGATGCCGGCCAGCTCGAGCGCCAGGCTGTTTGCTAGATAGACCTTTCGGTCGAAGCGGTTGACCAGGACCGGATGATTGCCGGTGAAGCTGTCGATCAAATGCTTCGAGGGTTTGAAAGGCTCTTTAGCCTTAGACCTCTCTGCGCCGGCCGAGCCCAGCGCCCACTGCTCGTAAGCGCCCCATTCGCCTCCGGTGATCCAACTGCCCGCGGGCAGCCGCTCTGTTGCCTGCCTGATACGTGTGGCGAAGCTCTCGGCGTCGCTGACGTCGAGCAGGTTGACGCCCAGGAGCAGCGCGCCGGCGCTCTGAAAATGGACATGCGTATCGTTAAAGCCGGGCAGGGCGAAGTTTCCCTTGAGGTCGATGACCTGGGTCTCAGGGCCGATATATTTTTTGATCTCGCTGTTTTTCCCGACGGCGATGATGAACTCGCCTTTAGCTGCCAGCGCTTCGGCCCGCGGCAGCTTTTCATCGACCGTCCAGAGCGTGCCGTTGATGAGGGCCAGGTCGGCGGTGCGGGGGGCCGGGATTAAAAGGCCGGCGAGCAACAGGCCGGCCAAAGCGAAGCTGATGATCGGTCTGGGTCCCATTCGCAAGCCATCGGCTATCAGCCGTCAGCTTTCAGCTTAAAAAGCGGTGAGGCTTGAGCGCATCCGCTCCCACTGACGCCTTACGTTTCACGCCTCACGATTTTTAAGCCTTCCGGCTGATCGCTGAAAGCTGACAGCTGATAGCTTAATTAAATGTTCTTGAACAACTTCTCCCAGGCCTTGCGGGCCTCTTCGGCAGCCGCCGACTTCTTCTCCCCGGTCAAATCGACCTTGGCTTTCGGCTCGAAATATTCGCAGAAATTGGCGCGGTCCTTGTTGGGAACGTATTCGGCCTGCGGCTCGCGGCACTGGTTAGCGACCGCGGGATCGAAGAAGGTGCAGTTCATGCAGCAGTGCAGGTCGCTGTGACACTTAGGGCAGGTCTCGGTGCGCGGCAGCTTTTCCAGAAGCCTGTAATTGTAGCCGCAGTTGAAACAGGTAACGCTTGCCATTGCTCTCTCCGTTATTTAACGTCGGGCGGCCTGAACACCGGCAGGTCATAGCTGACGCCGAAGGCCACTCCGGAATTAGGGTCGTGTCCGGTCAGGCCGGCGATACCTGCCAGGTCCCAGCGCAATCCGGCGGCGAATATTTGCGCGCCGAAGCGGGCCTGGGCCAGGTCCTCGGTGCCGACCGAGCTGTTGCCGGTGCGGCCGTTGACCTCGGCCACGGCGTTCAGGCGGCGGTTCAGTCGCACTATCGTCGCCACGCCGTAAATGAACTTATCGCTCTGTTCTGCAGCCTGCGTCGGCCGGTCCATTATCGCCAGCCCTAAATTGGCGAAGGCATGCACGCGCCCCATGCGCTTGCCCAGGATAATCACGCCGAAGAAATTGGTGGTATCGTTTCCCAGGCCGCTTTCGTTCGAGGCGTTGGGCAGCTCCACGGCGAAGCGAAAGCCGAGCGCCGGCACCAGCCTGGTCTCGCGCCGCAGCTTGAGCTTCATGCCGAGCTGAAGGTTGCCGGAATCGCTCGTCGAGTTGCCGGCAAAATTCAGGGCGGCCGAGCCGGGGGCGGCGAAGCGCCTCTCGATGTTGAGGAAGTCGCGCGCCGACCAGCGCAGCTCGAACTGTGCCCTCTCGCCCAACCCGAAGTTTATCCCGAGCACGCCGACGCGCGTCAGGTCGCCTTCCAGCCCGGAAAGGGAGAAAGGCTGGTCCTGAAGGAACTCGAAGCCGAACTGGATGCGCACGCTCCCAGGTTTTACCAGGTCGGGGTCTTCCGTGAGCAAGGGCCGCTGCTGCGCGCGCGCCGGCAAGTGGCAGAGCAGAACTGCAATTATTGTAACCGAGATAGAGCCTGCTTTACAACGCATAATAATAAAAAAGCCCACTTAGATTATACCAAGTGGGCGTGTTCGGAAAGCCGTGCGCCTATCTTTTATTGAGATCGATCGGCTGAACGCGGCTCCCTCTGGATTCCGAGTAGCGGGACTTGATCAGCGCGAGCACAACGCCTGCTGAAACGAGCCCACCTAGTATCACTATCCCGAGCATGTAAATTTAACCTCCAAATTTAATAGTCGGCCCGGTCCCGGCGCAGCCCGAGCCGCGGCCTCGCATTTTTATACCAGAATCGAGGCGAAAAGTACAGGGGCAAAGCAAGGCCGAAGCTCCCGGCCTCATCGATCAAATAGGGGAATGCTTTCATGAATAATTCTCGCCGGGTTTAATTCCTTGCCTCCTTCGACGCTTACCTTCTTGGTGAAATACAGGAATCTGCCCCTCTCTCGTACCGTTCTTTCTAAGTCGAGTTCCCTCTCGAAACGCTCCCAATGGCTTTGATCCGGGACTCGTCCGGAAAAAACTGTGTCTATGAAAATACTGCCATTCCATAACAGCTTTAATTCTCCATCCTTAACGCCGAAAATCGATAGCTGCTTACCGTGCGTCTGAATGGCCGGCGCGTCGCTATATTCGACAAGGATCTCACTTGTTCCATCCTGGTTGAGATCAATAAATTCTATTGAGGCGAAGTCTTCGACATATAAAGTTATGTTAAATGATGCTGCTACCTTCAAATCGGTCATGCTGCCGGAGAGGACAACCAGCTTTATCGCGTAATAGCAACACTCGGCGTGCTGTATGCCGGAATACCTGTATCGGATGATCGCAACAATCTCATCGCTTTGGCCTGGCAACACAGGGGCCAAGAATAATGAAAACTTATCTATCTCCTTGGTAACGGAGATAGAGGCATCGAGAACGTCTCTATAATAGGTTTCGTCGATATCATCTTTGCCGCCAACTACGACAAACACATTTCCACCGCCATATTCGCCGGGCCTCAGGTCGATCTCCCCGCCGGGAAAGATCTTTTTAAGCGCTTCGATTTTGCTAGAGATCGAGTCGTCAACTACTCCATTCTTTTCAGGGTGGATGTAAAGGCTAGAGAGGTTTAGCGCTAGAAGTAAAATCAGGCCGGATTTCAACATTTCGTACCCCTGACTTAAGGGGTTAGAACCTCTATCTCATCAAATCTTGAAAATTGATCAGTGTCGTAGGTGCAAATCTTTTTAATATCGTTAGAAATCATTGTGGCGACTATCAGGGCATCAAAGATTTTTTGACGGGTAATTTTATATTTCTCAAGCAGGGCAGTCACCCTTTCTACGATATCCGGCCCCTGATAAATCTTTTTTATCTTTGGATGTTTTAAATAGATGTTTATTTCCTTTACGGCTTCTAAGGAGTTAAGTGGCTGATTTACTCGTCGGGGATCTGTGATAACCGCGTAAAATTCAAATAGCACCTGGGGAGTAACACAAATGGCGATTTCGCCTTTTTGACCTCTATCTCTGAATTCCCTGGATTGATTGTGGAAAGGTGACAACTTATCGGCAGCATACACAAGAACATTCGTATCAAGCAAAACCAAATCATTAGAGGTAATCATAGATTTCTTCGCGGGTGATCTTACCCTTCACCCCTAAAGGCCAACTGTGAAATTCAAACTCTTCGGCTTCGACCTCTCTTCTTTCTTCCTTCTCTGCCCGCGCTTTCAGAAATTCAACGAATTCTTTGATGAGCTTGATATCCTCATCCTTTAATCCGGTCAAATCTATCTTTTCCATAAGTTGCCTCCATTGGTTGATAATTTGTCCACCTACATTTCTGTGATTGGTCATGATTAAAAATATATTGGACTAGGAAATTTTGTCAAGCTTGATAACAAATTCAGTTCGTTAGCTGATCGACAGCCTCTCACTATCGTTCAAGCAAACCTCTGCCAGCCAGGTCGTTGCTAGAGGAAAAGTTTTTGTTTCCCTTACAATCATAGGCTCACCTGTGATCTGGTTAGATTCAGGTTAAGAACCTGGCTTGCCAGGCGCTCAAGCCCGTAGCGCCTCTCCGCATCATCGTAGTCTCCGGCTGCGCGGGTAAGGGCGTTTACGATCCCAAACTTCGATGGATCGGGCTCCCGAGCGTAGGCATTAAGCACCTTTTTAAACTCTTCTTGGGTAAGCCGTTCTTGCTTGAATTACCTCGCGCTGCTTGAGGCCACCTTTGCAGCCCACCGCCTGCGCCCCTACTCGCGCCGCGCCGCGACGGAAATCGTAGCGGCGCCGAAAGTCTACGGCTTCGAAACAGTTCGCAGC
>FWPU01006131.1_pt1 | contig 24670 bp, 28 predicted proteins | sample 2228361 | NCBI WGS metagenome assembly FWPU01 (sample SAMEA103939777, study PRJEB20133) | metagenome | reverse complement strand
CCCCTACAAAAAAAGAACGCCACCCCCTAAACTTTCGGGTGAGGCAGGGTGGCGTTCTTCAGAAACACCGTTGCGCCGACCTCATGTCAGCGGCGCAAACTATACACGGACTGGGAGGAGTGTCAACCCTCGATCGCCTGGCGGATGATCTCGATAGCGGCGCTGATCTGCTGGGTCAACGTCTTCCACTCGATGCCGATGATCTCAAAGTGCGGCTGGTTGATCGGCAAGAGCAACTTGCGCCCGCGCGCGCCGGCAACCGCCTCGGCGATGGCCGGGGTGATTTCCCCCATCATCGAGTTAGGGACGACGACGCCGATGGGCGCCAGGATGAAGTCGGCTTCGCTGATAGAAACACGGATGGCGTTCTCGCCGCTGGCGCCGCGGCTGGCGCGCGCCTGCATCATCTTTTGGGTGGCGACGGCATTGGCGCCCAGTGCCAGGATCTCCACTTCCAGCGGTAGTTCCTGGCGCAGTTGGGTTACGATCTGGGCGCCGATGCCGCCGCCCATGCCGTCCACGACGGCGATTACCAGGCTGGCGGCCGTGGTGGGACTTGGTTTCGACATTTGCACTTCCCAGATTGAGGGATCACGGGAAGATATTATACCACCATTGTCGCCTGAGCAGAAAATCGCTGCGATTCCGGCCGCCCGCTACTTTTTCATAATCGCGTTGAACACCGCCTCCTTGTCAAGCTTCTTGGTGCAGAAGAACCAATCGTAGCAGGTCATGTCCCCCTTGCCGGCCATGCGCGCTTGCGCGACGCCGCAGGAACCGGCCGGAGGCACGATCACGTCGTCGCCGGGCCGCCAGTCTGCAGGCGTAGCAACTCCAAAAGCGTCGGCCGTCTGCAAGGCGACGACGACCCGATACAGCTCGTCGAAATTCCGCCCCAGGCTCAACGGGTAGTAGATGATCGTGCGGATGATCCCCTTGGGGTCAATGACAAAGACCGCTCTCACCGCTTTGGTCGAGCTTTCGCCGGGTTGGATCATCCCATACTTCCTGGCTACCTCCATCGTGATGTCCTCGATCAGAGGGAACTTGACCTCCACGTTCTTCATCCCCTTGTACTCGATCTTTTCCTTGATGGTACGCAGCCAGGCAATGTGGCTGTAGAGGCCATCCACCGACAGCCCGACCAGTTTGCAGTTCACTTGCGCAAACTGCTCCTCCATCGCGGCGAAGGTCATGAACTCTGACGTGCAGACCGGTGTAAAATCCGCCGGGTGGCTGAACAGAATAACCCAGCTGCCGGCGTACTGATCGGGGAAGTCAATCTCCCCTTGCGTCGTCACTGCCTTGAACGCCGGCGCTTTGTCCCCAATGCGGGGCATAGAGATAGTTTGAGGTTGATTTTGAGTTTCCATTAGGCTCCTTTCATAGTTGAACCAACATTTACTCTGACCTGGACAAGCCGGAAGTGAAGGAACATCCGCAAATTGCAGTTACGCCGAGATCGCCGCTATCCGTCGCTCAATCGTCGGCTTGATTCTGACACTTGGGACAGAGGCCGTAAAATGTCACCTGATGTTTCATAATTCGGTACCCGCTCGCTTCTTCCGGCGAAAGGCGCACCCCTTCGAAATCGCGGAAAACGTCGAGCATCGCATAGCAGCGCGTGCAGAACAGATGGTGGTGCACGCCAGGACGTGTATCGTAGCGCAGGCCGTCGTCGCTGAGACCCTGCACTTCGGTCAACACGCCCAGGGCGACCAGCTCGCGCAGTGTGTTGTAGATCGTCGCGCGCGATAAGTCGGGCATCACGGCCTGAATGTGCCGGTAGAGCATCTCGGCTGTAGGATGGCCGTCGCGCTCGATGATCAATTCAAGAATGGCCCGTCGCTGAGGCGTGACTTTCAGGCCATTCTGGCGCAGCAATTCGAGGAGCGTTTCCAGTGATTCCAAAGGTCACCTAGTTTATAAACGATACTAAATTATGATCATTATAAACTAGAATATCCGTTTTGTCAGGGCTGAGAGGGGGCAATTTTTCAGAGGAAAGGTAACTGCTCACCCTCCCCTCTCACAGGCTGTCTTTAGGGCCGGACGCCTCGCTTCAGCAAGGATTTTCCGGCTGAAGCCGGACGTCCTGTTGCTTAAACTCGCGGGAAGGTGAGCAGTTACGAGGAAAGAAGGAATGACAGGAAGCCGGCGCCGTCACTCGCCCGCGCGCGCCGGCAACCGCCTCGGCGATGCGCTGGCGCGATGGCGCCCCTCAGTCCGTCGAGAACGACGCTATAGGCGCGATGCTCAAGTCGCCGTCTATGAGGCGATCAACCTGCGTGTTTGACACGGCCTTGGGCTTCTTATCAGCCCTTGGACAGGATGATGCCGACGGCAACCAGTACGCCGGCAGCCAGCGCCAGGAGCGTGTACCTCTTGTTCTCCTTCTCCACTTCGGGGAGCAGGTGGGAGGCCCCTACGTAGACCAGCGCGCCCGCAGACAGGGCCAATAAGGCGCCCAGGGCAGGTTGCGCGATGACGCTGATGAAAGGAAAAGACAACAATGTCCCTAGCGGCGTGGAGATGGCCGCCGCCAAGAAAGCATAGAGCGCCGATTTCCTGCGATCAAAGCCGCCATGCTGCAAGAGTACGAAGGTAACGATTCCCTCGGGAAACTCGTGGAGCACCATGCCGATCGCGGCCAACACTCCCGTGAGAACGCTGACGTTGAAGGTCACCGAGTAAATGACGCCGTCGATCAAGGAGTGAAAGCCGATCGCCAGCATAGGGATGAGGCCTACAGCGTAATTCGCGCCATCCGCTCTGTGGCAGATGTACAGGTTCAGGAAACGGTTGAACAGGTGAATGGCGAGGAATCCTACCAGCAAGAATACAGGCCCTGCCCCGTTCATCTGGAAGGACTTGGGAATAATGTGCATGAACGAAACGGAGATCAACACCCCCGCCGCAAAGCACATGAAGTAGGTAGCGTATTCCCTGCCCCACCGTTCGTATCGGCTGATGGTATAGATGCCGATTGTCGTGACCGCACACGCCAGAAAACTGGTCAACAACACAGACCCGAATGTACCGATGGGCATCGTCCTACTCCCTCCAAAGACTACCGATCACGGGATTGGTGAACCCGGTACAGGTTCCTGACCCTGGTTGTGTTTCTTAAGCCTTCGCATGTAGAACGTTTCGCCGCGGTACGCGGTCTGGACGATTTGGCCCCGCTCGATCAACCCGCGCAACGTAGCCCATCCGACCCCGGCCCGCGCCAGGAGCGCCTCCACCGCATCCTCCCGCATCGGGTGGACGGCGGTGATGCTCAGGATGTCCGCTTCGACGTCCCCGGTGAAGGCAAAAGCGTTCCCCTCGTAGCCGATCAGATACTCTGCCCGTTCCACTTGCCTGCTCAAAACCTGGTAGGCCCGGTTGAGGGCCTCTTCGCCGGGAGCGTGCGCCCAAGCCTCGGCCGGCGGCCGGGTGGGGATGGACAGGTAGGCTATGGCCGGACGCAGGCGGGCCAGGAAATCGGCAACCCGCTCGACGTGCGCTTGGCCCTCGTTGAGACCCGCGACGAGCATTGTCTCCGTCGCCAGCGTGCCTGTATAGACTCCTGCAAACGCGAGCATCCCCTCCAGGATTGCGGGCAGTTGCAGGCGACGGTGTGGCCGATCTATCCGCCGCCAGGTCTCTTCTTCCACCGTGTCCACCTTCAGTGAGACCCAGTCTGCCCCCAATAGCGCCTCCCGCACGTCCGCGCGCCAGATGAGGGAACCATTGGTGATCACGGCCATAGGGATGCCCAATGGCTTCAACAGCGCGATCTCGCGGCCCAGGTTGGCGTCCAGTGTGGGCTCCCCATCCGCCACGAAGGTCAGGTAATCAATCGGCGTCCCGGCCTTCTCGACCCTGTCCTGGACGGCGCGCAGAATCCCTTCGGGATCGTAGAACGGCTGGCGCTCTACTTGCATTGTGAGGGTGCGTCCCAACTGGCAGTAGGCGCAGGAATAGGTGCACGTCTTGGGTGGGATATTGTTGACGCCCAGGCTGCGGCCCAGACGGCGGGAAGGTACCGGCCCGAAGGCGATGATGGGATCGGTAGAGGCTTGCTCTATTTGGTTCGTCATTTGCGACGCAACCGCCTGACGATTCCGGCCAGCAGGTTCAACCGAGGCACCTCCTGCATATACTGTGCGTATGCAGCGCCAAACTTTTCGAGATTTTCCCGGTCCGCCTGCGGCACGATTCCCACGTAGGCCAGGGCTATCGCCGCTACGCCGATGGCTGCGACCAACCAATGTTGTATAACGAGCATGAGAAAAAGGCTGAACAGCATGAAGGACAAATATTGAGGATGTCGGACGATGGCATAGATCCCGCTGTCTACGAGAACCGTTGTATGGGTATAGCTCTTCCCCGGCGGCACCGCTCCCCTCCTGCGCAGTGCAATAATCGGCCATACGCCCAGGATGCCGGTAAACGCCCCAATGCCCCAACCGGCGATCTGGAGCGTTTTGCTCCCGGCGGGATTGTACAGGAAAAGGCTCAAGATGACCTGCGCCGTCAGCAAGATCATCCACAGTGACCAGACAGGCGACCAGTTCATGCGTCTATTCTTATCGCTCGCGCTCCCGGTCATCTCCACGTGGTCCAGTGCAAACGTGATGTCGGTGGGAATGGGCGTGGCTGTATGCCCACAGTTCGGACAGACTGCCTCTTCCTCGTCACTGTCGAAGCGCAACCCACAGCAGTTCCAGCAGATGAATCGCTTGGGCCCTGCGCGGATGATGACCTGGGCGCCCTCTGCCGGAGTGTTTGCGCTCAGTTCCTGCAACAGGCTCCGCAGGCGCGCTTCCGTCTCGTGGAACGAACCGTACACCACAAAGTGCAGCGCGGCGATCCGGCCGGCGCCGTGCGAGCGGGCCTCGGCCAGGGCCTGATCGAGCAGCGCCCGCGCCTTTTCACGCTCGGGGACCAAGTGTCTTTCACTCATTGGTTCTTGCTGCGCTGTCGGGAAATAGCCGTCCCCTGATCCGCGCCCACACGTCCCGCAATGCCTCGGCCACCGGGCCGTCGGCGTATTCCGTCACCGGGCGGCCCTGCACCATCGCCTCCGTCACCACGTCGTCGTAGGGGATGTGGCCGGCAATCTCGATGCCACGCGCCGCGCAAAAGACGGCGATCTCTTCGACCCGCTTCGGATTCAGGTCGGCCTTGTTGATCGCTGCCAGCGATTGCACGCCAAAGTGATCGGTTGTCGCCAATATGCGCTCCAGGTCGTGCACGCCGGAGACGGTCGGCTCGACGACGTGCAGCGCCAGGTCGGCGCCGGCGCTGGCGGCGATGACCGGGCAGCCGATGCCCGGGGGGCCATCCACCAGCAGCAGCGCCGCGCCGGTTTGCCGGCCCAGCAGGCGGGCCCGCTGTTTGACCAGCGTGACCAGTTTGCCCGAGTTCTCCTGCCCGGCGAAGAGATGGGCGTGGAACAGCAGGCCGAAGCGCGTGTCGGAGCGGAACCACTGCCCGTCCCGCTGCTCCTCCATGCGAATCGCATCGGCGGGACACTGGTAGAAGCAGGCGGCGCAGCCCTCGCAGGCCAGCCCGTCTACCCGGTAGGCCGCGTCGCCGGGGATGATCGCGTCGAAGCGACAGACCTCCGCGCAGCGCCCACAGGCCGTGCACTTTTCCGGCTCGACCACCGCCGCCTTGCCGCCGCTAAAGTCGTGTGTCTCCTGCTTCACGGGGTCGAGCACCAATTCCAGGTTGGCCGCGTCCACGTCGGCATCGGCCAGGAGGATGGGGAACTCGTGCGACGCCAGGTGCGCCAGCGCCGCCGCGACGGTCGTCTTGCCCGTCCCGCCCTTGCCGCTGAGGATGACGAGTTGCTTCATCGCGGTTCACTCCTCCGTCCCGCCGCCAGTTCGCCGATGGCTGTGTACAGGTCGAGAAACCGTTGGCGATACTCCGGCAGCGCCTGCGTCAGCGGTACACCATCCGAGTACGCCTCGGCGATGCGCCGCTCCAGCGGGATGCGCATCAGGATCGGGATTCCCTCCGCGGCGCAGTAGCCATCCACGCCCCGGTCGCCGACCCCATCGCGGTTGACCACCACGCCCACCGGCAGGCCCATCTCGTCGCGCGCCACCTCCACCGCCAGCCGCAGGTCGTGCAGGCCGAAGGGGGTGGGCTCGGTGACCAGCAGCACAAAGTCTGCGCCGCGCATGCTCTCGACGACGGGACAGGCAGCGCCCGGCGAGGCATCCAGGATGATCGGGCGGTTGCCGGTATCCGGCGGGATGGCCCAGCGTTTCAACCGGCGGATGATGGGCGCGGCCATCGGCTCGCCCACGTTCATCGTCCCCTGGGCAAACTCTATCTCCCCTGCCCACCCCCGTTCAACGGTGCCGGTCACGTGCAGCACCTCGCGGATCGCTCCCGTGGGGCAATTCAGGGTGCAACTGCCGCAGCCGTGGCACAGTTCGGGGAAAATGAGCGCCTTTTCCCCCACGACGGCGATGGCGTGGTACTGGCACACCTCGGCGCAGCGCCCGCAATACGTACACTTGTCGAAATCCACCTCCGGGATGAGTTGGCCGACCTCGCGGCGCTCCTCGATGGTGGGACGGAGGAACAGCGCGGCGTTAGGCTCCTCCACGTCGCAGTCCAGGAACAGCGGGCGCTTCTCGGACAGGCTGAGCGCCAGGCTGACGGCGACGGTGGTCTTGCCCGTGCCACCCTTGCCGCTGGCTACGGTGATGATCATGGCGACTCCCTTGTTCTCATCCGCCTCGCCGGCGGTGACGCGCCCGACGCCCGCGCCCGGCGCCGCCTCTACTCGCCGCCGCAGATGGTCTACTTGCAGCGGGCGATCTGGAACCGGAGGACGGCCGCGTCAGCCAGCGGCCTACCGCCCGCGCCAGCGCCCTTACGGCCCTGACCAACAGCCCAGCGCCGGCGACGACGGCCGCCGCGCCTGCCGTCTCCGCCAGCGGGCCGGGCCGGTAGGCGGTGGAAAGTGGCCGCGCCGGCGCAGGGACCAGTTCGCCGTGAGCAACCGGTTGGATAGCGTCTGCCGGGCACTCATCCACACAGGCCCCGCAGCCGATACACGCCTCCTCGTCAATGCGGGCCTTACCGTTTGCCAGGACGATAGCCCCGGCGGGGCACACCTCGGCGCACATGCCGCATCCGGTGCAGCGCTGCGCATCTATCCACATCGTCTGTCTATCCGACATCATTTCTCTCTCCTGTCGGGGTACCCGTATCACGACCGCTGCCTTACCTCAACGGAGAAAGGCCCGACCCCGAAACGCAAAGGCGTCCCGGGCCTTGGCCACACAGCAGGGACGCATGGGCGGCCAATCGTCTCCAGGGCCGAAATAGCGCGCGTCCACAATCTCGCTCCCATCTGGCCGCAGGGCGCCCCCCACGACCCGGCACTCGAAAAAGAGCGTCACCGGCTGTACCCGGTCGCCGTTGGGGTAGGCGAAGGCGTACTCCGGGCCGGAATAGACACCGATCAGCGCCACTGGTTCCACCTCCAGACCGATCTCCTCGCGCACCTCGCGCACGGCGGCCCCGTCGGCCTGCTCGCCCGGCTCGATCGCGCCGCCGGGAAAGCCCCACAGATCTGCTCCGTCGCTGCGCCGCAGGAGCAGGATGCGGCCCGCCTCGTCCCGGATGCAGGCCGCGGCGGCAGGGCTTAGCAGGAGATCGTGCCCCACGCACTCGCGCAGGCGGCCAAGATACCCGCTCGCGCTCATCGTTGTTCTCCTGCTCGGTGCCAACCCGCGATAGCCTCTCGCAGCGTGTTCACCGCCAACTCGGCGCAGTGGGCGCTCTCCTCGGGCAGGCCACCCAGGGCTTCGAGCAGGTCTTCCGGTGTGATCCTGCCTGCCTCCTGCAGCGACAGCCCCTGCACCATCGTGGTCAGCGTGCTTCCGCAGGCTACTGTCGGCCCGCAGCCGTCGGTCATAAAGGTGGCCTGCTCGATCCTTTCCCCGTTCAGCCGCAGGTAGATCTCCATCGTGTCGCCGCACCAGCCGTGCACGATTCCACAGGCGTCCGGCTCGGCCATGCGGCCCACGTTCTGCGGGTTGTAGAACGCCTCGATGACCTTGTCCGAGTAGACTGCCCGTGCCTGCTCGATGATCTGCTGTTGAAGGTCATCTACGAAGCGGTCGAAATCGGTTGTCATACGCGATGCTGCTCCCTCCTCAGATTCAGATGTGGACAGCCTCTTTCTCGGCTGCTGCGCCGAGTTCGCTCGTGTTCCACAGTCGCGTGGGTTCTGTGAGGCGGGCGATGAACAGGATGCCATCGAGGTGATCCACCTCATGTTGCAGGGCGCGGGCCAGCAGGCCCTCTCCTTCCACAGTGACCGGCTTGCCCTGTAGATTGAGACCGTTCACCGCCACCCATGCGGCCCGGCGTACCTCCCCCACCAGATCGGGCACGCTCAGGCAGCCCTCCAGCCCAACCTGCTCTCCTTCGGCGGCCGCGATGGCGGGGTTGACCAGCACGATGGGATTCTCCCCCACGTCCACGACGATCACCCGCTTGCTGATGCCGACCTGTGGCGCGGCCAGCCCCACGCCGGACGCGGCGACCATCGTCTCCAGCATGTCGCGGGCCAGTCGCCGCACGCGCCGGCTAACCCGGGGAACCGCTTGAGCCTTGCTCAACAGAATGGGATCGGGAACCGTGACGATCTCTAGTGCCGCCACCTCAGCCTGCCGTCAATTGGTCCAGGCGCTCCATCGCCTGGTTCAACTGGCGCTGTAGCATCTCGATCTCCTCCCGCAGCCGGCCGACCTCGTCTTCTTCGTATTCGCTCCCGCCGGTGGCCTCCCCGTGGCCGTGCGCCACGCTCTCGCGGCACGGCGCGGCCCCCTGCAATGCGCCCCCCAGGTACTGCTCCAGCGCGTGGCGCACCGTCCCGCAGGCCCCGGTCACCGCCTCGATGCCGCACTGCTGAAATAGCCCGATCGCCCGCCGGCCCATTCCGCCAGCCAGCATCACGTCGGCCCCCTGACTCTCGATGAAGGCAGGCACCTGCCCCGGCTGGTGGTAGCCGTAGTACGGGTTCTCCACCGCGCGGACCTGCCGCACTTGACCATCCTCGATGTCTACGAGCACGTAGTAAGGGCAGCGCCCAAAGTGCGGGCTGACCACGCTGTCCAGCCCGTTGTTGTCATCGGCTGAAATGGCAATCCGCATGGTTCACTCCTCCTTCTGGAGCCGGTCGAGTCGTTCCACTACCTCGGCCAACTGTTTCCGCAGGTCGCCGACCATATTCTTCAGGGCGGTGATTTCCTCTTCGCGTGATGCGGCAGGGGTGGATGCGGGCGCCGCGGATGGCGCTGGGGGTGTCGCCGTCCAGCCCATTCCCATCCCACGGCCTCTCCCGCGCCCCCTGCCGCCGCCCATCCCCATGCCGGCTTGTCCATGGGCGTCGGTGACGGTCTGAAGCCTGCCCGCCTTGAACGCCTCGACTGCCTCGCGCACCGTCCCGCCGCCGAAGCGATAGATGGGCACGCCGGCGGATTGGAAGACGGCAAAGGCGTTGGGGCCCACGTTGCCGGTCACCACCGCCTGCGCCCCACGCTCGACGACAAGTTGGGCCGCCTGGATGCCCGCGCCGCTGGGAGCGCCGACGCCTGGATTCTCCACGGCCTCGAAGGCCAGTGTGTCTGTCTCGACGAACACATACGCGGCGCAGCGTCCAAAGACGGGGCTGGCCGGGGCGTCGAGGTCTGCGCCATCCGATGTGACGACGATCTTCATTTGCATTCCTCCCGTCGAAAGGTATAATCGAATTCGTCCGCCGGGTGAGGAGCCTGTCGGACTCCTCACCCGGTTGGGGGCCGGGGCGGGTGGCGAAGCGTCTTGGCAGCGTCACCCGCCCCGCTGCGCCTGGCCTGCGGGCTTGGCTACTCTTCCTTTTCGAGTTCCGCGATGCGCTGGCTGATGGCGTCCAGTTGCTGCTTGAGCGCCTCGGCCTGCGCCTTGAGGAACTCGGCCTCTTGCTCCCGCGTAAGCGGCGGCGTGGGCGGCGCAGCGTACGGGCCGTATGCCCAGGCGGGCGGTGCGCCCCAAGCCGGCGCATACCCAAAGCGCGCCCAGCCGGGCAGGCCGGTAGCGTAATACCAGTGCCGCCAGCCGCGGCCGCCGCCGCGCCAGCCGCGGCCCCAACCCAGGCCGAGACCACGGCCAGGGATCGGGTTTGCATAGCCCGGCACGCCGTACCCGGCGCAGTAGCCGGCCGCGCGGCCGGTCATCGGCCCCATGCCCATCGGCCCAGTTCTATCTCCTCTTGGCATCTCGTCTCACCTCCCTTCTGTCAGAATAGCCACATGCTACCATCTGCTGTGTCCACGTCCTCTGCCCCTACCGTGTCCGCGCCCACGCCCGAGCGCACGACCCGGCCACATCGGGCGCAGCCAGCGGGCAAAACGAACCCCGAACGTAGGCCGAGCAGCGGGAGATCCCATCTGCACCGGCGTTCCTTGTAGTCCGGCATAGCCATACGCGGGCTGACCAGGCTCGTCGGGCAACCTCACGGCGCAGTAGCCCTCGCCGCGACCGGTCAGCGGCCCCTGGCCTCGTGGCCCTGTACCATCGAATCCTGGCATGTCTCTCACCTCCTTCTACTCACACTCCCTGCTTGAGCACGATGCTCCCCACCGGCACGCCCGCGTCGCGGGCGATGACCGGGCACTTGACCTGTAACAGGAAAAACAGCCGCGGCCCCTCCTCGCTCAACGTCTCATAGTTGGCCTGCCCCTTGGCGATGATGAGTCCGGCCCGCTCGTAGCGCCTGCGGAATTCTTCCGAGCAGCGGCTGAGGATCGTCCCGGGCGCGTCCGAGCCGGTGCTGACGATCTCGGCTACGCCATCCAAGCCGGCGGCCAGCGCGTCCTGTCGCGTCGCGTCGTTCAGCGTCGGCCCGCCCTTCACCGCATAGATCACCGGCGCAGTGAGCGTCTCGATCAACACGCGGTCGAAAACGGTCTCGCCGGCGTTGTCGCCCAGGTAGAGCACCTGGTCGGCTCCGGCGAGCGCCTCGCGGAAGGCCGCTCCATCGTCCACGGCGAAAGGCTGCGCCAGCACCCGCTCCACCGTGCCCCACAGGTCACACTCCTGGAAGCGGGCGGCGTCCATGATGTTGCCGGCGATGCTCAGGCGCACGGCCACGTCCAACGGATCGTCCGCCTCCTGGACCATCTCTTTCAACCGGGGGTACAGGGCCAGCGCCCGGCGAGTGCTCTCGGTCTTGGCTTCCCGGTACGGGTCGCCGTTCCCGCTCATCTGGCGCACGATGCGGTGTACCCGGTCGCCGATCTCCGGCGGGGTGGCGCCTGGTTCGACCTGCCGCAGCGCGTCCAGAACGCGCTCCATCACCGCCCGCTGCCGGGCGTCGTCGGCGCCGGTCATCCGCGCTGCGTCCAACGCCTGGCGCAAGAAACACGGGTAGCAGTCCAGATAGGTTCTCATGCTTACATCCTTGAGTCATCTCAAGTATAGCATACTATGTGCAATTTGTCAATAGATAATTGCCATTTGTCAAATCACTATTGACATTTTACATTTAGTGTGTTATACTACGATGTGAAGGCTGGCCGGAGGGAGAAGAATGCGAGAATGTCGAAGGAGAAGGAAGCACGGGCACGGCCGCCGCGCAAGCGGGATGCTAGAGTCCGTCCTGCTCTTGCTTTTGCACCAGGCGCCGGCGCACGGCTACACCCTGCTGGAGGGGATCGGCGAATTCGGCTTGGGCGCGGTGGACCCCAGCGCGGTCTACAGGGTGTTGCGGGACATGGAGGACCGGGGCTGGGTCACCTCGACCTGGGACGAGCAGGAGACCCTAGGGCCGCCCCGACGGGTCTATCGCATCACGGACGAGGGGGACCAGGTGCTGGCCGTGTGGATTAAGGAACTCGACGAGACGCGCAAGATGCTCAATCGCCTGGTGAACCGTTACCAGGCGCACATGGAAAAGTGCGAGGGCGAACACTACCCGCGCACCGCTGCAGCAGAACCGGAGGAGAGTGAATGATCGCAGAAGCACAGGTCTTGGAAGCCCTGCGCGGGGTGCAGGATCCCGAACTGGGCAAAAGTCTGGTCGAGTTGGGCATGGTGCACGACGTGCAGATCGAAGATGGCCGCGTGCGCCTGACCCTGGTGCTGACGACGCTGGCCTGTCCGCTCAAGGAGCGCATCGTGAACGACGCGCGGCAGGCCATCCTGGCGCTGGATGGGGTAGGGGGCGTAGACATCCAGGTGCGCGAGATGACGCATGAGGAGAAAGCGCGCGTCTGGCCCACAGAGGCCAGGAAGGAGGGGCAAGTGCGCGAGCCTGGCGTGGCGGCGCACTTGAACAACGTCAAGCGTGTGTTGGCGGTGATGAGCGGCAAGGGCGGCGTGGGCAAGTCGTCGGTGGCGGCGCTGCTGGCCGTGGCGCTGCGTCGGCAAGGCCAGCGCGTGGGTGTGCTCGACGCCGACATCACCGGGCCCAGCATCCCGCGTATGTTCGGCCTGCGCGGGACGCCGCCGATGGGGGCGGTCGGCATCCTGCCCGCCGAGACCAAGACCGGCATCCGCGTCATGTCCATCAACCTGCTCTTGCCTGACGAGGACGAAGCGGTCATCTGGCGCGGGCCGCTGGTAGGTGGGGCGATCCGCCAGTTCTGGGGCGACGTGGTGTGGGGCGATCTGGACACGCTGGTGGTGGACCTGCCGCCGGGGACATCGGATGCCTCGCTGACGGTGATGCAATCCATCCCGCTCAACGGAGTGGCGCTGGTGACCTCGCCGCAGGACCTGGCGGGGATGGTCGTGCGCAAGGCGGCGCGCATGGCCTGGCACATGAAAGTCTCCATCGTCGGGTTGGTGGAGAACATGGCCTACGTCCTCTGCCCCAAGTGCGGCGAGCGCATCGAGGTCTTTGGCCCCAGCCAGGCGTTCCACACGGCGCTGCAACTGGGCGTGCCGATGCTGGGGCAACTGCCGCTCGATCCCGAACTGGCCCGCCGCTGCGACGTGGGCGAGATCGAGGATTACGCGGCGGACGTGTTCGAGCCGATTGCGGCCAAGATTGCGGAGCGGGCATCGGCAAGGCCGAGTACGCCGATGTTCTAGTTCTCGGCCGGGAAAACCCCCCGATCAATCGGTGGTTCGGTATCCGACCGAGAGCGTTGCCGTACCCCCCGCCGTGCGCTCAAAGCGCACGGCTGAGGGCAGGCCCGCCCTGGCGGGCAGGTGAAAGCCCTGCCGGGCTTACTAGCCCGCGCAGCGGGCTTCCATCTGCTGAGCCGATGGCTTCTAGCCATCGGCGAGGCCGGGCGCGGACAACGCGGTAAACCGGTAATTGCCGAAGGATTTCCGCCGCGATGTACCAGAGGGGAGGTGAGTGAGATGGGTCGAGGTCGTGGAGGCGGCAGCGGTGCTGGCCGTGGCGGAGGCCGCGGTCAAGGCCGTGGGCCTGGCCGCATGGGCGGCCCCCAGGCCGCCGGGCCGGGTGGCTATTGCGTGTGCCCCAATCCTAACTGTGGGCACCGCGAGCCGCACCAGGCAGGCGTGCCCTGCTACCAGAAAAAGTGCCCGAAATGCGGCACGCAGATGATCCGTGAGTGAGGCGCCAGTGTCCGGCCCGAAAATACCGAGCGGCACACCCAAGATCACCTGCATCGTGGATAACGCCGTCTGCTCCGGTTCACGCCTGTGGGGCGAGCACGGGCTGGCGTTTCTGATCGAGACGGAAACGGGGCGGGTGTTGTTCGATACCGGGCAGAGCGGCGCGGTGCTATTGCACAACCTGACCGTGTTGGGGGTGGATCCGGCGACCATAGACGCGCTGGCGATCAGCCATGCCCACTACGATCACACCGGCGGCCTGCCTGCGCTGCTGGAGCGCACCCGTCTCGGCCTTCCGCTCTACGCGGACTCCGATCTGTTCCGGGAGCGGTTCGCGCGACGCGGAGAGAGAGTCGAGTCCATCGGCCTGCCGCTGACGCGGGAAGCGTTGGAGGCGCGGACGGCGCTGCACCTGAGCGCCGAGCCGCAGCAGATCTTGCCCGGTGTCTGGACGACCGGCGAGATCGCGCCTCGCCCCGAGCCGGTAGGAGGCAGCTCCCACCACCTGGTGCGGGAAGGGGAAGGCTGGGCTCCCGATCCGTACCAGGACGACATGGCGCTGGTCGTCGAGGCGGACTCGGGGTTGCTCCTGCTGTGCGGCTGCTGCCATGCCGGGCTGCTCAACACACTCGCTCACGTGCAGCGCGTCTTCGAGCGGCCCATCGTGACCGTAGCCGGCGGCACGCACCTCGTCAGCGCGAGCGCAGATCACCTGCGACGTGTTGGTCAGGTACTGGTAGCGATGGAGTCTGTCCGGCGGGTGTACCTGAACCATTGTTCGGGGGAAACCGCGTTGTTTTCTCTGTCGCTTATGCTGGTGCCGGGCATCGTGTATCCCTGTCCGGGAGGGACCGTGCTGGGCTTTTGACCGGGAGGCATCGCGTATGAAGGTAACCATTGACCGAGAGGAGTGCATTGGCTGCGGCGTGTGTTACGCCGATTGTCCCGATGTCTTTGAAGAAGATGACGTAGACGGCCGGAGCCGGATTGTCGAGGCGTACCGGGTCGGCGGCGATCCCGCCGTGGGGCAAGTGCCCGACGAGTTGGCACCGTGCGCCCGGTCGGCAGCCGATACCTGCCCGGTCGAGGCCATCCGCGTCGAGGAATAGATACCTCACTCGCCCGCGAACCGGATGTCCACCTCTGGCGGGCGCGCCAGCGTGTTGACCAACGTCGCGTGACGGGCCACGCCGATCAGCCGGCGCCTGACGTCCTCCGGCGGTTGCGGCTCGATGTGCAGCGTCGCCTCCAGTGCACCGACGCGGCGCGGCTGCGCCTGCTCTGTGTACTCGATCTCCAGGCTGAGGCGCTCGAGCGGGACACCGTGCAGGCGGCAGGAGTTGGCGACGAATTCCAACATACACGCGCCTACCGCCGTGGCGAACAGCTGCGGCGCGCTCGGAGCGGCGCCTGTCCCGCTGTCCTCCGGCGCGGCATCTATGCTCACGATGTGTTCCCCCACCGTCGCCTGGAAGCGTAACGCTTCGACGTGTTGCACAACGATTTTCACTCCGTCCCTCCTACCACGAACACCTGCCCAACGCCCGCCAGCGTGCAGTCGGCGCCGAAGGCGTCCGCGAACATCCGCCGCGCCGGGTCGCCGGTGCAGTGGCAGGGCGCGACGTGCTGCACGCCCAGGTCGCGCAGGTCGGCGATGATGGCCGCGATCTGGGCCTGGCCGGTGTCTCGCAGGTGGAAACCACCCAGCGCCAGGATGATCTCGCCTGCTGCGACTTGCCGCGCCCGGCGCACCATCTCCACGATGCCGGGATGGGCGCAGCCGGTGACGATGACCAACCCGTCGCCCGTCCTCACCACCAGCGCCTGCTCGACGATGCCCGACCCTACCTGGCCGGTGGTGTGGATGCCGGGGAGAATCTCAACGGGACCGGTCACCTCCACCAGGTCAGTGCGGGTGCGCACGTCTGCCTTGAACGCGGCCGGGAAGGCGGCCGGCGCGTAGACGGTCGGCGTGGCGCCCGTATCCAGCAGCGCCGCCAGCCCGCCGATGTGGTCGGCGTGGGTGTGCGAGAGCACGACGGCGTCAATCGCCTGGGGATCGAACCCCAGTTCCGCCATGTTGCCCAGCAGGATTGCCCCGTTGCCGCCGGTATCGAAGAGCACCGTCGCCGCGCCGGTCTCTATCCAACAGGCAAGGCCCCAGTCGGTGCGCAGCGCCGGGTCGTAGGGGTTGTTGTCATAGACGATGGTGAATGTCACAGGATGCGCCTCCTCTGCCGGCGCGGGGCACTGCGTTGGCTGCGGTGTGATCATGGGCGGTGGTTCTGTCGCCGGAGCGGGCGAGGGCGTCGCCGGATGGGTTGACGCAGGAACGGCCGTCGGCTCGCCCGGCATTGCACATCCGGCGAGGTATAGCCCCACCGCGAGAAGAACCCACCGCCACCGCATGGTCTACTGACTGCCTGGAGTGGCTGTCCCTGCCCGTGCCTCTCCGCGCCGCACGGCCCAGCGGGCCAGCAGGCTGGCGATCAGCCCGGTGAGCGGCACGGCCAGGATCAGCCCGATGCTGCCCACCAGCGTGCGCACGATCTCCTCAGCCACCGGCTCACGGTTGAGCCGCCGTCCGATCGGTTCCGGGTAGAGCATAAAGGCCAACATCAACGGCATTGAGGCGCCCACGTAGGCCAGGAGCAGCGTGTTGACCATTGCCGCGATATGGTCGCGCCCGATGTTGAGGCTGCTGCGAAAGAGTTGATACCAACGCAATTCGCGGTTGACGTTGGCCAGTTCAAAGACCGCCGAGGCCTGCCCCACGCAGATGTCGTCCAGCACGCCCAGCGAGCCGATGATGATCCCGCCCAGCACCAGCCCCTGCAGGTTGATCGTCTGCCCCAGTTCGTATACCAAAAAGCCCGCCTCTTCGCTCATGCCGGTCAGCCGCGTTGCTCTCACGAACGTCCAGGCCAGCGCGCCCGTCAACGCCAGGCTGATGATCATGCCGGCGATGGCCGCGTGGGCTTTGAAATTCCAACCATAGACCACGTAGGTGGAGATAGCCAGCAGGACAACCGCGCCCGCGATACTGACAGCCACCGGGTTGCGCCCGGCCATGATTTGGGGGAGAATGAAGGCAAAGAGCACGACCAGGCTGAACATTGTGCCCAGGAGTGAGCGTAGCCCTCGGCCGCGGCCCACCAGCGCCACCAACCCCACGAATGCCAAGGCGATCCAGAACAGAGGCGCCGTGCGGATAAAGTCCGAGATGTAAAAGCGCTCGCCGAGCGGGCTGACCGTGCGCTCCAGGTAGACCCGGTCGCCGACGTGGAACAGCCGCTCATGGCTGATGAGGTTGACCGTGCCCTCCTCGACCGCGATTTCCAATCCCGCCAATGAGCCGCCCTCGACGCGCACGAGCACGCGTTGATAGGGCTGCGTGCTGCCCCCACCCAGGTCAATCGTGCCTTCTTCCAGAATCTCGATCACGCGTGCGGGCATCGTCTCCGTGGTGACCTGCGCCGGGGACTGGGGCTCTTCCTGAGCAGGCTGCGGTCGTGCGAGCCAGGGCCCCACGAGGATGAGCGCCACGGCCAGGACGATCATCACGCCCAAAGGGATCAGGATGAAGCGTTCCTGTTTTGACATTCCCAACTTGCGCTTTTTCTCCATCGAGCACTCCCCACTTGGCGATCCTGGATCGTCTCAACAAGTTGAGGCTTCCCTGCACAGTTTTTTCACCGATTGCGCTGCCGAAACCGGTCGTCCGACTTTTGGTTCCTGGCGCTTCCCTCTACACCCGTCAGCCAGCCCACGCGGTCTGCAGGATGCTGGTCGAATTCGGGTACGTAGGGCTTGATGTCCAGCAAGGGCGTCCCGTCGAGGATGTCCACATTCTCGATGTGCAGGACGTTTCCCTTCAACAGCCAAAATGATTTGTAGACATGGCGCGGGTGGGCATCGTCTCAACCTGCCATTGTGCCACGATCACACAATCCATTTCCTGTGTATGTTCCTTATGCTGAAGTAAAACAGAGTTATGCAAAAACCGGCGATGATTGAAAAATCCAGGCCAAGCGGGAGTATGTTTTGTCCGTGAATCGCGCCGTGGAGAATGTCAGTTCCATAGGTTAGTGGAAGCAAGTAAGACAATGGGCGTAGGAATACCGGCAAAGAACTGATTGGGAAGAATAGCCCGCAAAGAAACATCATTGGGAAGCGAAAAAAGTTGGAGAATGTCTGGGCTTCGAATACTTCACTGACCGAGACCGCAATAAAAAGACCCAGGAATGTGGAAGCAATCGCGATCATTACGATGGCCGGCAGCAAAGTCGCCCACATCACCTGAGAGAGATCGGTCAGGAACATGGCTAGAACGATCGGGACAAAGGCGTTGACCGCCCCGAACAAGATCGCCCCGCTCGTCTTTGCCAACATCAGAAGCTCCAATGGGATGGGAGCAAGCAGCAAGCGCTCAAATGATCGGTTCCTTTTCTCGAAAGTCACGGTCACTGCCAACAAGGATGTAGTGCCGAACAGAATAGAAATCGCGATCACGCCCGGAAGCAGTGCAAGAATGTTATCCAAACCGCTACCCGACTTGATAAAGAACATTCCTGTCCAGGCTATAGGAAAGATTAGCCCCCAACTGATGTTAGGTGGCTTGAGGTAATAGGCTCGCACATCCTTGAGCATAATGTTCCAAAAAGCAATCCACCGTTTCATGGGCCGCCTCCACCCTTTTCTTTTTCTTTCCTCATAATGTCCAACTCGATACCGGTAACCCGGACAAAAACCTCTTCTAGGGATGGTCTGAGCCGACGTGCTTCGGTAACTTCGGCACCCTGCTCTTCGATGAATCGAACAAGAGGGCCGATGCTAATCGTTTCAACAGACTCGACGCGGATCTGCTCAGCAGATGCGGCTTGAAATTCGAAATGAGGAAAGGCCGTGGCAATCTTGCCACAGAGATCATCTGTCGCGTTGGAGACAGAGATCAGCATTGCTTTTCTTTCCTGCACCGGCTGCAAAAGGTTCGCAACGGTGTCAGTTTTGACAATCTGACCTTTCACGATAAAGGCAATTCGCTCACACAGTCTTTCAGCTTCTTCAATATAGTGCGTAGTAAGAAAAATCGTCGTTCCTGCTCGGTGGAGTTGGGCAATAAGCTGCCTGACCTGTCGGGCACTGGACACGTCAATGCCGGTCGTAGGCTCATCTAGAAACAGGATAGGGGGACGATGAATAATGCCGGCCGCAATTGTCAATTTGCGTTTCATGCCCCTGGAGTAGCCTGCGAATTTCCGGTTTGCTGCTTCTGCCAAGCCAAATATCTCCAGCAGTTCATGTGCGCGTGCTTGGCGCTCGCGCTTGGGCATACCATATAGTGAAGCGCAGAAACATAGATTGTCAAAACCGGATAATTCTGGATAAAGGTTGCTCTCGTCTGGCACAACCCCAATTAGATGCTGGGCTACCTTGGGGTTTCTCGTACACTCCAGACCGCCGATTCTGATTGTCCCCGAATCTGGCCTGGCAAGTCCTGTGAGGATGCTGATTGTGGTGGTTTTACCCGCGCCATTGGGACCAAGGAAGCCGAAGAATTCTCCCTGTAGCACATCAAAGCTGATGTTGTCAACAGCAGTCACATTATCGAACCTCTTGGTCAGTTCCTTCACCTCGATTAGGGGATATCGATCACGGGCGGGTGAGATTGTTGACTCTCGCATTTCCACGTTTATTTCCTTTGACATGAGCCGTCGTCAGCCAACCCGGTCGCGCAATCGGTGAGGATTGTCTCGACGTTGCCCCGCCAGTTGTTGGAGGCAACATGCTTGCCCCGCGCTGCATCCCAGGATCTTCACTCCCGTCCTCCAAAGCCGCCCCGTCTGCCGCGTCCACGGCCTATCCCGGCGTGCGCCGGGCCGCTGGCCGCGCCGGTCGCCGCTAGCCGCCCGGCCTTGACCGCTTCCACGGCTTCCCGCACTGTGCCACCTTCAAAGAGATAAGCGGGCACGCCTGCCGACTGCAGGACGTCGAAGGCATTGGGGCCGACGCTGCCGGTGACGACCGCCTGCGCGCCGCGCTCGACGACGAACTGGGCCGCCTGGACGCCGGCGCCGCCGCCGGAGGCCAGCGCCGGGTTCTCCACAGCCTCGAACTGCATCGGATGGTCTCCATCCGCGGTCTCGGTGTCCACAAAGATGTACGTCGGGCAGCGCCCAAAGACCGGGCTGGCCGGCGCGTCCAGGTCGTTCCCTGTAGATGTGATGACGATGCGCATTGGGGCTCCTTCTCTACGCCCACAAAGGGCTACACTACACCTCTATTCCAAACACGGCGCGCAGGATGAACCCGACGCCGAAACTCAACGCCGCCACACCCAGGCTCAGGCCGGCCATCTCGAGGAAGCGCCGCCTGAACGGCAGGTCTTTGGCCACCGAAACGTAGTAGTTGAAAAAGCCGATGACCAGGATGGCAGCGGCCAGCGTGCAGGCCAGGCAGATGTAATAGTTCGTCAGCATCAGGTACGGCAGGATGAGGACCAGCACGGTCACGACGTAGGCGACGCCCGTGTAGAGTGCAGCCCTGAACGGGTTCTTGATGGTCTCCTCGGTCTTGGTGGAGAGGTACTCCGAGGCCGCCATAGACAGGGCCGCGGCGATGCCGGTGATCGCGCCGGTCATGGCGATCAAGCGGGTATTTTGCAACGCCAGGGTCAGGCCGGCCAGCGCGCCGGTCAACTCGACCAGCGCGTCGTTCAGCCCCAGGACGATCGAGCCGGTGTAGCGCAACCGCTCCTCGTCTAGCAGCGCGATCAGGGCCTCTTCGTGCTCGTGCTCCTCGCGGGCGATCACCTCGGCCTCCGGGAGCGCCGCGCCGAATGATGCATAATTGTCCTGGGCCCCCTCCTCGCCCCGCTCCATCAGTTTGATGCCGAACGTGAACCCGAACACACGGCTGATGAGGCAATACCACCAGACCTTCAGTCGGTCCGCTTGCACGTCCTCGCCGGTATTCTCGCGCCAACGGTGGTGGTGACGCAGTTCGTCGGCAGCGATCCGTTCCAGGATCGCCCGGTTCTCCGGGGACTTGAGCATCCGCGCCAGCCGTGTGTAGATGTGGTGCTCGGTGATCTCGGCCTTTTGATACATTAGCAAGCGGCGGCGGTTCGCCTCGGTGAGCCTTGATGGTTCCTCTTTCATTTTTCCCCCCTTGACTTTTCCATAGAAATCTCCTAACCCGGACAAGCCGGAACCAAAAACCACGAAGGACACGAAGGATACACGAAGGACACTAAGGTTACCTTTGTGTCCTTAGTAACCTAGTTTCCGGTACAAAACACGACGGATGCCCCGATTTATCGGGGACTTTCCGGCCAAAGCCGGGCCTCCAGGCCGGTTTTGTACCGAGAACCAGTGTAGCCGTAGTGTCCTTTGTGGTAAAAATCCTTGCTCATTGGGCAAGAATTTCACGTGTAACGGACTAACTTTCTGCTTCTTGCTCCTACTTGCAATGTCGCTCGGTGGGGTGGTCGCGCTCGTCGGAGCGACAGAGCACCAAGAGGAGTCGCGAGGGTGTGGCGTCCATATTCTGCCAGCGGTGCGGCAGGCGCGACTCGAACAGCAGGCTGTCGCCTGCTTCTAGCAGGTAGGTGTGTTCGTCAACCGTGTATGCGATGCGCCCTTGCAGGCAGAAGACGAACTCGTGGCCGGTGTGGACGATGGGGTGCGCGCCGCTGCCGGCGTTCGGTTTCAACGTAACGACGAATGGCTCGACGGCGTGCTCGGACAGCCCTGCCCCCAGGTCTTCTAGCGTGCCGTGCGCGAACGCAGCGCGCGGGCGGTTGCCGGCTCTGACGTGCGCCACGCTGCTCCCGGGCGCGCCGGTCTCGAAAAAAGCCGTGATGGGCGACTGGAGCGCGATGGCAATTTGCTGCAGGGTGCTGACGCTGGGCGAGGTCTTGCCGTTCTCGATCAGGCTGAGCGTATTCACGTTCAGCCCGCTCTTTTCGGCCAGCGCGCGGATGGACAGGCCGTGCTCTCTGCGCAGTTCGCGCAGGCGTCGGCCCACGTTGACTTCCTGGACGCCGGCAGGCGCTACCCCCGACGGCATCCCACGCCGGCGTCGCTGCCGGTCCGGGTCGTGGGGCGCTTTGTGTGAACGCTTGTCGGGCATACCCTCGCCAAAAGATCTAGATGTGTAACCAATATTTTAGTACAGAATGGCACATTGAGCAAGACAAACGCATAATTGATTCGTTGCGCCACGCACGTCGGAGCGGTGGCAATCGAACCGCCGAGGCTTTGCACCAGCCCGAGGGGATGGGGAGGTTGGGGGCTTCCCCGTTTCGGCTCTGGAAGCCCGAACGGGTTCGGGCGTCCCCATTTGGAAGCCGAAAGCGGCTTCAATAAGTCGAGGCTCGCCCATTGCCTCGAGGAAACGCTGGGGTGGGGCGGGGTTACTTCGCCCTATAGCATCACAAGAGTCTGAACTATGTTGTTTGAAAGACTAACTGTTCCCCAAGTTGCTGCGGTAGTAGATATTCTTGACCAGTTCGGAGCACAGGAAATACGCGCCGACCAGCCCCAGGATGATGCCAAGGTGCGCGGGCGTCGGCGACGTGAAATGGAAGATGGTCTGCCCGATGGCAGTGTACGGCAAAATGACCGTCAGCGCAAAGGCCGTCACCGTCAGCCCCAGGATGTACCACGAGGGGCGGCTGGCCCGGTAGAACGGCAGTTTGCTCCTGATGGAGAAAAGGAACACGAGTTCGGTCAGGATGCTGCCCATGAACCAGTTTGTCTGCAGCATCTTGGCGCCCTGGCGCACAAAGACGGCGAAGAACAGAAAGTCAAAGACGGTGCTCACCACACCGAGCAGGGTGGAGATGAGCACGATTTCTTTGACGTCGTACTTTCTCGGCCGGGTCAATTCCGATTCATCTACGGCATCGGTGGCAACGGAGATCATGGGAAAGTCCGATAGCAAGTTCACCAGCAGGATCTGGAGCGGCAGCATGGGCAGGAAATCAATGAACAGGGAGCCGATGGCGACGGCGTAAAAGTTGCCAAAGTTCGAGGCCAGCGTCGCCTTCAGGTATTTGATGCCATTGGCGAATACCGACCTCCCGCTGCGGATCCCGTCAATGATCACCTCGAGGTTTTCTTTCAGCAGGATAATGTCCGCTGCCTCGCGGGCAATATCGGCTGCGCTCTCTACCACCAGCGACACACCGGCGAGTTTGAGCGCCGGCGCATCGTTGATGCCCTCGCCCAGGAAGCCGACGATGAAGGAGCCCTGGAGCGCCTGGATGATCTCGTATTTCTGCTGCGGGGTGACGCGCGCGATGACCGGATGCTCCAGAATGGCCTGTGTGCGCGCCTCCGGCGGCATCGCCATCAACTCGGGGCCGCTGACGACGCGGGCCGGATCGTCGAGCAAACCGATCTGGGCGCCCACGGCGCCGGCCACTTCGGGGGTGTCGCCGGTGATGATCTTGATTGCCACGCCGAGTTCCTTCGCCTTCCGCACTGCCTCGTACGCGCTCGGCTTGATGGGGTCGGTAAAGGCCATCACGCCGAGGAACTCGAGATCGCGCTCGTCCGCTGGCGACATCGTCGTCGTATCGGGCGGCAAGACGCGCCTGGCGATGGCGATGGTGCGCTCGCCCGCCCGCCCTTTGGCGGAAACCCATGCCGCGAGCGCCTGGCGCTCGGGTTCTGCCAACGTCGGTGAGAGGCGCATGACCTCTTCGGGTGCGCCGCGAACGACCATGACGGTTTGTGCGCTCTCGCGGAGCAACACCGCGTTGCGGCGGCGCTGCGGATCGAAGGGGATCTCGGCCAGGCGCAACGGCCTTTCGCCCTGCGCGACGTCGCGCTGTCGGGCGGCTTCGGCGATGGCGATGTCGAACGGCTCGGTCTTTTCCTCGATCTCCGCCACCGTCAGCGCAGCATAGTATAACAGGTCGGGATGCGCCCCGGGGGACATTTCGGTGACGGTCAAGGTATTCTCGGTGAGCGTCCCGGTCTTGTCCGAACAGAGCACCTGGATGTTGCCAATATCCTCGATGGCTGTGAGCCGCTTGACGACCACGCCCTGCTTCGCCATTCGGAGCGCGCCGTGCGAGAGCGACACCGTTGTCACGACAGGGAGCGCTTCGGGGATGACACTCACCACGAGTGCGATGGTAAAGACCAGCAGTTCGAGGACATTTGCGCCTCTGTCCTTGAGCAGCAGGTTGGCCACGAACACAACCACCAGGGTGATGAGAATCAGCCGCAGGATGAACCGGCTGAATCGTCCGATCCCCTTGGAGAATTCGCTCTCCTTGGTTGTCTCCACCGTCAGTTTGGCGATCGTGCCCATGGCCGTGCGTGTGCCGGTTTCCAGCACCACCGCAATGGCATCACCTTCGACCACGGAGGAGCCGCTGAAGCAGAGATTGTGGCTCTCGTACACACTGCGCGGCTCCGCGTCCAGCACGTCCGGCCGCTTGGGCACCGGAACCGATTCGCCGGTCAGCGTCGTCTCGTTGACGAACAGATTGTGCGCGCTGAGGATGCGCACGTCGGCCGGCACGGCGTCGCCGGTTTGGAGGTTGATAATGTCTCCTGGCACCAGGTGGCGCGAGTCAACGACGCGCCAGGAGGCATCTCTTTTGACTCTGGCTCTGGGGGAGATGAACTGCTGTAACGCGCGCAGGGCGCGCTCGGACCTGTACTCCTGGTAGAATCCCAACGCGGCATTGATGATCACAAAGCCGACGATGATCCCTGCGTCGAGGTGCTCGCCCACTAGAAAGACGATGACGGCGGCAACCAACAGCAGATAGATGAAGGCCGACCTGAACTGCCGGAGCACAATCTCCCACCACCGAACCGGTTTGGCGGTGATCTCGTTGTATCCCACCTGCGTCAACCGTTCCTCGACCTGGCGAGACGATAGCCCATCGTCCGGTGAGGTGTCGAAATGCTCCAAGAGTTCCTCTTCCGAGAACGTGGCGTATTGGAACATACTTGCTCCTTTGTTGGACTAGAGGTGCTCTCCAAAAGTTCTTTGGGTTTTCCGGCAAACCGGCAGCGGTTAAAACCGCACCTGGAAGGCCCGCAATCCGGAT
>FWPU01006129.1_pt1 | contig 24677 bp, 19 predicted proteins | sample 2228361 | NCBI WGS metagenome assembly FWPU01 (sample SAMEA103939777, study PRJEB20133) | metagenome | reverse complement strand
AACATTTTGTTCATAATACCGATAAAAATTTATACATTTTAAAAAATTATTAAATAAACAGCCATATAATAATTGCATTTAATAATAATCTTATTTTAAGTTAATAATGTTATAATTAGGGGATTATATGAAAAAAATATATGGTAAGAAAATCGATTTAGCTTTAAATACCTGGATGAAATTGGCAAGAGCTTTTTCTACTTTTAATAGAATGACCACAGAAAATATTAAAAATTACGGTTTAACTCAGCCTCAATTTGCTGTAATTGAAATTCTCGGTCACTTAGGACCATTAAGAGTTGGGGAAATATGTAAAAAAATGCTTGTGACAGGTGGGAATATGACTCTTGTTCTTGATAACGTAGAGAAGATGGGTTTAATTGAAAGAATTCATAGTAAAGAAGATAGAAGAGCAATTGTTGTTCAATTAACTAAAGAAGGTAAAGACTTGTTTGATAAAATATTTTATTCACATGCAGAATACGTAACACAATTAATGTCTGTATTAACTCAAGAAGAGCAAAAGACACTCGGGGACCTGTTAAAAAAATTGGGTATAGCATTATCCAATAGAAAAAATGCACATTAATTGAATAATTATTCAAATTTTTTATTTTCTTACCCAATCTGATTTTACAATAATACCTTTATGTGCTATTTTGTACATTAAATTTTCACATTTATGGAGAAATAATGGCTATTATACGTCCATTCAGGGCACTAAGACCAAATGAAAAAGTTGCACATCTTGTTGCCAGCGTACCTTATGATGTGGTAAATAAGGAAGAAGCAGCCGAATTGGCAAAGGGAAATCCATTAAGTTTTCTCAGGGTTACACGCTCGGAAATTGAATTACCAGATATTGATGATCTTTATTCACCACAAGTATATCAAAAAGCAAAGGAGAATTTAGAAAGATTAATAAAGGAAGCACCACTTACTATTGATGATACTCCACATTTATATATTTATAGACTTATTATGGGAGATCATACTCAAATTGGGATAGCAGCAACTTTTTCCATTGATGATTATGATAACGATATAATTAAGAAACATGAAAAAACAAGAAAAGAAAAAGAGGATGATAGAACAAATCATATTCTTACAACGGGTGCTCAGACAGGTCCAGTTTTTTTAACATATCGAGCAGTATCTGAGGTTGATAAATTAGTTAATACTGTCGTAAATAAAACAACTCCTATTTATGATTTTACTGCAAATGATGGAATTAAACATACAATTTGGATACTACCGAATAATTATTTGAATTCAATAGTAGAGCATATTTCAAGTGTCAGGAATCTTTATATAGCTGATGGCCATCACAGAGCTGCAAGTGCAAGCAGAGTAAGAAAAATTAAGAGAGAACAAAATCACAATCATACTGGCGAGGAAGAATATAACTATTTTCTTGCAGTTCTTTTTCCTGCAAACCAATTAAAAATCTTACCATATAATCGTGTAGTTTACAAGTTAAATATTAAAAAAGATGAATTTATTCGTAAAATACAACAATACTTTAATACGACTGAAACAATGTTAAAAGCTCCGGAAGAGCAAAAAAGTTTTTGTATGTATTTAGATAAAAAATGGTATTTGCTCAAGCCAAATAGTAATATACCAGTTGCTAAAAATCCATCTGAAAATTTGGATGTTAGTATTTTACAAAATTATTTACTTTCTTCAATACTTGGAATTCATGAACCACGCACAGATAAAAATATTGATTTCATCGGAGGAATAAGGGGTACAGAAGAATTAGAAAAATTAGTAAATATTGGAGTTGCCGAAGTAGCTTTTTCTTTATATCCCGTTACGGTGGATGATTTGCTTAATATTTCTGATGCAGGCGAGATAATGCCTCCAAAATCTACATGGTTTGAACCGAAATTAAGAGATGGTTTATTAATTTATTTAATATGATGAATCTATTAAAACTTAACAAATAGAGGAATATTATGGAAAAAAGAATTTATAATTTTGCTGCAGGTCCTGCTATTTTGCCCGAGGAAGTATTACTAGAAGCTCAAAGGGATTTATTTTCTTATAAAGGTTCTGGTATGAGTGTGATGGAGATGAGTCATCGTGGAAAAATATTTGACCAGATAATCAAAGAAGCAGAAGCAGACTTAAGAAAACTTCTTGACATTAATGATAATTATGCAGTATTATTCTTACAGGGTGGAGCAACATTACAGTTTTCTATGGTACCATTAAATTTAATGCCACCCCAAAATAAGGCAGATTACATTATTACAGGTTCTAAAAAAAAAAAAGCTATGAAAGAAGCTAAAAGAGTTGGAAAAGTTAATATAGCGGCTTCAACTGAAAGTGAAAATTTTTCTCGCATTCCAAAGCAGTCAGAATTAAAGCTTAATCCAGATGCATCTTATGTCCATTTTACTTCGAATAACACAATTTATGGTACTCAATGGAAAAATGAACCAGAAGTTGGAAATGTACCACTTGTATGTGATGCATCTTCAGATATTCTCCATAAAAAAATTAATATAAATAAATATGGTCTTATATATGCCGGAGCACAAAAAAATATTGGTCCAGCAGGTGTTACTCTTATAATAATTAGAAAAGATTTGTTAGAAAGATCTTCAGATGAACTTCATACATACTTAAACTACAAAGTTCATGTAGAAAATAATTCCCTTTATAATACCCCATCCACTTTTGGAATTTATATTGCTGGTCTTGTTTTCAAATGGTTACTAAATATTGGTGGATTGGATGAAATTTATAGACGTAACGTAGAGAAAGCTAAAATTTTATATGATGCAATAGATGCAAGTGATGGTTTTTATAAAGGTACTGTTGTTCCTGAAGATCGTTCCCTAATGAACGTTACTTTTAGATTGCCCAATGAAGACCTCGAGAAAAAATTTGTTGAAGAAGCAAAAAAGAGAGATATGGATGGACTAAAAGGTCATAGAAGTGTGGGGGGCATACGTGCATCAATTTATAATGCATTCCCAAAGAAAGGCGTCGAAACACTCGTAACATTTATGGAAGAATTTAGAAAGCAAAATTAATGTTAAATGCAGGGGGCTATGATATAATAGCTTCCCTGTAGTTTTAAAAATTTTTAATTAAGCTTTATATGCTTTTCTACCTCGTTTAAAATTAATCCTTTTTTTACTAACTGGATTATTTTGTCAACGTCGTTTTTAATTAATCTATCATTTTTAAGTGGTGAAATGAATTTGCGTATTGTTTTATAAGCTAATTGTGTACCTGCACCGCGTTTTAATGGTTTAAGGTATTCAAGTGCTTGAGCGGCAGCTAATAGTTCAAGTGCAATTACTGTTTGAACATTTTGAAGTATTTGATAACATTTCCTCGCAGAAATTGACCCCATGGAATTTATATCTTCTTTATTTGCTGATGTTGGTATTGAATCAACACTTGCTGGATGAGACAGTATTTTGTTTTCTGAAACCAATGATGCAGCTGTATATTGAAGCATCATGTAACCTGAATTTAAACCACCATTGGAAGTAAGAAACTTTGGTAATTTTTCTGAAGAACCATTAACAAGTCTATCAATTCTTCTTTCGGAAATATTTGCTAATTCAGAAAGTGCTATTGCCATAAAATCTAAGGGGAGAGCAATTGGCTCGCCATGAAAATTTCCACCACTTATATAATCTTTTTCATCGGGGAAAATAATAGGATTATCATTAACGGAATTTATTTCTATTTCTATTTGTTTGCAAACATAATCAATCGCATCACGAATAGCCCCATGTATTTGTGGGATGCATCGCAATGAATATGCATCCTGAATTCTTGGGTCGTTATATTTATGAGATTTTCTAATCTCACTGTTTTTTAATAACATTAATAAGTTTTTGGCAGTATCAATTTGTCCTTTATATGCCCTAAGCTTATGCAATCTAACATCAAATGCAGAATCTGTTGCTCTAAGAGCCTCGTGTGATAGAGCTGCAGCTATATCTGCAATCTTTCTTAGTTTGAGTGCCTCAATGCAAATAAATGCACCAAAAGCTGTCATCATTTGTGTCCCATTAATTAAAGCAAGGCCTTCTTTTGCACCTAAACTAACAGGATTTAATCCGAATTTTTTCAATGCAAAATTGGAAGATATAATCTTATCATTTTGCAAATTATTTTCATCAAAATTTTTTCTAATAATTTGGACTTTTCCTTTACCTATCATAGCCAAAACTAAATGAGCTAATGGTGCTAAATCCCCACTTGAACCTACTGAACCTTGTGATGGAATGACGGGAATGATATTATAATTTATCATATCAACTAAGAGTTGCAGAGTTTCTAATTTAATACCAGAATAACCACTTGCAAGTGCATTGACTCTTAACAGCATCATTAATTTAACAATGTGAGGTGGTATGTATTCTCCTACACCAGCGGAATGACTTAATATCAGATTTTTTTGAAGCTTCTCAATATCTTTTTTTTGAATCCGTACATTCGAAAATGCACCGAATCCTGTTGTAACACCATAAATTACTTCTCCTTTATCAATCCATTCGTCTATTAAATTTCTTGTTTTAAGAATTTTCTTCTTTGCTTCGGGAGATAATTTTACATAAGAATTATTGGATAAAAATTCTTCTATCTTTTTTAATGTTAATGAATTGCCATCAATTATGAGTTTCATATTTCTTCCTTTTAATTATAAGTGGAATGAGATTTAATGATAGGATTTATTGAGATAGTATATATATCTTTTGAATAGTTCATAAATCGGAAAGAACTAAAATTTAATTATTATGTACTAATTTTAATATTCTATTCTGAACAGTTTTACTAGCTCTATATTTTAGTAAAACATAATCATCATTATATACTGTATCATAGACATCTGCAAGTTCATAGATTATTGATATACTTTTTGATTGATTATGTTTTAGTTTAAGTTGATATTCAATAAAATTATTCTGGTAATAATTGAGGAGTACTTCTTTTAATTTTGTGATTCCCATTCCTCTTTCTGCGGATACAAATAAGCAACCTGGATATTTATGAATAAGTGAGTTTAAAATTTCTTTGTTTACAAGTCTATCTATTTTGTTAAAAATTTTGAATTGAACTTTTTTATCACATTGCAGTTGTGTTAACGTATCATCCACAACCTTTATATGTTCTTCGAAGTATGGATTTGTAATATCTATAATATGAAGAATAATATCGGCTTCTTTAACTACATTTAATGTGCTTTTGAATGATGCAATTAAATGATGTGGTAGTTTTCTGATAAATCCAACAGTATCGCTAAGAAGTATGTTTTTATTTTTATCTAATTCAAACGAGCGAGTTGTGGAATCAAGAGTAGCAAATAATTTATTTTCAGCAAGAACATTAGCTTTTGTTAATCTATTTAATAAAGTTGATTTACCCGCATTAGTGTATCCTACCAAAGCTGCAGTAACAAATTTTTTGTGAGAGGAACTTTTTGTGATTTGTTGTGCTTCTATTTTTTTAAGGTGTTCTTTTAGTTTATTAATTCTTGTTTTTATAATTCTGCGGTCGGTTTCTATCTGAGTTTCGCCTGGACCTTTAGTACCAATTCCACCATATTGCTTGGAAAGGTGTGTCCATGCTCTGGTTAAACGTGGAAGCATATATTGTAACTGTGCAAGTTCTACCTGAAGTTTTGCCTCTTTGGTCCTTGCGTGAGAAGCAAAAATATCTAGAATTAGTGCACTTCTATCGAGTACTTTTCTTTCAAATAAATTTTCAAGATTCCGCAGTTGAGTAGGACTTAAATCATCATCAAAGATAATTAACTGAATATCATTTTCATTAACTAACTGAGCTATTTCTTCTGCTTTACCTCTGCCAATAAAATATGCAGGATCAGGCTTAGTTTTCTCTTGCATTATTTTTAATATAGTGTCTGCACCCGCAGTATCTGCAAGCAATTCTAATTCATCAAGATGCTCTTCTATTTGCTCTTTAGTATAATTATCTGTTGATAAAGCAATTAAAATTGCTCTTTCCCGTTCCCCCTTTTTTACTTCAATCATTTTTTAATTTTTTTTCTCTCTATTAAATTATAAATACATGTTTATCCGTGTCAACTCATTTTTCTGTAATATCTTTTTTAGAATTTTTTGATAAAAACATTTCAATAATTGTCAATATTAATGCTATTAATAGAAAATATTTCCATAGTTCTGTACCAAATCTAGATTCATTTATTTTTCTGATGTAATCTTTATTTGGTTCTAAATTTGTATAGTTTCCATTAAAATTAATTCTTTTAAGATAATCTTTGAAATTATCAACTGTTTCATATTGAACAACAGATTCCTTAGGATTATGATTTACATAAAAGTAGTCTATTAATTTGTTATCTGCATAAAATTTATATATTCCTGCATTATATGTTTTATTATAATTTAAAAAATTTTTGTTGATAAGTGAATCAATGTTAATTAATTCCTCCGATTGCTTATTGTTATCGGAATCGAGAGGGTAAACAACTTTGATAGTTTTTGAGCTTAAATTCTGCAGATTTACATTTAACTCATCACCTGCATATTTATATTCTTGTTGCTTTGGATAAGAAGAAGAATAGAAAATAATTTTATTAATAAGTGGAGCGAATATTGGTTTGAAGGGAAAATTGCTCCAGCTTAACACTGGAGATACCGAAAAGAGTAATATTTTACCGTTTCCTAATTTATATTCACTTAAAAATAGTGAATTATCATATAAAGTTATTATGTTTTTACTTATGGTGGAAGGATATGTTTTTACATGGAAATAAATTTCGGGTGAATTAATTTTTAATTTATCCTTTTCATGAAATAAATTTTCAAATAACGGGTGTTCTAAATCAATTTTACTGAACATTGTAAATGTTTCTGTAGAATTTAATTTCCCTGAGAATTCGACCGGAACACTTATACCAAGATATTTTGTAAAATTCTGGAGTGAATTTAATGTACTTTTAGAACCAGGAAAAAGTACTATGGTTCCTCCATTTTCGATAAATCTTCTTATCTTTTCTTTATCGCTAATTTTGTCGGATCCAATTATTATAATAACGTTAAACTCATCGAGTCGAATAGAAGATATACCGGATAGATCTTTTTCAGTTAATTGAAAAAGTTGTCCATTTTGATTTGACAAAGCAATCTTGATGTATTTCCCATCTTCGTTATTATCTGAGAGAATTAGTACTTTGATTATGTGAGGCACGAAAAATGCAGTATAAGATTTATTATCAAAGATTATATCATCATCTTCTAATTCAACGTTAGCAATTACTAAACCTGTATCATTTAATGTTGTTTCAAATTGAATTACTCGAGATTCATTAGGTTCTAAAGATAGACTGTGTTGGGCACTTCTTTTCCCATTAATAAATAATGAAATTACTCTGTTTGAAATAGAATTATCTGAATAGTTTCTTGCCGTGGCAGAAAAGTTAATTGTTTTGTTTTTTTCAAAAATTTGATTGTTAACTTTGAATTCTTCTACTCCTAAATTAAATGATTCTTTATCATGAACATCAATTAAGTATAAATTAATATCTTTAAGAATATATGATAGATTCATCAGTTCTTTTTGTGTATTATAAATTCTTTCTTTTTGTAAATCTGTAAGGACATAAATTTCCTTATTTAAATTTTTTGATGTGTTTAAAATTTGAGAAGCTTTTAATATTGCATTGTGAAGTGTATTTGTTTGATAAAAAATTTGTATAGTTTCTATTTTATTTCTTAAAAAGTCAAAGTTAGTTGATGGTATAATTTTTTCGTTTTCAGTATTAACTAAAGGGAGGATAGTAATTTCGTCTCCGGGATTAAAATTATTAATTAAATTTTTTGCGATTTGTTTACATTTATTAAAGTAAGAACCCGAACCTGAGACGATCGACATACTAAAAGTATTATCAATTATGAAAACTGCTGATGTTTTTGCCGCTTTAGATATAAAGAATGAATTTTTTATAGTTGGTCTAGCAAATGCCAGAACAAGAAATGTAATTATTAAGATACGCAAAATTAAAAGCAACCATTGCTTTATCTTTATCTTTCGTATTTTGGATTTTTGAAGTTCTTTTAAAAAAATTAATGTGCTGAATTCTATTGTTTTTAGTTTTCTTAAGTTGAAAAAGTGAAGAATTATTGGAATCGATGTTGCAAGCAAACCGAATAAAACTGCAGGATTTAAAAATGTCATTTCTTATTTGTTTCTCCTTTCCTTAGAGTATTTAAGTAAATATTAATCAGGTTATTTGTAAATACTTCAATATCGAAAAATTTTATTGCACGTTTTCTTGCTGCTTTCCCCAATTTAATTCTTAAATCAGGATTTAGGATTAGAGTTTCGATTTTGTGAGAAAGGTCTTTCCAGTTTTGTTTTTCAAATAAAAGTGATGTTTCATTATCAACAGCAATATCCAGAACTCCATCAGAATTAGAACATACCGAGGGTAATCCCATGCTCATTGCTTCAGTAAGTGCAATACCAAAAGCTTCTGCGTGAGATGGGAAAACAAATATATCCATAGCAGCTAATACTTCCGGAGTATCTTTTCTAAATCCTGTAAAGATAATTTTATGTGTCAGATTCAGTTTCTTACTGAGTTTTTTTATTTCATTTTCATATTCTTCTTCATTTTTACTTGCTTCACCAACAATAATAAATTTTATTTTTTCATATTTTTTTATTAAATAAGATGCAGCGTACAAAAATTCTTCGTGCCCTTTACCCGGACTGAATCTGGCCATCATACCAATTAATATTTCATCATCTTTTATATTAAATTCTTTTCTAATCGTAGAACTGTTAATATGGTCTGGATTAAATTTGTTTGTATCCACAGAATTATGTAATAATATTATTTTTTCTTTTTGCAATGGAGTGGTATCTAATAAATTTTGAGCAATAACATTGCTAATTGCCAGAGCAAAATTTAATCTTCTATAAATCCATTTATGCAGTAAATCCTTTTTAATAATATATGATCCCATTTGCTTGGAAAGAATTAGTGGTGTATTAAGATTTGCCAGATATAATGCAGGTACAATTAACCATAAATCTTTCGAAGCACCGCAATGAATTAAATCATAGTGATTTTTTTTTAATACTAAAGCAGTTTTAATTATTTCAAATGGATGGAAATAATTTGAAAACTTCGAAGTATGAGTTATTATTCCCTCATTTTTAGCTTCATAGAAAATTTTTGATTCGGGATAGCATAATAATTCTGTGTTAATGTTTCTTTTTAAGAGCTGTCGTATTGTATTTAGGGCATACATTTCTAAACCGCCCCAGCTTTTAGATAAACAAGTTTTAAGTATCTTCATCAATAAATTTTATGAATTTTTGCACCTTTAAAATAATGTAATAATATTTCATCAAAATAATAACCTAATTCTCCCATCATAGCAGCACCAATTTGACACATGCCGACACCATGACCCCAGCCACCACCGTAAAAAATGAATTTTTGTGGAATATTTTTAACTATATTTTCTTTTGTGACAACAAATGCCGAACTATAAAGATGTGTTTTTGATAATACTCTTCTTATTTCCAGTTCTTTTCCAATTGTAAATGTTCTTTTTGAACCAATGATTTTTAATCTAATTATTCTTCCTGAGTATCCTCGTTCTAATGGTATAAGATCAATGATATCACCAAATTCAATCCCAGATTTAGTATTTATAAAATGTGAAATCTCATCCTGTGTATATTCAACTTTCCACCTGAAATAATTATTATAACTGGAAATGTTTTTTAGCTGATCGTATTGATTGAGTATTTGTGAAAGAATCTTTTCATCGGTTGTATTACAGAAAGCATGTGGATAAGATTTAATCCATTTTGTTGCATTTTCTTCTTGAGTTAAATCGTAATCAATTCCTTCCTGTTCAAATTTATAATCGTAGACTGGTACTAAATAATAATGTCTTTCCGTTTCCCATACATTTTCGTATGATTCTGTAATTCCCCCGCAGCATTTCGAATATCTTGTATCGCAGATTTTATTGTTGTACATTAAAACAAGTCCGCGAGTTGAATTGACAGCTTCATAAACCTTATCATTAATAATTCTTGATATGCCCTGATATCGTTGACAGTGATCGTCGGCACAGAAATCATAATTTTTGTGTTCGCTTGTTTGATACCATATAATTCTTTCATCATTTTTTGAAATCTCACTTATTATTTCATAATTATTTTTTGATTTTTCTATTTGTGCTAAAACCCAGCTGCGGGAAACAATTGCATGGGCTTTTAATAATTCTAATGAACTGTTAGCATTCATCTCAGAAGATATAACACTTGTAATATATTCTTCGAGAGGTAAAATATTTATTGCTGTTAAACTTTCATTTTCTATAATTATTTTTAATGTTCCTCTAAATCTTTGCTTTTCAGTTTTTTTCCAATGAAATTCTTTACCAATAACAACATCATATAATACAAACGATTCTGTTTCTATATCGTTTGGATAAAGTATAATTTCATTGCCAGAAAAAATTTTATCTGAATTTTGATATAAAGAAATTGTATTTTCTTCGAATTGTGCTAAATATTTCCCACTAAATTTTTTATTTGTAGTATTTTCAAAAAAAATCCCATACAAATCAAAATAAATTGCTTTTTTATTTAGAATCCCGATGCTTATTTCCGGATTTTCCATAAACTCAATCTTAATTTTTTGTGTTATAAATATACTAATGCTAACCGTAAATAAGTAGGAAATCTATTTTATAGCAAGAAAAAAGTTTTGAGTAAAAATGAGATTCTAACTAAAATTTCTGAGAGCATAATTATTTATTTATCTTTGCATATTAAAGAATATTTCATATTATGAAAAAAACTTATAAAATATCTGTTATAACGCTTGGTTGCGCAAAAAATACTGTTGACTCAGAAAGATTAATCAATCAACTAAAGCTTAATCATTTTAAGTTAGTAAGCAATCCGGCAGATTCTGATGCTGTTATTATCAATACATGTGGCTTTATAGAAGCAGCAAAGGAAGAATCGATAAATACTATACTTGAAGCTATTGAATTAAAAAATAAAGGGATTATTAAAAAAGTTGTTGTAACAGGTTGCCTATCTGAGCGTTATGCAAATGATTTAAGAAATGAAATACCTGAAGTTGATTCATATTTTGGTGCTGAAGCATATGAAAATATTCTCAAAGAATTTGGTGGAAACCTTAAATACGAGTTACTTGGTGAAAGATACTTGACAACTCCTAAACATTATGCATATCTTAAAATTTCAGAAGGATGTAACCATCCCTGTTCTTTTTGTGCTATTCCATTAATGCGTGGTAAACATAAAACAAAACCCATCGAAGAGCTATTAAGAGAAGCTGAATTTCTTACATCTAAAGGAGTAAAAGAGTTGATCCTTATTAGTCAGGATACTACTGATTATGGGATTGACTTATATGGTAAGCGATGCATTTCTGATTTGGTGAACAAACTTTCTTTGATTAAAAACATTGAATGGCTGAGAATAATGTACGCTTACCCTTCGCATTTTCCTGAGGAACTTATTGGAACAATCTCTTCAAATCCTAAGGTCTGTAAATATATTGATCTGCCTTTGCAACATATTTCCGATAATGTTTTAAAATCAATGCGTAGAGGAATAACAAAAAAAAGAACATTAAACCTAATTGAAAAACTTCGCAGTAACATACCAGATTTAACATTGAGGACTACATTTATTGTGGGATATCCTGAAGAGTCTGAAAAAGATTTTGAGGAACTATGTAAATTTGTTGAAGTTATAAAATTCGAACGTTTTGGTGTTTTTACATATTCTATGGAAGAAAATACTTTTAGTTATAATCTTGGGGATCCTGTTCCTAAGGAAATTAAAGAGGAAAGAAAAGCAACACTTATGGAGATTCAAAGAGAAATATCTTTAAAAAAGAATAAAGAACTAATTGGAAAAGAACTTAGTGTTATTATTGATTATGAAAACAATGATTTTTATGTGGGAAGAACGGAAAGAGATGCGCCCGAAGTAGATGGAGAAGTTTATATAAAGAAGAATGGAAATAAACTTAAAGTTGGTAATTTTTATAGGGTAGAAATTTGTGATTGCAATGAGTATGATTTATTTGGTAAATTAAAGTAATGAAAGGAATATCAAAATGAAAAGAATAATTTTATTTTTTATAATAGCCTTGTGTAATTTGCTTGCTCAGGTTGAGTCGTCCAGAGATGTAGGCTCAGTACAAACAAAAGCTTTTTTTGTAGATTTTGCTAATTATTTGGATACTACTCCCACTAAAACTCGTTTTGATGTATTTATTCAAGTCCCATATTCTAATATTCAATTTGTTAAACAAAATAATAGTTTTAATGCTAATTATAATTTATCATTAATTTTTTATGATAAGGATAAAAAGAATATTTTATTTGAAAGAATCTGGAAAGAAAAAGTAACCACAAATGAGTTTAAACATACAGTATCAAAAGATAATTTTAATCTCTCCTACAAATCCTTTGAATTTGTACCTGGGGACTATTTGTTAACATGTATCCTTGAGGACGAAGACTCCCGTGAAAGTTTTTCTATGGATTATAAAATTAAAATTAACTTGATATATGATACATTGGGTCTAAGCGATGTTATACTGGTGACAGATGTTATTAAAGATAATAATGGTGAAAAAATTGTACCAAATGTTTCAAGAACAGTTACAAATAAAACAAAAACACTTCCTTTTTATTTCGAAGTTTATTCCAATAAAGAGCGAGATGTTTATTTTGAATATATTATAGAAGAGTTAAAAAATAATGTTCAATTAAAAAATCAAATGCCTTATAAAATTAAATCGGGGACCAATGCAATCTTTTATACATTAAAAGAAACAGATTTTAAATTAGGTGATTATAAATTAACAATTAATCTGAGAGACAATAAAGATAATCTGTTATCAACAACAGAGAAATATTTTTATTCAATTATTACTGGACTTCCAGCATCGATAGTTGATCTGGATAAAGCAATAGAACAAATGATTTACATTGCTACTCCTGATGAGATTGATTTTATTAAAGAAGGAGAAACATACGAAGGAAAATTGAATCGATTTCTTGCATTTTGGGAAAAAAGAAAACCAAATCCAAACATTGAAGAAAATCCCATTCTAAATGAATATTATAGAAGAATTGACTATGCAAATAAACATTTTAAAGGGTGGGGCAGAGAAGGCTGGCGTTCAGATATGGGAATGATTTATGTAACATTCGGTCCACCAAGTTATGTTGAAAGACATCCACTTGAACCAAACTCAAGACCTTATGAAATATGGGACTATTATGAATTGAATCGTTCTTTCATTTTTGTTGATCAAACAGGTTTTGGAGATTATAGATTAATTAATCCAGATTATAGCAGATGGCCTGGATATCGTCAATAAATTTTAATTAATAAATTATGATACTTACCGTTACACTGAATCCACTCCTTGAAAGAAGATTATTCTTTTCAAAAGTTGAACTGGGCAAAAGCAACAGAGCCTTTCAAGAAATATTTACTGCAGGTGGTAAAGGGATTAATGTAAGCAGACAATTAAATTATCTTGGGGTTAGTAACCATGCCTTAACGTTTTTAGGAGGAAATTCAGGTAAAATCCTGCGTTCTATTTTAACAGAAGAAAAAATTAATTTTTCTGTTCAGGCAATAAAATCAGAAACAAGAATTGCTGATTTAATAATCGAAACTGAGAAAGGAAGAATCACTACATTTTTTGGCATAAATAATTTTGTAACTCAAGATGAAGCAAAAGAATTTAAAAATAAACTCGAGAAAATGATTCAAAATTGTTCAATCGTTGTTTTTTCTGGTAGCTCGCCATGCAAAGAGACTGACGACATTTTCCCTTATGGCATTAAACTGGCTAATAAATTTGATAAAATTTCTATACTGGATACATATGGAGAACATTTAAATGATTGTATTAATGCTGCGCCTACAGTTATTCATAATAATATTAATGAAGTTGAAAGTTCGCTTGCGATTAATTTGAAAACTGACGAAGAAAAAGTTAATTATCTTAAATATCTCTATTCAAAAGGAGTAAAATTGTGTTTTTTGACAGATGGAGAAAATCCATTTTATTCTGCAAAGTTTGATTTTATTTATAATACTTCTTTCCCCAAAATTAATTCGCTTGATCCCACAGGTAGCGGCGATGCATTTACAGCAGGTATTGCCTATGGTCTGGAAAATTCATTAGTTTTTGATGAATTTATAAAAATTGCTACTGCACTTGGAATTGTAAATGCAACGAAAATTGAAACCTGTGCTGTTACAAAGGATGAATATCAAAATTATTTACCCCATATTTTAGTTCAAGCAGTCGGTAAGAAAATGAAAGTAATTGATGATACACCAAAATATTAGTTTTATTTTTATTAATCTCCTTTTTTACTTTAATATTTCAGCTCAATTGATTAGTTCGATTCAAATTAATGGGGATAAATATTTTTCAAAGAAAGATTACATTAAATGGGCATCCATCAACCAGGGAGAGAAAATCAATAATGAAATTTGTGATTCAATAAAAAAAAATATTTTGAATTCATTACAACAGGAAGGATTTTATAATGCCGATGTTAACATTAAATACATTCCAGTAGACTCTTACCATGTGAAATTAATTTTTTTAATAAATGAAAATGAACCCACTTATATATCAAAGATAGAATATAAGGTTGAAAGAGAAGATTCTTCTTTTATTAAAAATAAACTTTCTCAGTTAGGGGGAAAGATTTTTCGTAAATATTACATAGAAAATATGTTTAACGATCTGCTCGATTATTATGAAAACAACGGCTATCCTTTTGCATCAATTAAAATTAGTTCAATTTACTTTTATTCGGATTCATTAAATAATAAAAATTATGTTAAAATATTTTTGGATTTAAATAAAGGCGAACAAATTAAAATACAGCATATAGAAATTGAAGGAAATACAAAAACTAAAGATTATGTGATCTTGAGGGAGCTGGGAATAACGCATGGAGATCTTTATAATCAAAATAAAATTGAATTGATACCAGCAAGATTAAATAAACTCAATTTTTTTGAACAAATTGATAACCCTTTGTTTTATATCAACACTAAAGGTGAAGGGATTCTGAAAATTATAGTTAAAGAAAAAGTTACAAATAATTTTGACGGCATTATAGGTTATGTTCCGGGAATTGATAAACGTAAAGGATACTTTACTGGATTTGTGAATATTGGTCTTAAAAATTTATTTGGAACTGGAAGATTAGGATTCATAAGATGGCAAAAAGATGAAAGATCCTCGCAAGAATTTGAATTAAGGTACACTGAACCCTGGGTATTTAATTTCCCTATAAATATTTCTGCTAATTATTTTCAAAGAATTCACGATACTACTTATATTCAGAGTGATTATGGGGGAATATTTGAATATCAAGTATCTTCTAATATATCTACGTCGTTTACAATAAGTAAGCAATCAACCGTACCTCAGGAAAGTAAAAATAAAATAATAACTGTTCATAATTCTTCTGCTACAACAACAGGCATAAGTTTGAAAATTGATACTAAGGATAGTCATTATGCACCGCGTAATGGGGTATTGTTAAATAATTCTTATAAATATTCTTTAAAGAAAATTAATAATCAGAACACAGATGGAAATTTAAATAAAATTCATTTTCAGAGGTTAGAAATTGATTTTGAACTATATAAAGAGATATTTTTAAATCAGGTTGCAGCAATTAAAATATACGCACGCGAAATAAGAGGTAGTAATACTGAAATTAGTGATTTATATTTTCTTGGTGGAACAAAAACATTGCGTGGTTATCGCGAAAAGCAATTCATTGGTAATAGAATTCTATGGTCAAACCTTGAATACAGATATTTATTAGCAAATAATAGTTTTGCATTTTTATTTTTAGATACAGGTTATTTTTGGCTTTTAGATAATCCAGATGGCAATAAAAAAGATAGTTTTAAGATTGGGTACGGTTTTGGATTAAACATAGATACAAGTTTAGGAGTTTTGGGAGTTAGTTTTGCATTAGCAAAAGGAGATTCTTTTTCAGAAGGTAAAATTCATTTTGGAATTATTAGTGAATTTTAATAACATTACGAAGAAAAAATAATGATTGGCTTTAATTCTTTAAAAGATTTTGATAATTCATTTATCTCTTCTAATATAAATTTAATTGCAGGTATTGATGAGGCAGGCAGAGGACCAATAGCTGGTCCTGTTGTAGCTGCAGCAGTTGTTTACAATGAGCATATATTTCATCCTCAAATAAATGATTCAAAGAAGCTTTCAGAAAAAAATCGCAATGTACTATTTGAATGGATTATAAATAATTGTATATGCTACTCAGTTAGTATAGTCAGTCAAATCGAAATTGATAAAATTAATATTTTGCAAGCAACACTTAAATCAATGAAACTTGCTGCAGAAAATCTTCATATTAAGCCGGGAATAATTTTAATCGATGGAAATAAATCTTTTACTTTAGATAATAAGGGACATGTTAAAACATTCATAAAAGGTGATACAAAATCGTTTGCCATTGCTTCTGCTTCTATAGTTGCAAAAGTTATTAGAGATAAAATTATGATAGAAGCCGCACAATTACACCCTGAATATTTATGGGATAGAAATAAAGGTTATCCCACCAGATATCATATTGATGCAGTTAAAAAATTTGGAATTACCCCTTTTCATAGAAAATCTTTTTTGAGAAAAATTTTCACTCATTAAATAAAAATGAATAACAAAAAAGAAAAAGGAAAAGAAGGAGAAGAATTAGCCTGTAAATATCTTATTGAACATGGATATAAAATTTTACAAAAAAATTATCAATTTGGTCGCGGAGAAATTGATATTATAGCACTGGATGGTGAAATCATTGTCTTTATTGAAGTAAAATATAGAAAATCACTGGAATATGGTTATCCAGAAGACTCAATTACTAAAAAGAAACAATTACAAATTAGGAAAATTGCAGAGGCATATCTTTATCAGTATAAAATTGAAAATCATCCATGCAGAATAGATGTAATTTCAATTTTGCATTTTGGAAACAAAGAACCTGAAATTAAACATTTCATAAATGCTTTTTTGTAAAACAATGTTACGCATAAGAGTTTCACATTTAAAAAAGAAAAAAGTGGCATTTTACCATAAATAAATGAAATTTGTTTGATTGTTTCCCCTTTCGTATAGAAATACGAAAGGGGAATTCCTAAAGATTGTAATTTAAACCCACTGATATCCATCTGCCAGGTAAAGGTAAGCCTGCAAAATCTGAATATTGTTTATTTAATAAATTTGTAGCTCTTATAAAGAAATAAAAGTTATTTATTTGTTTGTTAATTTGTGAATCGATAATTAAATAAGAACTAAAATTAACTCTCTCTTCAAACCTGAAAAACCACATCTGTTTAATTCCAAAAGGTATATTATGATTTATACTTATGATTAATTGATGTCTCAGGTAATCAAGTAAATATTTTGATTCATATTTGCCAGTTGTTCTATCCATTGTAAGAAATGTGTAATTAATTTCGAATTTATTGACGGGTAGTTTAGAAATAACTTTATTTGGATAAAATTGTAAATTAAGCTCTGTACCATACGTTTTGACACTGGCAATATTTTCAACTCTCCAGGGTTCGTCTTTAGAAATTCTTCCCCAATCAATTATGTTATTTCCATCTTTTAAGAAAACAGCGACCTCTGTTCTAATGAGTTTATCAAAATAAGAGTATCCCATTTCGTAATTTGTAGTTTCTTCGTGTTTAAGTTCCGGATTTCCCATATTTGCAGGACTTTTATAATAAAGCTCTGTAAAAGTTGGAATACGGAATGCTCTTCCATATGAAGCAAAAATTTTTGAAGCTTTTGATGTTTTATATGATATATCTATACCTGGCCAGATTTTCCATCCTAAATTTGAATAATTATAAATAAAGATTCCTGTAGATAAAGAAATATTTTTGTAGAAGTTTGCAAAATGTTCTGCAAAAAATCCTCCTTTACTTCTTTGATGTGAACCAAGATTAGTACTTTTTATCTCATCTTTTATAATTTCTGTTCCAAAAGTAGTTATGCCAAAATTTGATTTTAGTGATGATTGAATTTCAAAACCATAAGTGTAAGTTTTGTGAATATTGTGGTACCAGTCAGGGCGAGTTTTATCTAAAATGTAATCATCATCGTTTCTTCGCCAGAAAAATTTGGGAGAAAATGATATACTTTCATTCCCTAATTCTGCGGAAGAACTAAAAAATTTTGTTGTTGTATGCTCCCATTGATATGGAAATCTATCTGAATAAAAATTGAAAGCACCAAATTTTTTATCTACATAACCAAAAAATAAATTAATAATATTTTTCCCTAAGGATAAATTCTGTCCTATCGAGAATGTAGTTATATCAAAATTAGTATTTTCTCTATAACCATTTGATTTTCTTTTTGATACCGAAAAATTATTTCCAACAATACTAAAAGGATATGAAGAGAATAGACTCAATTCATAAAGATTGTGTTGCCCGCCCAGTACAGAGAGAGAAAGGGATTTATCTTTTGATTTTTTTGTAATAAAATTTATTGCACCACCAAATGCATTAGCGCCATATAATCTAGAACCTTGACCTTTAAGTATTTCTATTCTTTCAATATTATTAAGTGTAATAGGGAGATTTAAATTATGGTGACCTGTTTGAGGGTCGATTATTTCAACACCATCGATTAAAATTAATGTTTGTTCAAAAGTTCCTCCTCTAATTCCCGCATCTGCTTGAATTCCCTGACTACCTCTTACCTTAAGGTCGATAGCATTTATATATTCAAGTAAATCTTGAAAGTTATTTATAGGTAAGTTTTTAATTTCTTCGTTTGTAATAACTGAAACTACTCTTGCCAAGCTTGAATATTCGATAGGTATTCGACTGGCTGTAACAACAACTTCATCTAATTTATATTCTTTATCTTGAGGAAATATTATTTCAATATATAAAGTAATAAGTAATAAAAGGGTAAAAATAGTTTTTTGTTTCATGAGTCCTCCACAATTATTTTATGAATAAGAATAGTATTTATATTACTGTTAAATCGTATAGCAATGGGTGAGTCGTTTTACTTCTGAAAATTTTTAAATCCCGCTCTGGTCATGCTTTTGGCATGTTGGGATTATAGGTGAGAAGAAAATTTTCAGAAGTATGGAAAGGATAAAATAAGAATTATTAAAGAACCATTATAAACTTAATAAGTCATTGTAAATAATAAAAGCCATTAATAAAAGTAATATTATAAAGCCTGCATTTTGAATTGCAATTTTGACTTTTACTGGTAATTCTCTTTTGAAAATACCTTCGAGAAATATTATAATAAAATGTCCACCATCAAGAGCAGGGAAAGGGAGTATATTTATAATTGCTAAACTTAAGCTAAGCATCGCAAGAAAATAAAGAAAGGAAATAGTACCCGAATCTGCGGATTTAGCTGCATATTGAGCAATTTTAACTGGTCCTCCAAATGCCTGATTAAAAGGGATTTTACCTGTAATTACTTTTTTCAGCATACTTAAAGTCAGAACTGTATAATTACCAATATTTGTAACGCTTAGTTTAAAGGATGTTAACAAATCATATTTTTTATATTCAATTTCACCTGTGTAGATATCGCTAACAGCAATCCCTATTTTACCTTCGATTCCAGGATTTACAATAGTTTTTAGAGTGTCATCATTCCGTAAATAAATAATTTCTATATTTTTCTCTTTATTTGAAGAAATTATTTTCACAACGTGCTCTCGGTCAGTAACTTTTATTCCATCAATTGATATGAATATATCACCCGGTTTAATACCCGCTTCTTCTGCAGGTGAATTTTTCATAACATCCTGAATGTAAGGTTGAGTAGGGTATGGGAATATTACAAAACCATTTTGAAGATTTTCTGTTAAAGTTTTATTTGGAAAGCTTAATGTAACAGTATCATTTCCTCGCTTAACACTAACTACAATATCCTGATTGTTTCCATTAAAAATATTTTCAATTACTTCATCCCAGTTTTTAACGTGAAAATTATTAATTGATATAATTTTGTCATAAGATTGAAAACCTAATTTTTCTGCAAAGCTACCTTCTTCAATTTTACTTATGGTAGTGGTCTTAAAGACCTGTTTGCCGATAAAATAATTAATTCCCCAGAAAATCGTGAGCGTAAGAATTAGATTCATAATTACGCCCGCGCTTATAACAAAGAGTTTTTGTATGGTGGATTTAGACCTGAATTCATATGGTTGAGGTTCTGAGGAAATAAATTTAGTATCAAGACTTTCGTCTATCATTCCGGCAATTTTTACATAACCTCCAAGTGGGAAAAGGCAAATTCTATAATCAGTGTTACCCTGACTATCCCATTCTTTTGGTAAATCACCAAATGAAAAGCCATTCAATTTATTCCAGCCAAATAATCTTTTGCCAAAACCAATAGCAAAAATATCGACACGCATTTTAGAAAGTTTGGCTGCAGCAAAATGCCCAAACTCATGGATGAAAACGAGTATGGCAATTGTAATTATAAAGTAAATTATATAATCCATTATTGATTTCTCTTAGTTAAATTTTTTATTAATAAATTCTCTGGTTTTTGCATCAACTTCGAATATTTTTTCAAGTGTTAAAGTACTGTAATTATTTATTGAATCTAGTGCTTCTTTAATCAATTCGGGTATTTGTGAAAATTTTATTTTACCTGATAAAAATTTTTCAACGGCAACTTCGTTAGCTGCATTCAAAATACATGGAGCAGTGCCACCTTCTTCAATTACATCATAAGCCAATTTTAGACATTCAAATTTATCAAAATCTGGTTCAAAAAACGTAAGTCGTCCAATTTTTTTTATGTCTGTAAAAACATGTGAATAACTTAATCTTTTAGGATAAGAAAGAGCATAAAGAATTGGTAGTTTCATATCAGGCAAGCTTAGCTGTGCTTTAATGGAGCCATCCTTAAATTCCACCATAGAGTGAATTATTGACTGAGGATGAATTGCAATATCAATTTGTTCCTTAGAAAGGCCAAATAACCAGAATGCTTCGATTACTTCGAGACCCTTATTCATCATTGTTGCAGAATCAATAGTTATTTTATTTCCCATTTCCCAGTTTGGATGTCTTAATGCTTCTTTAATTGTTACACTTGAAAACTCTTCTTTTCTTTTATTCAAGAAAGGTCCACCAGATGCTGTCAAAATGATTTTATTAATGTCATTTTTTTCTTCTCCCTGAAGACATTGAAAAATTGCACTATGCTCGGAATCAACTGGAATAATTTCTGAATTGTATTGGTTGGAAAGATTAATAATTATCTCACCTGCTACAACGAGAGTTTCTTTATTTGCTAAAGCTATTCTTTTGCTTTTTTTAATAGCTTCGATTGTCGGTTTTAAACCCGCGAAACCTACAATTGCAGAAAGTAAAATATCATAATCTTCAAATTGTGTTATCTCAATTAACCCTTCTTCACCCTCAATTATTCTGCATCTATTACCTATTCTGCTATGTAATTCCTTTGCTTTTTCTTTGTTTTTTACTACTACTGTTGATGGATTAAATTCTCTAATTTGTTCTTCGAGTAAATTAATATTGTCATTTACTGTTAATCCAGCAATAGAAAATTCGTCATTAAAATTTCTGATTAATTCAAGAGCGTTTTTCCCAATTGAACCTGTTGAACCAAGTATTAAAATTTTTTTCATCTTAATTAATAAATCTATGAGTAATGGCAAGAAGTAAATTAATAATAACAATTAAGTTGATAATATTATTAATTCTGAAAATTCTTTTTAGACTGTCATAGCCTTCTTCAGTAATTTGATTATCATATTCTAAATTTTCAGTTAATTCTTCTCTTAATTTTTTTGCTGATGGAATAACATAAAAAAATATTAATAATAACAAAATCAACATTAATATTTGTTTTGTTGTTAACCAGTGATTCCCTGTAATCTGGAAGAAAGTATAAGCGGGATTTATTAACGTCATTAAAATCCCTGTAAATAGTATTCCAGATGCACTTATAATCCCAAATAAATTTGATAGATTTAGATATATATCAATCAACTTTTTTTCGTAAATATAGCCCTTATTTTTTAGAATATTTGATTTTAAATATTTATCAGAAAAAAAGCTAATAATCCATCCACCGGCAAAGATAATATGGAGGGTGAATATAATTGGATACCAGAACATCGTAATTCCTTTCATATTGTTTACTAAAATATAAAAAAAGTAGATGAGATTTATATAGAATTTAACTATCAAACATAAAAATCAATCTCTGTAGGGTCTTTTTAACCACTGGTCAATTGTGAGTTTAAGAAAATGGATGTTTATAGGTTTGGAAATATAATCATTCATGCCAGCTGCAAGACATTTTTCTCTGTCTTTCATACTCGAATGAGCCGTAACAGCAATGATTGGAATTTGTCCAATTGTTCCTGGTAGTTCTCTTATTTTTTTTGTAGCTGTTATTCCATCCATATCTGTCATCTCGACATCCATAAGAACCAGATCGTATTGACCTGTTTTTACAGCTTCGATTGCTTCGTAACCATTTGAAACTGCTTCTACATCATATCCAACATCTCTAAGAATTTTGCTTTCGAGATTTTGGCTTATTGGATTATCTTCTACAAGTAATAATTTTTTTCTTGGAGGTTTTTCTTCAATCGAGGTAACCAGAATTTCAGTTTCCCTTTTTTGTGGTTCGGTATTTTTAAGAATTTCTGTTGGTTGCTCTTCGAACTTATTGACTGGTTGGAGTTTGAATATTGCATTGAAATAAAATTTACTTCCTATTCCGAGCTTGCTTTCCACTTTAATATCACCACCCATAAGTTTTACAAACTCTCTTGCAATAACGAGACCTAAACCCGATCCCTCTTTTTTATCTTTTATATTCCCTATTTGAACATATGGTTCAAATAATAAAGGAATTTTTTCGCTTGGTATACCATGACCAGTATCTTCAACTGAAGTGATGATTTCAACAGTATTTATTGTTCTAGAATATTGAGAAACGGTTATTTTAACTTTTCCTTCGCCTGTGAATTTTATTGCATTACCTACAAGATTAAGAACAACCTGCCTGTATCTTGTTGGGTCACCATAAATTTTTTCTGGTATCTGAGGATCAACTTCTTCTTCAAGTTCAATTCCTTTTTGACGTGCTGTTTGTCCCATAATAGAATAAACTTTATGAATTTCATTTCGTATGTCAAATTCCATAATATCAAGTTCCATTTTTCCGGCTTCAATTTTGGAAATATCAAGGATGTTATTGATAATATCAAGAAGTGATTCTGCAGCAAGTCTTGCATCTCTTGCAAAAGTTTTTAATTCCTCCGGGCTTTCAAATAAATCATTTTCAATTAGTGTTAGAAATCCCATAACAGAATTCATTGGAGTTCTGACTTCGTGACTCATATTAGCAAGAAATTTTGTTTTGTAATTACTTTCTTGCTGCGCTTTTTGAGCAGCAAGGTCAGATTTTAATTTTTCTTGTCTTAATGCTTCTAAAGCTTTCTGCTTTTCATTTTCTGCCTGAACCTGTTGAGTTATATCTTGAATACTTCCTTCGTAATATGTAATATCTTCTTCTTCATCCGTTGTAATTCTTATATTAATGCGAACTGTTATTTCTGAACCATCTTTCTTTAAAAATTGAACTCTGTAATTTCGAACCCTGCCCTGTTTTTCTAATAATTTGTGTAATAAATCCCAGTCTGCTTTTCTCTTAAATAAATTGTCTATGAAGTTTAATTTATAAACATCATCCTCTGTTGTGTAACCAAGTATTTTTACAAAAGCAGGATTAATTGCAGTAAATTTGCCTGATGGTAAAATTTGAAAAACACCTTCAGTCGAATTTTCAAATATATTCCTGAATTTTTTTTCTGAAAGAGCAACTTCATAGCTTTTAAGAAGAGCTTCGTGTCTTAACCTATAATTGATATAACTTGCTACAACAGCAATTACACTGATTATCAAAACTAAAATTATTGATTCAATCATATTAGAGATGGATAATAAAGATGAGCTACTTGGCAAAACCGAAGCAATAAAAACAATGTTGTAATAAATAGCTACAACGATTTGATGCTTTACTTCCCAGCTTAAAAATAATGCTGCGGTAAATATTATTAAACTAATGATATGAGAATTAAAAGTTAAAGTTTGAGGTTCAAAATAAATCATAACAGCAAAAGAAGTAACAATTGATAAAAGAAGTATATGGACAAAAGCTGCAGGATATTTTTTCCCGATTTTTGTATATGAAAGTGCTAGTAGCAAAAACGCAATCAATACAGAACTTATGCGAGAAATATATAATTGAATGCTATGCTCGGCAAAGTATAGTACTTCAAATATTAGAGCTACACAACCTGCAGCTGCAGAAAAAGTTGCTATAGAACGGAATGGGGGTATAAGTTGTTTTTTATTCTCTTCTTTTATAAACTCACGAACTTTTAGTTCAAGAGTCTTAGGTGATTGTCGTGTAGTAATTGATTTACCCACTTATTAGTTAAATAACCTTCCAAATTTTTTTGTATTTTTTAAGCAAGTTAATTAGGTATTATGCAGATATAATATTT
>FWPU01001180.1_pt1 | contig 24685 bp, 14 predicted proteins | sample 2228361 | NCBI WGS metagenome assembly FWPU01 (sample SAMEA103939777, study PRJEB20133) | metagenome | reverse complement strand
GTGGGCACACCAGTTATCATCGAAGGCAATATGGTCGAGTATCATTGGAGTAACCGCTTTACCATCTATACCGGATTGCCAAATGTGATTGGATGGAACTGGCATCAACGCCAACAGAGAGCACGGTGGCCTGAATCCACGGTGCCAACGCGCATCACGGATGTAAATGAGTTTTATTTGACGACAGATCAAACCCGTCTGATGGACATTATCAAGAGATATCGAATCGAATATATCATCTTGGGACAGCTCGAGCGTGCCTTGTATCCCGGTCCAGGTCTTGATAAATTCGAAGCGTTGAACGGGCATCTCTGGCAGGCAGTCTATCGGGATGGAGAGACGGTCATCTATCGAGTTCAGGATTCGTTAATCACTCAGCCATGATTGCGCTAATCCTGTGGTACATCACCACGACCATTCTCGGCCTTCTGGCTTTTCCCCTGGCTTACCATCTGTTCTCTGGACTGGCTGACAGGGGCTTCGCTTTCAGCCGAATTATAGGTTTGCTTCTCTGGGGTTATATTTTCTGGCTGCTGGCTTCCCTAGGTCTAATCCGAAACGAGGTTGGTGGTCTGCTACTGGCAGCGGGGATATTTCTCTTGTCAATATATCTGGTCAATAGGAAGGTTGGCCTTGGAGAGATTCGCTTCTGGATAAGGGAGAACCGACGACTGGTTTTGAGCGTTGAGCTCATCTTCGCGTTCGCTTTCGCGGGGTGGGCATTTGTTCGTTCCGCCAATCCAGAAATCCTGGGCACAGAGAAACCCATGGAACTGGCGTTCATCAATGCGATCCTGCGATCACCGACTTTCCCACCACATGACCCGTGGCTATCAGGGTATGCGATTTCCTACTATTATTTTGGTTACGTACTCGTCGCTATGCTGGCGAAGATGACGGCGACGACGGGGAGTGTCGCTTTCAATCTTGCAGTCGCGCTGGTATTTGCGCTTACAGCGTGTGGAGCATATGGGTTGATTTATTCCTTTCTCGGTAATCTCAAGCAATCTACTGGTCAAAATAATCGATTGAGGAATTACGTCACCCCTATTCTGGGATCGGTGTTCGTCCTGATCATCAGTAACCTGGAGGGATTTCTCGAAGTATTGCATGCGCGCGGTCTGTTCTGGCGCCGCGATCTCTCAGGACATCTCAGCTCGGGATTTTGGACCTGGCTTGATATGAGAGAGCTTAGTCAGCCGCCGGCTGAACCTTTTTCCTGGATTCCAACAAGGTATCTCTGGTGGTGGAGAGCGTCGCGGGTTGTTCAGGACTATGATTTGGTTGGAAATTGGAAGGAGATCATCGATGAATTCCCCTTCTTTTCCTATCTGCTTGCAGATTTACATCCTCATGTCCTGACGATGCCTTTCTCTTTGCTGGCGATTGGGTTCTCGCTGAATCTAGTGCTCGGAGGTTTTCGAGGCTCTTACCGGATATTCGGTTTTCCATTGAGAATAAGCGCAATAGGTTTTTGGAGTGTTGCTTTGGTTATGGGGGGGCTCGCTTTTCTAAATACCTGGGATTTTCCCATTAATGTTTTTCTATTTTGTTGTTCATATATCCTGTCGCGTGCCAGGAGTAACCCCAGGGAAGAAGAAACTTACCAGGCTTTAGGAGAAAAGCATCGTTCAGAGTCTCAATGGTTTCGCATCCAGAGTTGGGGTAAGGAATTTTTGACTCTGGCGTTTCTCCTGGGGGGCGTGAGCGTTATCCTTTACCTGCCATTCTATATTGGATTTGCCTCCCAGGCTGGGGGAATCTTGCCAAATCTGATCAATCCCACACGCGGGGCACACCTGTGGGTCATGTTCGGTTCGCTCCTGGGACCGATCTTCGCTTATTTAATCTCGCTCTGGAAAATATTGCATAGGGATATCTCCATCAAACGTGGATTATCAATTGCCTTTGGTGTCGCTGCAGGGTTTTTTATTCTCTCATCCATTTTTGGGGGCATTCTCGCCAGTTTGCCATTGATCGGTAATATATATGTCGCATCCTTAGGTGCTGAAGTGCCATTAACTCATTTGTTCTCTGTGGCGTTCACGCGGCGGATAACCAATCTGGGGTGGTTGACGCTCATCGTTCTTATCGGACTGACGGCTGGAATCCCCTGGTTGAAAAGGATCAAAGACAACGATGGGAATATTGTCATCGAAAAAGATCCTCAGGCCTCCATAGGGGAACCCGCCGGAGTCGAGAATCACGACATAAGCAAGGCTCATCAATTCGTGCTTTTATTGATCTTCACAGGCGCGTTACTCGTGTTATTCACGGACTTTTTCTACTTGCGTGATCAATTTGGCTGGCGGATGAACACGATCTTCAAGTTCTATTACCAGGCCTGGCTGATGTGGGGGATCGCAGCAGCATTTTCGACAATATTTCTCTGGAGATATGCACTCACAGGTTGGCGATATGTCATCCGATTTGGGACGATTTTGCTGCTTGCAATGGCACTCATTTACCCGTTCTTGAGCATTTGGAACAAGACCAACGGTTTCAATCCTGCAGGAGGTTTCACTCTGGACGGCGCGGCTTATCTTACCAGGCAATACCCTGATGACATGGCTGCTATCGAATGGCTCAGAAATGCGCCGGAAGGTGTCGTCCTGGAGGCGGTTGGTCCCTCGTATTCAGAATTTGCCAGGGTGGCTACGCACAGCGGACAACCAACTTTGTTGGGATGGCCCGGTCATGAGAGCCAGTGGCGAGGCGGAGGGGCCGAAATGGGCAACCGCGCTCAAGATATCGAGTTCATTTATCGTTCTAATGATTGGGACCACGTCCAGGAACTTCTAGATTATTATGGCATTCGGTATATCTTCGTTGGGACATTAGAAAGACAGGCCTATCGGGTTGAAGAGGCAAAATTTCAAAGACATTTGGAGACGGTCTTTCGTTCGGGTCAGGTGGTGATTTATCGTGTACCCATGGAGATCGATCCACCTGGCAGGCGATAGTGTCATCACCTTCTGCCAGTATAATTGCCAGAGGAAATGTCATGATTTTGAAAAAATTAGATTTCGAAAGGCTGTTTATCGTTCTGATCATAATCGTTGGGATCAGCATCCGCGTTGCCGTTCTTGGGCGCGCTGCTCTCTCAGATTATGAAGCGGAAAACGCTCTGCAAGCGCTGAAGATCGTCACCAGGGCTGATCCGGGCAATATAGCAAACCCAGGATTTGTGCAACTGACTAGCATTCTCTTTTTCTTATTCGAAGATAACAATTTCTTGGCGAGATTCATCCCAGCCCTGGCCGGATGTGTTCTATTCCTAACTGTGATCGGGTTTCGAAAGCTATTCGGGAGAACAACTGCCCTGATTCTGATGCTTGGCCTGGCTTTCGATCCAGGTCTGGTGGCAGCTTCTCGGCTTGCCAGTCATGAGATGATTTCACTGGCATCAGGCGTTCTCTTTCTGACGGGTATTTATCTCCGCCGACCAGTGCTGACAGGAGTTGCGGGAGCTATCGCTCTATTGAGCGGGCCGAGTGTTTATGGCGGTGCGCTCGGGATCGCTCTGGCGACCTGTGCAGGAATTTATCTTAAGAAGAGCAGCAGGATCGGGACTTTTTGGGATGATCATTCGAGGGAGATAGACAGACCTTTTTGGGGTGCGATGCTCTCAAGTGGGGTACTGACACTGATCCTGGCAGGGACGCTTTTTTTCTCTCTCCCGAGCGGTATTACGGCGATCTTCAATGGATTATCGGTCTACATGGCTGGCTGGCTGAAAAGCGCAGGTGTCCCTGCAGGCAGATTGCTCTTTGCGCTCCTGGTGTATCAACCCTTGCCGGTTATCCTGGCTATAATTGGGAGTGTGGAGGGCTGGAGAGAAAGGAAACCGGTGTTGCAATGGTTGAGTCTGTGGGCGACAACATCAGTGATCGTTGCTTTCCTTTATCCTTCCCGGCAAGTCACCGATTTAATTTGGGCTTTGATACCGCTTTGGGGGTTGGCTGCAGCTGGGCTGACCAGGTTTCTTAATCTCGATGAGGTCGAATTCTTGCCAGCGATCGGGCAGGCTGCATTGATCGTTTTGTTAGCCTCCCTGAGCTGGTTCAACATGGCAGGTCTCTCCATATATCAAGCAGATTATCAAACTTATCAATTGCGCTGGGTGTTGATCTTCGGCACATTCCTCCTGGGAGCGGTTGCAACGATCCTGGTTGGATTTGGCTGGTCGTTCAAGGCAGCTCGCCAGGGGTTGATCTGGGGGTTGGTCTGTGCGTTCGGCTTATACTCATTATCGAATCTCTGGGAAGTGACCGGGTTTAACAGCAAGAGCGAGAACGAAGTCTGGCATCCACAGCCTGTTGTACGCCAGGCTGCTCAACTGATCACAACGCTCAGCGATCTCTCGCAGTGGCGAACAGGGATCGAAAATTCCCTGGATGTCATGGTGCTTGTGCATCAGCCATCTATCAGATGGATACTAAGAGACTGGCCTTCTGCAAGGTTTCTGACCGCAATCCCTTCTGGTGAGCTACCTTCAACGATCATCACATCAGATGATCACGGACCACTCGAGCTGGCGATTGGCTATCGAGGCCAGGATTTCACCTGGGAAGTCTCGCCGGACTGGATCGGCAGCTTGCCGCCGAACTGGCCGGAATGGCTGGTGTTTCGGAAGACCCCCCAGAGAGTCGAAAGAGTCATTCTGTGGGTGAGGAGCGATGTATTTCCGGGAGGAGAGATACAATCAGGAATGGTACCCATGCAGCCAGAGAACGACATTTTAATCCCCAAGCCTTCCGGTGATCTGAACGATTAAATGCCACGACCACGAATCATTTCCATCGATGGACCAGCTGGCTCAGGAAAATCAACGCTGGGGAAAAGGTTATCCGAGTTTCTAGGATATACTTATTTTGACACCGGCGTGATGTACCGGGCATTGACTCTTCAGGCTCTTGAACACGGTGTTGACTTGAACGATGAAAAGAGCTTGGCCGCTCTGGCTGACGGAATGAACATCGAGGTCAGACCTGCCTCGATCGAGGATGGTCGCACCTGTGATATTTTCATCAATGGTGAAGAACGCACCTGGGCAATCCGGCAAGCAGAGGTCGATGCTTATGTTTCCCTTGTTTCAGCATATCCGCAGGTGCGTAAAGTCCTCAGCAAGAAACAGCGGGAGATCGGTTTGAGAGGGAATATTGTCATGGCAGGGCGCGATATTGGCACCGTGGTGTTGCCCGAGGCTGACCTCAAGATATATCTCGATGCATCTGTAGAGGAAAGAGCCAGACGAAGGTATCAAGAGTTGATCTCAAGAGGTGAAAAAGCAGACTTCGATCAGGTTCTTTCAGGAGTTAGAGAACGTGATCGCATCGACAGCACACGGACAACAGCCCCGCTCAAGCCTGCCCCTGACGCAATCATCCTTGTTACTGATGGACTCTCTCCTGAGGAATCCTTTAGAATCTTGAAGGAGGTTGTGGAAAGCCATTGTGAGTAAACGGAAATTGCCTTACCACGTGCCACTGAAGGCGCGCCTGTTTCGCAGGGTTTTGCGCCCGGTTTTCCGGCTGATATTCCATGTTTTGAGCCGGGTTGAAATAGACGGTCTGGAGAATGTCCCCAAGACCGGCGCGTATATGATAGCAATCAATCACATCTCGATTTATGAACCGCCTTTTGTGCTTGCGTTTTGGCCAAGAGCTCCGGAAGCGGTAGGTGCGCAAGAGATTTGGAGCCGCAGAGGACAATCGTTCCTGGCGCGCTTGTATGGTGGTATTCCTGTACGGCGTGGAAAGTATGATCGCCAGCTGTTGGAGAAGATGATCAGTGTGCTGGAATCCGGGAGGCCTCTCCTAATCGCCCCTGAAGGTGGGCGATCTCATACACCGGGATTGAGGTCGGCATATCCTGGGATCGCCTATGTATTGGACAAAACCGGAGTCCCGGTAGTGCCGGTCGGGATAGTCGGTTCGACTGAAGATTTTCTCCTAAACGCGATGAGGAGGAAAAGGCCACCGCTTTCCATGCACATTGGGCAGCCCTTTTTCCTCCCTCCACTCGTTGCCAGCTCTCAAAATCGCAGAGTCGCTTTGAAAATAAATACTGATATGATCATGTATAAAATTGCCGAATTATTGCCACCGGAGTATCAGGGTATCTATGCAATCCGAGAGCCCGTTTTTGCCAAAGCCGCGTAGCGAGATTATCAGCACAGATATCATCCGCTTTACAAACCTGACCCCCTGGCGCAGGTTGATCCGCAAGGCGATCCTGTGGTTATGCAAGGTACTTGTGTTGGTCTTTACAAGGACGGTTGTTACCGGCCTCGAGAATCTGCCGAAAAGGGGTCCGGGGCTGATCGTTTCCAACCATTTGGGAGATGCAGATCTGGTTATTGGCTTTGCCTATTGTCCAGTAGAGACAGATCCAGTAGCCAAGATCGAGTTGCATCGCATTCCACTATTGGGTTTCTTACTCGAGGCTTACGGAGTGATCTGGGTGCGGCGCGGGCAGCCCGATCGCCAGGCAATCCGAATTATCTTTCAGGCTTTGAGAGATGGCCGGTTCATCGCCATTGCTCCTGAAGGCAGGGAAAGCCTGACCGGCGCATTGGAAGAAGGGACTGGAGGAGCAGCTTACATTGCCTTAAAAGCGGATGTTCCCATCATACCAGTCACATTTACAGGAACTGAGAACAGGGTCATTTACCAAAACATGAAGAGACTTCGGAGGTCTTCGGTCACAGTGACAATTGGCAAGCCTTTCAAATTGGAAAATATCGGTGATCGAAGGGTGGCCATCAAGCATGGCACCGAGAGGATCATGAAGACCCTCGCTGCTCAGCTTCCTCCAGATCGACGAGGTATTTATGCCCCGTGAGAAGAGTATGAATATTTACGATAAGACCCAGCAAATAGCCTCTGAATCCAGGTCATTAACCAGATATGATCATAAACGCTGGAATCGACGCCGACGATTTTGTCGGTTCTTGCTGCGTACTCTGGCTTTCACGTTGCTTGTCAGACTGGATCGCGTCGAGGGTCTCGAGAACATTCCCGGTCAAGGACCGGCGATCATCCTGATGAATCATATTGCTTTTGTCGACCCCATCGTATTGATATATGTTATCCCTCGATTTATCATCCCGATGGCTAAAATCGAGGTCTATGACTACCCTGTTATCGGGATATTCCCCCGTATCTGGGGGGTGATTCCAGTGCGACGGGAGGAAGTCGATCGGAAAGCAATCCAGGCAGCCCTGGATGTGCTTCGATCAGGAGAAATGATCCTGGTCGCGCCGGAAGGGACACGCAATCCTGCACTTCAACGGGGTAAGGAAGGCTTTGCGTATCTCGCCAGCCGTTCTGCCGCTCCGGTCATCCCGGCAGCAGTCGATGGAACGATAGGATATCCAGCTCTTAGGTACTCACGACGCTGGAACCAGGGCGGGATTACCGTAAAATTTGGCGAACCACTCTATTTCCGTGAAGAATTCAGGCAGGCAGGCAGGGATCAACTGCGAAAGATGGCTGATGAAGTCATGTATCAGCTGGCGAAATTACTTCCTGAATATCGCCGTGGCGTATATGCCGATCTATCCCGAAGCACCCTTGAGACGATCAAATATTCTTGAATCTCCATTGGATCCATCAACGACAGGTATCTATGCCTGAGTTCACTTCTCTCGTACAGGGCTCACCATATTTAGAAACACCCACCACCTGGGGAGGGTGGCTGGTCCTGTTTATCCTCCTGGGGTTAACGGTTAGCCTGCAAATCTCCTGGCGAAGATATAACCGATCTTTGACGAGGCTGCATTTGCGCTATCTGATTCTCCTGGGTGTGGCAATCCCTGTACTGGTTCTACTGTTTCCAAACCCCCAATTTGCGTCTCCAGAGAGCGCTGCTTACCCGCTTGTGCCAAAAGACGTGGGCAAGGTGACACTTTATTTGTTTGCAAGTCTGCCATGGTTTCTGGCAGCCGGTTTAAGCGGACCTCTGGCTGCTGCATTGCTCGCTTTCATAGCTGGGTCGTTGCTGACTCTCTGGGGCACCCATAATCTTTTTCTACTCATCGAGCTGCCATTCTTGGGGACTTTTCTAGGATGGATGTTCCAGCAGAATTATCGGACCCGGTTATTCCAATCTTTCCGCCATCCTTTGATCGCTGTCTGGCCGACTTTGCTGTTTTATTCAATCCTCGTTTTGCTCGATTCTCTGGTGATGGCGCCGGGCGACTTCTTCTGGCGTGTCGATTTTGCGTTGGTCAATTTTCTCCCTTCAATCTTTTCGATCGGGTCGAGCCTTCTCCTGGCTGCCGTGATCAGCGAGGGGTTCGCGCTGAGCAATCCTTCCAATTGGGGTGTTATCGATGCGCGGAAACCTGCCCCAACGGAAACCAGCCTTTCGAATAAGATCCTCTTCAGCCTGATCCCGATAGCGACTTTGCTGGTTCTCGTCTTACTTGTGGGGGGTTGGTTCATCGCTGAACAAACTGCCCGCAGAATGATATTGAGTCAGTTAATGAACGCAGTCGGGCTAACCTCGGAGGGCATCCCTCCCCTTTTGGAAAGCGGTCAGCAATTAATCGAACAAATCGCAAACGACCTGGATCCAGGGAGCGTCACATCAGAGGATTTACACAAGGCATTCCTCCAAGAAATCCCGTATTTCAATCAGTTCATCTATCTCGATACAGAAGGCCATTTGGTGGCAAGCTATCCGGAAGATGTCCTGGAAAATTCTCCTCTCTCGATCGAGGAGCAAATGGCGGTTCAGAGTGCGATCCCAATCATGTATCAGCTCATTCCTGGCGCCCCATCGCCAGGTCGAAATGCAGCGATTCTCTCGTTTGTCAGGAGTGTTCAAGACGAAGCAGGTCAATTGAGAGGATTCTTGATTGGCAGAACTGATTTAAGTGTAAATCCGATTGCGCAGCCGCTCTTCAATAGTTTAATGAGCCTGGAAGATCTCGAAGGTAAAGGCATGATAGTGGATGGCAATGGTTTCGTGATCTTCCATATCGATGCGGAAAGGATCCTTGAACCATATCCAGGCTTCCACGGAGAGATTCCCGCGGATGGGGTTGAGATCGGAACGGATGGTATTCGGCGACTTTTCTACTACCAACCTGTCAGAGGAGTCAATTGGGGGGTGAGATTAAGTGTGCCGATCAGTTATGTGCAGCAGGAAGCTCTCCGTTTTATTGTGCCATTATTATTCTTGATCGGAATGATTTCAATCGTTGCCCTGATCATCTTTCATTTGAGCTTAAGTAGAGTGACAAAGTCCCTCAATACCCTGGCGATCGAGGCGAATCGGATGGCGAGCGGGATGCTTGATCAGCCTTTAAGCCCAGGTGGAGAGGATGAGGTGGGGCAATTACGCAACGCGTTTGAGCAGATGCGGGCGAGTTTGAAATCAAGATTGGACGAATTGAATCGATTACTACATGCCAGTAAAGGAGTGACGGCAACCCTAGAGCTCGAAAAGGCAGTACGACCAGTGCTCGAATCTGCTTTGCTGGCAGGCACATCTTCAGCCCGCCTGGCTCTGGTTAATAATTTCCTTGCGCCGGTCTATCATCCCGGCTCTTTGCCTTTGCGGTTCGGAAATGGGCCGGCTTCTGAGGAATATGCCTTTCTGGATGAGAGGATCATCGCCTTAACTCAGAATCAGGATCAGGTGCGGATAAATAATTTAACCCGGCCCCGGTTGCTGGAGATTCCAGCGCAGATGGCACATCCGCAAGCCCTGTTTGCGATTGCCCTTCGCCACAAGAATGAGTATTATGGCGTTCTGTGGGTCGCTTATGAAAAGCCGCACAACTTCACCGACGAGGAAACCCAATATTTAACGACCCTGGCGGGTCAGGCAGCGCTGGCTGTCGCCAACACCCGGCTGTTTCTGAGTGCGGAGTTGCGACGTCAATGGCTCGAGGCTGTTCTGAGTTCGACACCCGATCCCGTTCTGGTTATCGATCAGGAAAACCGTCTGGTACTTTCAAATCCACCCGCCCAAGAAGTCTTGAAGATCGATCTTCCGCGGGCCATGAACAGACCCATCGGTGAGGTCCTCTATCAATCTCAATTGGTTCAATTCCTGTCTTCGGGTTCGAGTGATAAAAAGGGAATCGAAATAACCCTGTCAGATGATAAGACATATCTGGCAACTTCCTCGGTCATCATCTCTGAGGGAAACCTTATTGGTAAGGTGTGCGTGTTGCGGGATGTGACATCCTTCAAGAAATTGGACGAGATGAAGTCCGAGTTTGTCTCCACCGTCAGTCATGACTTACGTTCCCCCCTGGCGCTGATACAAGGGTATGTGTCCATGATACAGATTGTAGGAGAGCTGAATGATTTACAGAGTGACTATCTGACAAAAATCCGCAACGAGGTGGAAAGGACATCCCATCTTGTTCGCAACCTCTTGGACCTTGGCAGGATCGAGGCCGGGGTGGGGTTACGCCTCGAGCGGCGATCGCCCCTCGAGGCAGTCGAGAAGGCGGTCGACATCTTGAGAGCCACTGCGGCTCAAAAACGAATCAGGCTCGCAACGGACTATCCAAAAGGGGATCTGCCAAGTCTCGAGGCGGATCATACACTTCTTCAACAGGCGATTTATAATCTTCTCGATAACGCTGTTAAATACACCAATCCAGGTGGGCTGGTAACAGTCAAGGTGCGTGTGGCTGAGGACCAGATCGTCTATTCAGTCCAAGATACCGGGGTCGGCATATCTCCAGCGGATCTGGATCACCTATTCGATAAATTCCATCGTGCAGGTCGCGAACATGATGGTGGGGAAAGCGGTTCCGGACTGGGGCTTCCAATTGTGAAATCCGTTGTTGATAAACACAAGGGTGAGCTGGTGGTAGACAGCCAGCTTGGAGAAGGGAGCACGTTCGTTATCTCTATCCCAGTTCGACAACCATTCGAGAACAAGATGGCACAAAGGGAGTTTGGGAAGACCCATTGAAAGTCCTGAATGCATTGGGAATCATCCGATTGGAGAAATTAAATAGATTGTGAGAAATCGAGGATCGCACCTTGACGGAATTAGCCTGATTTGGTTATAATTCAATCCACATGCTGAAGAATGAACACCCTACGCCAGCGAGCGTTTGAGAGGTCGCCTCATGCGCTTGCTTTGTTTTGTTTATTGTCATTGAGATCAACCATTCCCTTCAGAAATTCTTGACTAACGAGATCAAGGTAATCAAAGACGGCAGAGATAATGCTTTTCAGGGGAGTTTTTGCCTGAACCAGGCAAAAATCCACCAACTCAAAGAGGAGGCAGTAGATTGGAAACCAAGGGGTTAACCGCATTACGAATCAGTCTGGCATCTCCTGAGACCATTCGCAGCTGGTCCTATGGAGAGGTGCTAAAACCAGAAACCATCAACTACCGCCGTCTCCGACCAGAGAAAGACGGTCTGTTCTGTGAGGCAATTTTTGGTCCTACACGTGATTGGCAATGTTATTGCGGAAAATACAAGAACATTCGATATAAGGGGATCGTTTGCGATAAGTGCGGCGTCGAGGTCACCCGCTCCTCTGTGCGCAGGGAGAGAATGGGACATATCGAATTGTCTGCTCCTGTGGCACATGTCTGGTACACGCGACGGGTGCCCTCATATTTGGGCTTATTATTAGACATTTCGCGAAGGAATCTAGACCGGGTTTTATATTTCGCACAGTATGTAGTCACTTATGTTGATGAGGACGCCCGGCAGAAAGCTCTCAAGCGCCTGGAAGAAAAGATCATGCAGGTAGAGCGAGAACAGGGCGCACGGATCAATGCCCAGATTCAAGAGGTCAAATCTCTACGAGACCGCCGGTTGAGCGAATTGAACTCCTGCAAACAGGAGATCGAGAGGAAGTTCGAGGATGCTGTTGCCGAGAAGCTCGATCCGATCATAAAAGCCGGGCAGCGTCTGGAGAAAAGCCTGCAGGAACAGGTGGGCAAAACCGGTAAAGCTGCGATTCATTTCCCTGACACCTCGATTGTTGTTGTCGAAGCAGGCGAGGAGGTCAGTGCCAAACACCTTTCCAAGGTACAGAAGATTGTCAAGGACCAACTCGAAGCCCTCGAACTCAGCCTTAAAGAGGAAAAACAACGGGAGCTTGAGGAAATCAACCTTGATATCGAGAGAATCCGCGCCGAAGCCGATCTCGAGATGGAGAATCTGCGCAATCAGCTGGATGACCAGGCATCTATTTCGCGCGATGAAAATACTCGCCTGCGGGATGAACTGCTCGAGCTCCGACCGCTAACTTTTATGGGAGAGAGCCGTTATCGTGAGTTGAAAACCCGCTGGGGTCAGGTGTTTCGGGCCGATATGGGCGCGGAAGCTTTTTATGACATCTTGAAACGGTTGGACCTGGATAAGCTCGCCGATGAATTATGGCATGAGGTGCGCACCTCTCGCAGCAAGCAAAAAAGGAAGAAAGCAACCAAGCGATTGAAGGTTGTGGAGGCTTTCCGCCGGTCTGGTAATCGCCCTGAGTGGATGATTTTGACAGTGCTGCCGGTGATCCCCCCTGACCTTCGGCCAATGGTGCAGCTGGATGGTGGGAGATTTGCCACCTCAGATCTCAATGATCTCTATCGCAGAGTGATCAACCGTAATAACCGCTTGAAGCGATTGCTCGAGCTGGGCGCACCGGACGTCATCGTTCGGAACGAGAAACGTATGCTTCAGGAGGCGGTTGATTCATTAATCGACAATTCTCAGCGAGGTAAGGCGCTTTCCCGACGGGGTCGGCGTGAATTGAAATCCCTCAGTGATATGTTGAAAGGGAAGAAAGGTCGCTTCCGTCGCAACCTGCTGGGGAAACGGGTGGATTATTCCGGCCGCTCGGTGATCGTGGTTGGTCCGAATCTTAAGCTGTATCAATGCGGTCTTCCGAAAACCATGGCGTTGGAGCTCTACCGACCTTTCGTCATTGCTCGGCTCGTCTCTCATAATTACGCTGCCAACGTACGGGGAGCCAAGCGGTTCATCGAACGCAATCGTCCCGAAGTTTGGGAAGTGCTGGAAGAAGTTATCAAAGAACGCCCTGTGCTTTTGAATCGGGCGCCGACGCTCCATCGTCTGGGCATTCAGGCTTTCGAACCGGTCTTGATCGAAGGCAGCGCGATTCAACTACACCCTCTGGTCACGACAGCTTTCAACGCGGATTTCGATGGTGATCAGATGGCAGTGCATGTGCCGCTTTCCAAGAAAGCGGTCGAGGAAGCGCGCCAGCTGATGCTGTCCACCAAGAATTTGCTTAAACCGGCCGACGGTGAACCGATCATCAGCCCTTCGAAAGATATGGTGCTGGGAATCTATTATCTGACCAAGGAAGATGATTCTCGCCCACACCGTGGTGACGGACGGATATTCGCCACCATGGATGAAGTGGAACTGGCATACAACCTCAATCAGGTAGAGGTCCATTCCAAGGTGCAATTGCGAGTCAAGACCTGGTATGACGAGAATAACAACCGGTTGATCGAACCCGAAGAACGATTGATCAAAACGACTGTTGGGAGAGTTTTGTTCAATCGCGTGCTGCCTGAGGATATCCAGTTTGTAAATTGGGTGCTCGAAAAAGGTGGTTTGAAAGACCTGGTCGCAGATCTCTATGAGATACTTGGTGAAAACAAGACACCTGAGGTAGCGGACAGAATCAAAGATATCGGATTCGCCTATGCCACCCGTTCTGGATATACGCTGGCAGTTTCTGATATTACCGTGCCTCCGAAGAAGAGCGAGATCATCAATCAGGCTCTTCAAGAAGCTGAGGCGATCCAGCGTGATTTCAGGCGCGGGTTACTCACGGAGCAAGAGCAAAACGAACGCCTGATCGAGATCTGGCAAAGAACGACCAACATTCTTGCCGACGAAGTCAAGAAGACACTCGATCCGCATGGCAATCTGGCATCTATGGCGAACTCTGGTGCGACGAAGGGAGGATTTCAACCGATCTCGCAACTGGCAGGGATGCGCGGCTTGATGGCAGATCCGTCGGGGCGCATTATTCCCCTTCCAATCCGTTCGAACTTCAGGGAGGGTCTCAATGCCCTGGAATACTTTATCTCGACCCACGGTGCCCGAAAGGGCCTGGCAGATACCGCGCTGAGGACCGCTGATGCTGGTTACCTGACCCGGCGTCTGGTCGACATCGCTCAGGACGTGATTGTCAATGATGGAGATTGCGGTACTCTGGATGGATTGACAATACGCAGCAGTGATGACATCGCCGGGCAATCGATGGGAAGTCGTTTATATGGCCGCCTGGCCGCCGCTCCGGTTATTGACCCGAACACCGGAGAAGTTTTGGTTGAACGCGATCAGATGATCGGCCATGAACAGGTCAAAAAGATCCTCGATGCGGGAGTAACAGAGGTCAAGGTTCGATCGCCACTAACGTGTGAGCTGATCCACGGAATTTGCGCTAAGTGTTATGGGATGGATCTGGGGCGAGGCAAGATGGTTGAACTTGGGGCTGCGGTTGGAATCGTCGCAGCGCAATCCATCGGCGAACCTGGGACACAGCTTACATTAAGGACGTTTCATACCGGAGGTGTGGCGGCTGTTGGAGACATCACCACTGGTCTGCCGCGCGTCGAAGAGCTCTTCGAGGCGCGTAAAACCCCTAAAGGTGAAGCAGTCGTCTCGGAGATCGCCGGGAGGGCATACATCGAGCAATCCGATCGATACAGCGATCTGCGCATGGTAAGGGTAGAACACAGCGAGATGATCGAAGAGGAATATGATCTGCCTCCCGATTGGACGATCGTTGTCGAGGATGGTGGTGAAGTAAAAGATGGCGATGTCTTAGCCAACCTGGGCGAAGCCACGGTCGTTGCACAACATGGTGGTCGGGTTCGGATTGAGAAGCCCAAAAAGAAAGGCAACGCGAAGGTCATCGTCTCTCATGAACATCGGGAGGAAGCCACTTACGAGATCCCGAGCACAGCAAGGCTTCTCATCAAAGATGGTGAAGAGGTCGTCCCTGGTCAACCTTTGACGGAAGGATCACTCAATCCGCACCGGATCTTGCGCATTCAAGGTCGTGAAGAGTGTCAGAAATACCTCTTATCGGAAGTGCAGAAGGTCTACCGCTCTCAAGGGCAAAATATCAATGACAAACACTTCGAAATCATCATTCGCAAGATGATGTCGAAAGTTCAGATCACCCGACCAGGTGACACAACCTATTTGCCCGGAGATCTGGTGGATTATCTGAAATTACGGCGCGAGAATGAACGCCTGCTGGCGGAAGGCAAACGCCCGGCAAAATTCCTCGAAGTACTCCTGGGAATTACCAAAGCCTCGTTGAGCACCGACTCGTTCTTATCCGCCTCGTCGTTCCAACATACCATTAAGGTTCTCGCTGGTGCAGCCATCGCCGGTATGGTGGATCCGCTTTACGGATTGAAAGAGAACGTTATCATTGGCAAACTCATACCTGCTGGCACAGGCTTCATCCCAGGACGTTTTTCAGATGAAAAGCCTATCTCTCCTGTTCAGGAAAAAGGGGATGGTAAAGGTAGAGAGGAGATCTTGCCCGAGGTAGCGCCCGGAACTGAACAGCCAGAGACCATCCCTCCACTAGCCGGTGATTAATATCGTCTCAGCCGCTGGATCCTCCAGCGGCTTTTTTATTTTTTAATAAATTTTCCAAGCGGATTTTCACTGTTGGCCATTCCTCCCTGAGGATGCTGTAATAGACTGAGTCTCTAAAACGACCATCCGGAAGAATAATATGCTGGCGGAGAATCCCTTCTTTGACTGCGCCTATTCTCTCTATGGCTTTTTGTGAGCGAATGTTACGCACATCGGTCTTAAATTGAACCCGGTTAACACTCAAAGATTCGAAGGCGTGTGATAACAAGAGATATTTCGATTCGGTGTTAACGGCGGTTCTCTGATAATCGGTTGCATACCAGGTCCCACCGATTTCCAGTGAGAGATGTTCTGGTCTGATATCCAGATACCGGGTCATACCGATCGCTCGATTGTCTTGTTTGTGGATTACGGCGAATGGCAGATCGGTACCAGCGGCCTGCCGATGAAGTAATTCGTGGACCAAAGTACGCATCTGTTCGTAGGTGCGGATGGTGCCGTAAACCATGAATTCCCAAATACGCTCATCTTGACCAGCGATAACCAGGTCTTCGATATGCACCTCACTCAAAGGCTCCAGACGGACAACTTTACCTTCAAGGACGACCGGTTTTACGGGGAGCATGGCATTTCTGGAAATGGAGTATTAGGGTTTATATCCAAAAAGGCGAAGAGCAGATTCATCGTTGCGCCAATTTTTCCTGACCTTCACTCTAAGATCCAGGTAGATATTCTTGTTGAGCATCCTCTCTATCTCCTGACGAGCGCTTATCCCGATCTTTTTTAGCATGGATGCACCCTGTCCAATGACAATCGGTTTTTGAGACTCGCGTTCCACAAACAGGGTTGCTGCGATATATGTGTTTCCGTCTTGCCTTTCTTTGAATTCATCGATTCGCACCGCAAGGCTGTGGGGGACTTCGGCGCGTAAATGGAACAAGGCGGCCTCTCTGATCAGATCAGCGACGATCTCGCGTTCATATAAATCAGTCACCTGATCCTCTGGAAAAAAAGGTGGATGGACTGGCAGATGCGACTTGACCATTGCAAGAAGCATATTCACATTATCACCTCTGGTGGCGGAGATGGCGATCGATTGCACACCTGGGAGCAGATTCTGATACGCCTGCTCCTGTGCTTCAAGCGTCGAGGCAGGAACCAGATCGAGCTTGTTTAGAACCAGAAGGGTTGGCACCTTTCTCTTCATTCGGGCTAGGCTTGAGGATATGCGCCGATCATCATCATCGGGCGACTGGCTTAGATCTACCAGAAAGCAGATGACATCGCAATCATCGAGAGTTTCTTCAGCTTCCTTATTCATCCATTCGCCCAATTTATGCAGTGGTTTGTGGATTCCAGGGGTATCTACGAAGATGATTTGCGCATCATCCAAAGTTAAAATTCCCATCTGTTTTCGGCGGGTTGTCTGCGGCCACGGAGAGACTGCGGCAATTTTCATCCCAATCATACGGTTGATGAGCGTTGATTTTCCCACATTAGGCCGCCCTATCACACTAACAAAACCTGATCTATAATTTGGATTAGAATTGGTCATGGGGAGAATTCTATCAAGGAAACAAATTATTTTCGAGTTTTCCTTGACGTAATTTTAATTTTTCTGCTATAATATGAGTTCGTCTATCCAATCGATTCTGACAGCGAGAGGGATTGATCACTCTATAATAACCTCACGTCGTTTCTGGCGTAAAGCGAACGGGAGATCCGATTCGTAATACGTTCTTCGCGTGTCTTGAAAGGACAAAAAACACCAGGAGCATGTTGTATGGCGTCTTCTATTCCTAGTAAGTCTTACGCCCGTATTGAAGTAAGTTTACCTTTGCCTGATCTCATTGAGGTGCAGATCGAATCTTTCAAGCGTTTGAAGGAAGAAGGCTTGAAGGATTTATTCCATGAAATTTCGCCTATTGAATCTTATAACAAAGGGATGAAGTTATATTTCCCCAGTCAGACCTCCGAGTCTGAACAATGGGGATTGAAATATTGGTTTGAGGATCCCAAACACACTATCGATGAATGTGTGGAGAGGGATTTGACATATGCCTCTCCCCTTTATGTTTCGGTCTTACTGGCCGGTCCAGATGTCCCTGAACCAATTAAACAGGACATTTTCCTTGGGGATTTCCCAGAGATGACTGAAAAAGGGACGTTCATCATCAATGGGACCGAACGTGTGGTGGTTTCACAGTTGATCCGTTCACCCGGGGTTTATTTCGAGGCACCGATCGATCGCTCAACGGGAAGACCGCTGGCGATCGCCAAGCTCATCCCGGATCGGGGAGCTTGGATGGAGTTCGAAACCCGAAAGAGCGACTATTTGACTTTACGTTTCAATCGCAAACGAACTGTCCCGGTGACTATCTTTTTGCGAGCTTTAGCGGCTGTCGATGACGGAATTGCGGTGTCTCCTATCAAAGAAGGAACCGACGAGGAGCTGCTCCGTCTGTTCCAGGATGTCGATAACAATCCTGATCGAATGTTCATCGCCTCGACGCTGGCGCAAGAGCCAGAATGGGATTTGAGCCAGGGATTGACGATCGCCGAAGCTGCCTTGTTGGAGTTCTTCCGGAGAATGCGGCCTGGAGATCCTGCCACTCTCGAGAATGCCAGGGAATTCCTCGAGGAGCAGCTGTTCGATCAACGCCATTATGATCTCGAAAGAGTTGGGCGTTATAAACTCAATCAAAAGTTAGATATCGGGGGCCATGTCGATATCAGCCGGCGGACGATCACCAAGTGGGACATCGTGCAGCTGGTGCGACGGATGATCGCCATTAATAACAGCATCCAATCACCCGACGACATCGACCATCTGGGAAACCGGCGAGCGAAAACAGTAGGTGAATTAATTCAAAACAAACTCCGGATCGGTTTACGTCGCATGGAGCGTGTGATCAAGGAACGCATGTCCATCCGGGATCAGGATCAGATTTCACCCATCACTCTTATCAATATCCGCCCGGTGGTGGCAGCTTTACGAGAGTTCTTTGGCTCTTCGCAGCTCTCACAATTTATGGACCAGACCAATCCCCTGGCGGAACTGCGCCATAAAAGGACACTCTCAGCTCTCGGACCAGGTGGTTTACGTAGGGAGCGCGCTGGCTTTGATGTGCGCGATGTCCATCACTCCCACTATGGACGCATCTGTCCGATCGAAACCCCGGAAGGTCCGAATATTGGTTTAATTGGCCGATTGGCTTCCTTTGCCAAGGTCAATGAATATGGATTTATCGAAACCCCTTACCGAAAAGTACTGAAGTCATTACCATCCGACGACCCCCGTCTGCTAGGTCGACTTATCAATGCTGATGTTGTCGATCCGAAAACCGGTAAGATTCTTGGGGCGAAGGGGGAACGGGTTAACGAAAAGCTAGCAAAAAAGCTCTCGACGCTAAAGGGTGTAGAAATTCAGGTCGCCCCGTTCGTCTCCAATGAAATCGAATATCTTTCCGCAGACATGGAGGATCGATATGTCATCGCGCAGGCCAACACGCCGCTGAATGAGTACAATGAGTTCGTACGCACCCGCGTATCCAGCCGGTTTCACTCAACCTTCCTCTTTGTGAGCCCAGAGAATATCGATTATATGGATGTGGCACCGCATCAGATCGTGGGGATCAGCGCGGCATTGATCCCATTCCTGGAACACGATGACGCCAACCGGGCTTTGATGGGCTCAAACATGCAGGCGCAAGCGGTTCCCCTGCTGCGTCCGGATGTGCCGCAGGTTTCCACCGGCATGGAATTATTCGCCGCGCGTGATTCGGGTCAGGTTATCGTCGCAGAAGAAGATGGCGAAGTGATTTCGGTGACCGGTAAAGAAGTTGTGGTTCGTAATGAACATGGAGATAAGAACTACAACCTGCGGAAATATCAACGATCGAATCAAAGCACGTGTATCGATCAGCGCCCGGCAGTGGTGAAGGGACAGCGCATTCGAAAGGGAGATGTAATTGCCGATTCTTCTTCCACCGAAGCAGGTGAACTTGCACTCGGGCAAAATGTCATGGTCGCTTTTCTTTCATGGGAAGGTGCCAATTTCGAGGATGCAATTGTCATCTCACAGCGCCTGGTGCAGGAAGACCTCTACACCTCGGTCCACATCGAGAAGTACGAAGTAGAGTCACGCGATACCAGACTGGGTCCTGAAGAGATCACCCGCGACATCCCCAACGTTGGCGAAGAAGCGATCAAAGATCTCGACGAGCATGGGATAATCCGAGTTGGTGCGGAAGTTGGACCAAACGATATTCTGGTTGGGAAGATATCACCCAAAGGTGAGAAAGAGCTGACCCCCGAGGAACGACTGTTACGTGCGATCTTCGGTGAGAAATCACGCGATGTGAAAGATACCTCTTTACGCATGCCTCACGGCGAACGCGGGAAAGTGGTCGATGTGAAAGTTTTCACCCGGGATGACAATGCCGATCTATCACCTGGTGTGGATAAGATGGTGCGCGTGTCTGTGGCGCAACGCAGGAAGATCACTGCGGGAGATAAGATGGCGGGGCGGCATGGCAACAAGGGTGTGGTTTCGCGGGTAGTGCCCGTCGAAGATATGCCATTCCTGGAGGATGGCACCCCGATCGATATCATTTTGAACCCAACGGGCATTCCCGGCCGCATGAATCTCGGGCAGGTAATGGAAACACATCTGGGTTGGGCAGCCAGCCGATTGGGCTTCCGTGCCATCTCGCCTGTTTTCGATGGCGCTCGCGAGGACGAAATAGAAGCCGAGCTGGCGCGTGCCTGGATGATCGATAAAGCCTGGGATGAAGTCGGTGAACAAGCCTGGGAATGGCTGAGCCAGCTCGATTACACCCCTGAAATGATCAAAGACGATGACGAAGTCCGCAATCTATATCTCGAATCCTGGTTGGGTGAGCGAGGATATGATGTCTATCAGCTTATCTCGGATAACCGATATGCACGTCGTTCGGTGTTGCGTGAATGGCTGATCGATCATGGATTCGAACCGGATCAGATTCTGGCGTTTGAAGATATGGAAATCCCCGCATCTGAGCGAGCGGATCAAAATCGTCGCGCGGTGAATGCCTGTCTGCGTCTATGGCTGATGCACAAAGGTGAGGATGTCCAAAAGATACCTGATGAACAATTATGGCAAAAGGCAGAGCAGGTAATGGTAGCCACTGGAGACCCAATCCCAGTCTTAGGAAAGCAAATCGTGCGAGACGGTAAAACAGGTGAGGCTTACGATCAACCGGTAACTGTAGGGATAATGTCTATCATGAAATTGCACCACCTGGTTGAGGACAAGGTGCATGCGCGTTCTACAGGCCCTTACAGCTTGGTCTCCCAACAACCTCTGGGTGGTAAGGCTCAATTCGGCGGACAGCGCTTTGGGGAGATGGAGGTTTGGGCTTTAGAGGCTTACGGTGCAGCATACACTTTGCAAGAGATGCTTACAGTCAAATCCGATGATGTCCAGGGACGGGTGAAGACTTATGAAGCTATCGTAAAAGGTGAACCCATCGAGGAGCCGAGCATACCCGCATCTTTCCGGGTGCTAGTCAAGGAACTCCAGAGTCTGGGATTGGCGGTCGAAGCGATAACAGACACAGGAGAGATCATCCGCTTTGGAAAAGACGAAGAAAGAACCCGACCAATGCGCGTGAGCACTGGTTTGTTAGGTTTAGGTGAAGAGTATTAGGCAAATTAAAGACAATTAGGCTTGACGCTCGGTTGAGCACATGGTAAAATCGCAATCCGTTGCCCATCTCCCATAAGGGCAGGTATTCACCTGCCAAACTGGATATCGGAAATCAAGGCGAGGCCATCGCGCACAACCGATGGCCTCCCTTAATGAAATAGGAATGTTATATGTTTGATGAAGCGAGTCGGACGAGAAAAGAGAATTTGTTGGAGGCAAAATGCCAACGATTAATCAGTTAATCCGTAAGGGAAGAAAATCCAAGAAAGAGAAGAGCAAAGCGCCGGCGCTGTTGTACACCTATAATGCGAACAAGCAACGCCGCATCCGCCAACCTTTGGGCGCTCCTCAGAAGCGCGGTGTCTGCACTGTCGTTCGAACGATGACACCCAAGAAGCCCAATTCCGCTTTGCGGAAAATCGCACGTGTACGCCTGACGAATCAGATCGAAGTCACCGCCTATATCCCTGGGGAAGGGCACACATTGCAAGAGCACTCGGTCGTCCTAGTCAGGGGAGGGCGTGTCAAAGATTTGCCAGGAGTCCGTTATCATATTGTCCGAGGAACGCTCGATACTGGCGGTGTTGCCCAGCGGCGTCAGGGGCGATCCAAGTATGGAGCGAAACGGCCGAAGTAAGAAGGAGAAACGCCGGTTACTTTGTTCGATTTTTCAACAGACCGGCGGTTCTTTTGCATGGCTTTGATAATGTAATCATGGAGTGCTGATATGCCAAGACGTTTGCGACCAGAGAGACGACAAGTGCCACCGGATGTACGCTACAACAATGTGTATGTCCAGTCGTTTATCAACCGAGTGATGAGACGTGGAAAAAAGAGTCTGGCAACGCGTCTGGTTTACGAGGCTTTCGACCTGATCGAGGAAAGGACAAAAAAGAATCCATTGGAGATATTCGAGCAGGCCATTAAAAATGTATCACCGGTGATGGAGGTCAAGCCCCGGCGGGTGGGTGGTGCAACCTATCAGGTGCCCATGGAAGTACCACCCGAGAGGCAATTTGCCCTGGCAACCAGATGGATTCTCATGGCTGCGAAAGCCCGTTCTGGGAAAACCTTCTCTCAAAAGCTTGCAGATGAACTGCTGGATGCTGCCAACAACACCGGGAATGCCATCCGACGGCGTGAGGAAACCCATAAGATGGCGGAAGCAAACCGGGCATTTTCTCATTATCGGATTTAAGGAGTTTTAGTAAGCAGGTTTTTATGGCACGCCAGCATCCAATTGAAAGGTATAGAAATATCGGGATCATTGCCCATATCGACGCTGGGAAAACCACCACGACCGAGCGGATATTGTTCTATACGGGCAAAACCCACCGCATCGGCTCAGTCGACGAGGGCACGACCGTTACCGATTGGATGGAGCAAGAACGCGAGCGTGGGATCACCATCGTCTCTGCAGCAGTATCGGCGGTTTGGAAAGGCTATCAGATCAACATTATCGATACACCAGGCCACATTGATTTCACCGCCGAAGTGCAGAGGTCTTTACGCGTTCTGGATGGTGGCATCGTTATCTTTGACGCGGTGCAAGGTGTTGAGCCGCAGAGCGAAACAGTGTGGCGGCAGGCCGATCGTTATCGTGTCCCCCGCATCTGTTTTGTCAATAAAATGGATCGGGTTGGTGCATCCTTCGAGCGCACGATCGAGATGATCGGGGAAAGACTGGGCGCTAATCCGATCGCAGTACAGCTTCCGATCGGCTTTGAAGCCGGATTTAGAGGCGTCGTAGATCTTCTTAGGATGAAAGCAATCATCTGGGAGGATGACATAGGCAGAGACCCGCGTGAGGATGAGGTTCCCGCAGACATGGGCGCCGCAGCAATGGATGCGCGGGAAAGAATGGTGGAGAAGATCGTCGAGACCGACGATGAGCTGACTCTCAAATATTTGGAGGGTGAGGTGATCACGCCTGAAGAATTGAAGGCTGCTCTGCGAAAGGCAACGATCGCCAATAAGGCGACTCCGGTTTTCTGCGGGAGTTCTTTACGTAATAAAGGTGTGCAGCCACTTCTAGATGCAGTGATCGATTACCTGCCTTCGCCAATCGACGTCCCACCGGTAAAAGGTTTCGACCCGCGGATAGAAGAAGAGGTCGAACGAGTAGCCGATGACAACGCACCATTGAGCGCCTTGGTCTTCAAGATCGTCACCGATCCTTATGTCGGTCGGCTCGCCTATCTCCGAGTCTATTCTGGAAAGATCACCCAGGGGAGTATGGTCTATAATTCCACGAAAGGGAAGAGGGAACGCATCGGACGTCTATTGCGGATGTATGCCGATCGCAGAGAGGATGTCGATGAAGTCCTGGCCGGAGATATCGGCGCAACGCTCGGATTGAAGGATTCTTTTACCGGTGATACGCTTTGCGAGGCGACGCATCCCATTCTATTGGAAGCGATCACCTTTCCGGAGCCGGTCATCTCGGTGGCGATCGAGCCAAAAACCTCCGCCGATCAAGATCGCATGTCTGACGCTCTCCGTAAGCTGGCAGAAGAAGACCCGACTTTTCATGTGCGGACCGATCAAGACACCGGTCAGACCATCATATCTGGCATGGGCGAATTACATCTGGAAGTTCTGGTCGACCGCATGTTACGGGAATTTCGGGTTCAGGCGAGAGTTGGTAAACCTCAAGTAGCTTATCGGGAGTCGATCACCCAACCGGTAGAAAGGGCAGAGTACCGTTATGTCAAGCAAACCGGTGGTCGCGGTCAATTTGGACATGTCGTCCTGGAGTTAGAACCGGCAGAGATCGGTTCGGGAATCACATTCAAGAATGATATTGTCGGCGGAGTGATCCCGAAAGAATATATCAATGCGATCGAAAAGGGGATCCGAGAAGCAGCAGAAGCAGGTGCCTTGGCGGGCTACCCGGTGACCGATGTTAATGTCCGCCTCTATGATGGATCTTACCATGAAGTGGATTCGAGTGAAATGGCTTTCAAGATGGCGGCCTCTCTGGCTTTCAAGGAAGGTATCCAGAAAGGTAAACCGGTTCTGCTGGAGCCGATCATGAAAGTCGAGGTTGTTGTCCCGGAGGAATTTCTGGGAGATATTATCGGTCAGCTGAATGCTCGTCGCGGAGTAATTCTAGGGACAGAGATGCGACCAGGCAATACCCAGGCGGTCCGAGCCATGGTTCCTCTGGCGGAGATGTTTGGTTACGCGACAGATCTCCGTTCTGCCACACAAGGAAGAGGTGCGTTCACCATGGAATTCGATCACTATGCCCAGGTCGCTGAGAACGTTGCAAAAGAAATCATCACTTGAGGGATAAGCTTTCTAAGGAGAGAATTATGTCCAAGCAGAAATTTGAGCGCAAGAAGCCGCACATGAACGTTGGGACGATGGGGCACATCGACCATGGCAAGACGACGTTGACGGCG
>FWPU01006124.1_pt1 | contig 24688 bp, 20 predicted proteins | sample 2228361 | NCBI WGS metagenome assembly FWPU01 (sample SAMEA103939777, study PRJEB20133) | metagenome | reverse complement strand
CGATCGGAGCGACAGCCAATGTGATCACGGTGGCCTTGAGCGCGGGGACGCGCACGCCGATCACATCAAAGGTCTGGCTGCGCTCGGGCTCGCCGGTGATGCTGGCCACCTGCCTGGTAGCCAGCCTGATGCTCGTCCTGCTGTTCGGCTGGATGAGCACACCGTAGGCCGCGTGCCGCGGCTACGCGGCCTCCCCTGCCCCCACCATCAGCGCCACCAGATCGTCGCCGGTGACGTCCTTGGCCAGCACATCGCCCACCTTGAAGCCGCGCCGCATGACGACAATGCGATCGGCAGTGGCGAAGATGTCCTGCATGTTGTGGCTGATGATGATCACCGGCACCCCCTGGCTCTTGAGCGTCCTCACCAGCTCATGGACCTTGCGCTGTTCGGGGACGCCCAGCGCCGCGGTCGGCTCGTCCATGATCACCAGCCGCGCGTTCCAGTAGACGGCGCGCGCGATGGCAACCGCCTGGCGTTGGCCGCCAGACATCTCGCGGATCGGACGGCGCAGGTTGGGGATCTTGATGTCGAGGCGCTGCAACACCTTCTGCGATTCGCTCAGCATCTTGTGCCGGTCCACCTGCCGAAAGATCCCCAACATCTTGCGCGTCGGCTCGCGGCCAAGGAAGATGTTGACCGTCGCGTCCAGGTTCTCGCACAGAGCCAGGTCCTGGTAGATGGTCTCGATGCCGAGGTTGCGGGCCTCCAGCGGCGTCGCCATCGTGATCTCGCGACCTTCCAGGAAGATGTGGCCTTCATCGGGTCGGTAGACGCCCGAGATCATCTTGATCAACGTCGATTTGCCGGCGCCGTTGTCGCCCGCCAGGGCGACCACTTCGCCCCGATGGATGTCCAGGCTGACGTTATTGACGGCCGTGAGGCCGCCGAAGCGCTTGGTCAGGCCGACCACGCGCAGGATCGGCTCATGATTCATCTGCGGTTGTTGTATCTCCATGGTCCCCTCGCTAGCCGCGCACGAGCTGCTCACGCGCTTGATCGATCAAAACGGCGATGATGATCACGATGCCCACGGCGATGAACTGCCAGAAGGGATTCACCGCCATGATCACCAGCCCGTTGGCCAGCACCGCAATGATCAGCGCCCCGATCAGCGTCCCCATCACCGTCCCGGCGCCACCGAAGAGGGAAGCGCCGCCGATGACCACCGCGGCGATCGAATCGAGGAGCATGGCTTCGCCCGCGTTGGCCGCCCCATTGGTGAAGCGCGTGGTGTAGACCAGGCCCGCGAAAGCCGCGAAGGTCGCCGACAACAGGTAGATGGCGACCGTGCTGCGCGCGACGGGAATGCCCGCTCGCAGAGCCGCTTCCTTGTTGCCCCCGATCGCGTAGATATGCAGGCCGAAGCGCGTGCGCGAGAGAAGCAGATGGGCGAACGTCAACAACACGATGACGACAATGACCACAAACGGCAGGAACCCCGTCACGTTCCGCAGATCCGCTTGTTGTAGGCCGGGCGGCAGGCCCAACCAGGACCAGCCAGCGGTGGGATGATGATAGAGCAAGAAACCGTTGCCCAGGAAGCCCAGCCCTTTCGTGTAGATCGCGACCGGCATGCCGCCAGAGAGCAGGAACCCGACGCCACGCGCGATCCCGAACATGCCCAGGGTCGCGATGAAGGGAGGGACGTTCAGGCGGGCGATCAGCAGGCCGTTGACCAGCCCCGCGATCCAGGCCGCGATCAGCCCCACGATCGCGCTCGCCAGAACCACCAGCCCCAGCGGCGTGCCTTCCGGGAACTGGTTCATGGTGAGGGCCGCCACCACCGCTACCATCCCCATCACCCAGCCAGCCGAGAGGTCGATGCCCCCGGAGATGATGACGAAGGTCTGCCCGATCGCAATGATCGTGAGGACCGCCATATTGGCCAGAATAGCCTGCAGGTTGAAGGGAGTGAAGAACCCCTTGCCGGCGGCCGAGAAGAAGATGAACATGCCCAGAAGAAACAGCCAGGCCCACATGCGGCTGAGGATGTCCAACCAGGCGCGCGAGGAACGAAGTGGGCTGGCGAGGTCTTCCACGGCGTGCGCCGCTTCCTCTATGCCAATCGCCGGACGGCGTGGGTGGATCCGTTCGCTGGCTTGATCTTCCATAGCGTGGGCCGCTCCCTACATTAAACATTCCTAAGGCGCCCCGAGGATCGCCGCGCGGCCACGGGGCATGTTATGCGCCGCCCGTTGGGCGGCGCATAACGAACGGAACGACGAAGAATCAAGGACAAGGCGCTACGCCGCCGTCGCGACGGCGGCGCATGCCTTATCCCAGATCAGCAGCTACTGGCTCTTGTAGATCGCCTGCTGCGCTTCCGGCGTGTCGACGTTCTCGCGCGTGATCACGGTGTAGCCCGTCGGCCAGCGCTTGGGGATCTGGTCCATCTTGCCTTCGATGGCGAGCATCGCGAACTCGATGCACTTCTGTCCCATCTCGTACGGATGCTGAGCGATGACGATGTCCACCACTTTGTCTTGCAGCGCCTTGATCGCATCCTCCGGGGCATCGAAGTTGGCGACCTTGACGACGCCCGCCAGGCCCGCGTTGGCGACCGCCTGGGCTGCGCCGCGCGCGCTGAAGAGGTTGGTGCCGAAGATGCCTCCCAGGTCCGGATGAGCGGCCAGGACCGCGGCCGTCTGCTCCGCAGCCTTAGAGGAGTTGTCATCGTTGTAATCCAGGCCAATCAGCGTGACGGCGCCGTTGGTCGCCTCGATGGCCTTCTTGCACCCTTCCACGCGCTGGTCGACGGTGCTCACGCCCGGCTGCGTGGTCTGGATGTAGAACTTGCCCTTGCCGCCCATGGCGTCGATGATCGCCTTGCAGCCGATCTCGCCGCCCTGGACGTTGTCGGAGCCGATGTAGGAGAGCGGGAAGGTCACATCGCCCTGCGTGTAATCGCCGCCGGTGTCGCCGATGTAGGTGTCCACGCTGATGACGTGGATGCCAGCGTCATAGGCGCGCTTCATCGGCTCGATCAGGGCTGTCTTCTCCGTGGCCGCGATGCAGATGGCCGCCGGCTTCTTGGCGATCACGGCGTCCAGGATCGGCACCTGCAGGGTAGGCTGGAACTGCGCCGGGCCATCGGCGATGAAATCGGCGCCCAGCTCGGCAGCCTTCGCCCGGGCGCCAGCCTCCATCGTGATGTAGAAGCCATCGCCCTTGACGCCGTAGACCAGGGCGATCAATGGCTTGGCGGCCGGCGCGGCAGCTTCTTCCTCTGCGCTCGGGGCGGCTGGCGCCACGCTGACCGGCGCGACTGGCTGGCAGGCGCTGAGGGCCAGGGCCAATACAGCCAGCAGGCCCAGCCAACTTACGATGCGGGGATGCTTGCGGGAAATCATAGACTGTTCCTCCTTCTTTTAAGTGGGGTCATAGGATGCTGTTGCGTCATCCACTGCCAGACGGAACAGAACCATCATCGCCTCGGGGGTGACCAGCGACGTCATCGCAGCCAGGGGGACCAACAGACAGCGCTTCGATCTTTCGTCGCTGCGATGAGAGGAACATCGGCTCATGAAAAATTATACTCTCAGGACAAACACCTGTCAACAGCAGTTCGGCCTGCGGCGAGTCTTGCGTAGCACGCGCCGATCGAGTAGGCCCGTGTCAGGTGGGCCTCGCTCGCAGGGTGGATCGCGCAGGGCCGTATCGAGATCGCGCGCCAGCCCAACCTGGCCCCTCCCCGCTGGTCTCGATACGGGCTGCGCCGTGATAGCCCTGGTTGACGCGCGCCGATGATTGATGTAATATGATTCCATCAAATGAGGGCGCGCAAATATGAGCGCTACCGCAACCTGCCCCTGTAGCTCAGACGGATAGAGCGAGGGCGTCCTAAGCCCTGTCGTCGGGGGTTCGAATCCCTCCAGGGGCGCTGGCGGCTCCGACAAGGGCGGACGATCGTCCGCCCTTGTTGTATTGTCCCTTTCATGATCTTTGACACAAGGAGGCACACGATGTCCGGCGCCTTGAACCTCGTCACCGTCCGCATCGATAAGCCCGACGACCTCAACTTTATCCTGGGCCAGAGCCACTTCATCAAGACGGTCGAAGACCTCTACGAAGCGATCGTCGGCGCCGCCCCCGGCGCGCGCTTCGGCCTCGCGTTCTGCGAGTCGTCTGGCCCCGCCCTGGTGCGCAGCGCGGGGACCGACCCCGAACTGGTCGAGCTGGCTCAACGCAACGCCCTCGCGCTTGCCGCCGGGCACTGCTTCATCGTCTTTTTGCGTAACCTCTATCCCATCAATGTCCTCAATACGATCAAGATGGTGCCGGAGGTGTGCCGCATTTTCTGCGCCACCGCCAACCCGGTCGAGGTCATCATCGCCGAGAGCGAACAGGGACGCGGCATCCTCGGCGTCATCGACGGCGTCAAGACGAAAGGGATCGAAGGCGACGCCGACGTGGCCTGGCGCAAAGAGTTCCTGCGCAAGATCGGCTACAAGCTGTAACATGGGCAAGCGCACATAGGGGCGTACGGCGTACGCCCGCACAGGTAGGAGTCACAAGCTGTCACATGGGCAAACAAGACCAGGGCGTAGCCCAGAGCCGTGGCCGCTATCACGTGGTGCCGCGCACGCTTTGTTTTATCACCCACGGCGACGAGGTCCTCCTCCTCAAAGGTGCGCCCACCAAGCGCATCTGGCCTAATCGCTACAACGGCGTCGGCGGCCACATCGAGCGCGACGAGGATGTGCTCTCGGCGGCGCGGCGCGAGATGAAAGAAGAGACGGGGTTGGACGTGGCCGACGTCCGCCTGCGCGCCGTCATCAACATCGACACAGACGACCTGCAGGCGGGCATCCTCCTTTTCGTCTTCACGGCGCGCGCATCCACGCGCGCTGTGAAGCCTTCAGCAGAGGGAACGCTGGAGTGGGCGCCGTTGTCCAAATTAGGGGAATACGAGCTTGTGGAGGACCTGCCGGAATTGCTGCCGCGCGTCCTGGACCTGGCGGAGGATGCGCCTCCTCTATGCGGCCACTATGCCTACGACGACGCCGATCGTCTGGTCATCACCTGGGCCGATCCGTGATGGACCTTCGCTAAAAAACACGTAGGTAGAGACGTTGCAATGCAACGTCTCTACCGTTTTTCCCGCCATCGCGCGGCGCGCCTGTATCGTTACCGCATCATTTGTCGCAACACAGTGTGGAGGATGCCGCCGTTGCGGTAGTATTCCACCTCGACCGGCGTGTCGACGCGGGCGATCATCGTGAACTCTTTGCTGGCGCCATCCTCTCCTCGGGCGCGCACGACCACCTCTTGTCCCGGCCGCAGGTCGTCGTTGATTCCCTCGATGTCGAACACCTCGCGACCGGTCAGTCCCAGCGCCTGCCACCCCTCGCCCGCACGGAACTGCAGGGGCAAGACGCCCATCCCCACCAGATTACTGCGATGAATGCGTTCGTAACTCTCGGCAAGGATCGCCTTGACTCCCAACAGATATACTCCCTTGGCCGCCCAGTCGCGCGAGCTTCCTGTGCCGTACTCCTTGCCCGCCAACACCACCAGGGGCGTCCCCGCCGCCTGATAGCGCATGGCCGCATCGTAAATGCTCATGCGCTCGCCGGTGGGCAGGTGCACCGTGACGTTGCCCTCGACCCCAGGGACAAGCTGGTTCTTGAGCCGGATATTGGCGAAGGTGCCGCGCATCATCACCTCGTGGTTGCCTCGCCGCGCGCCATACGAGTTGAACTCTTCGGGCGGAACCCCGCGCGCGATCAGGTAGCGTCCCGCCGGACTATCCTTGGCGATGCTGCCCGCCGGCGAGATATGATCGGTGGTGATGCTGTCGCCGAGCGCAACCAACGCGCGCGCGCCGCGGATATCGCGCAGCGGCGGCGGCGTAACCGGCATATCGACGAAAAAGGGCGGCTCCTGGATATAGGTCGACTGCGGATCCCAGGCGTACAGCTCCCCTTCCGGCGTCGCGATCTGGTTCCAGGCCGTATTGCCATCGAAGACATTGGCATACTGGCGATGGAACATCTCCGGCTGCAACGCGCTGTCGATGGCTGCGCGCACCTCGTCCTGGGTCGGCCACAGGTCCTTCAAGTACACCGGCTGCCCGGCGCGATCATACCCGATCGGCTCCGTGGTCAGGTCGATGTCGATGCGTCCCGCCAGGGCGTAGGCCACCACCAACGGCGGCGAGGCCAGATAATTGGCGCGCGCCTGCGGATGCACCCGCCCCTCGAAATTGCGGTTGCCGCTGAGCACCGCCGCCACGACCAGGTCCTTCTCACTGATCTCTCGGCTCACCGCCTCCGGCAGCGGGCCACTGTTGCCGATACACGTCGTGCACCCGTAGCCGACGACATGGAAGCGCAACGCCTCCAGATAGGGCAACAGGCCAGCCGCGCGCAGGTACTCGGTGACGACGCGCGAGCCAGGCGCCAGGCTGGTCTTCACATACTCTGGGACCGTGAGGCCGCGCTCCACCGCCTTCCGGGCCAGCAAGCCAGCCGCCATCATCACCGATGGGTTGCTGGTGTTCGTGCAACTCGTGATGGCAGCGATGACCACCGCGCCTGACGTCAACGGCCGTGGCCCATCCGCGGTCGCAGGCATCGCCTCAGATCGGCGCGCCGCCTCGGGAAACGCCGCCGCAAATGAACGCGGCACCTCGCGCAACGCCACGCGATCCTGAGGGCGTCGCGGCCCAGCCAGGCTCGGCTCCACCGCGCCCATGTCCAGCTCCAGCGTCGCGCTGAAATCTGGCGCCGGCGTCTCATCCGTGCGGAATAGCCCCTGCTCCTTGCAGTAGCGTTCCACCAGGTCGACGAGGTCCGCCGGACGGCCAGTGCCCTCCAGGTAACGCAACGTCTCAGCATCGACCGGGAAGAACCCCATCGTCGCGCCATACTCCGGCGCCATATTGGCGATCGTCGCACGGTCGGGCAGCAGCAACCGGCTGAGGCCCGGCCCATAAAACTCGACGAACTTGCCGACCACGCCGAACTTGCGCAGGATCTGCGTCACCGTGAGGACGAGGTCAGTCGCGGTGACCCCCTCTCGCAACTCTCCCGTGAGCTTGAAGCCGACCACCTCGGGCATCAGCATATAGAGCGGCTGGCCGAGCATGGCCGCCTCCGCCTCGATGCCCCCGACCCCCCAGCCCAGGACCCCCAGGCCGTTGATCATCGTCGTGTGCGAGTCGGTGCCGACCAGCGCATCAGGGAAGACGACGCGCTCGCCGTCGCTGGCGCGCGCCTGCACGACCTGGGCCAGATACTCGAGGTTGACCTGGTGGACGATCCCTGTGGCTGGCGGAACGACGCGAAAATTCGCGAACGCCTTCTGGCCCCAACGCAGGAACTCGTAGCGCTCGCGATTGCGTTCGAACTCGCGCTGGGCGTTGTAGAGCAAGGCGCGCTCCGAACCGAAGTCGTCGACCTGCACCGAATGATCGATCACGAGGTCCACCGGCGCCAGGGGGTTGATGCGGGCAGGATCGCCGCCGAACCGCTGCATCGCCGCGCGCAGGGCGGCCAGATCGACGACGACAGGGACGCCAGTGAAATCCTGCAAGACCACGCGCGCCGGTTTGAAGGGGATCTCGCGCGGCGCTGGCTGGCGCGCGTCCCAACGCGCGAGGGCGATCACATCGTCCTCGGTGACAGCGAATCCATCGCATTGGCGGAGGACGGCCTCCAGCAGGACCTTGATCGAGAACGGCAGACGTGAGACTGGGCCGAGGCCTTGCTCCTCCAGCCGTTGCAGACGATACATGACCGCCGCCCCTGCGCGGGTCTCCAGGCGAGCCTGCGCGCCAAAAACATCCTTCAATTGTGACATGCCGCACCCCCTGCGCGTGAATTTCGAGCGAACCTATGAACAAAATCACCCGAAGCCAGGATAGTATACCCAGAAGGGCAGGGGGCGTCCAAACGGATCGCTCAGAATTTTCGTCCCCTACCAGTTCAGCCTATAATAGCGATCAGCAGATGCCTCTGTTGCGCTGTCCGACCAGGAGCAGGTTGTTGATGCGCGTCTATGTGACCACTTTAGGCTGCCGGTTGAATTTCAGCGAGATGGAACGACTCGCCCGCGAGCTGGCCGCACGCGGCCACCACGTCGTCAACACTCCCGCCGACGCCGACCTCTGCGTCCTGAACACCTGCGCTGTGACGACGCTGGCCGAAGCGAAATCGCGGTCGCTGGCGCGCGCGCTGGCCCGATCCAATCCGCGCGCTCCCCTGGCCCTCACTGGCTGCTACGCCACCCTTGCCCCCGAGCCGGCGCGTCGCCTGCCCCAGGTGCAGTTCGTCGTCGCGAACGACGAGAAGGATCGCCTGGCCGACATCCTGGCCGCCTGGGCGGACGAGGTCTCGCCAGCCGAGCTGACCCAACCCGATCGCTCTCCCTTCGCTGCCACGCGCACACGCGCCTTCGTCAAGGTCCAGGACGGCTGCAACAACCACTGCACGTTCTGCATCGTCAGCGTGGCGCGCGGCCCCGAACGCAGCCGCCCCTGCGATGATGTTGTCGCCGAGATCAACGCGCGCGTGGACGAGGGCTGCCAGGAAGCCGTCCTCACCGGCGTCCACCTCGGCGGCTATGGTCGCGATCGCGGGATCGATCTGGCGGAGCTGGTGCGCGCGATTCTGCAGCGAACACGTCTGCTTCGCCTGCGCCTCTCGTCCCTGGAACCGTGGGACCTGGCGCCCGCTTTCTTCGACCTGTGGCCCGCCAGCGAGGGCCGCCTCTGTCCCCACCTGCATCTGCCTCTGCAATCCGGTTGCGACGCCACGCTGCGCCGCATGGGCCGTCGCTACACAGCCAGCGCTTACGCCCGCCTGGTCGATCTCGCCCGCGCCCGCATCCCCGACCTCACCCTGACCACCGATGTCATCGTCGGGTTCCCCGGCGAAAGCGAGAGCGAATTCGCGCAGAGTCTGCGATTCATCGAGGAGATGGGATTCGCCCATCTGCACGTCTTCCCCTATTCGCGACGGCCGGGGACGGCCGCCGCGCGCCTGGACGGCGAGGTGGCCGAAGAGGTCAAGCGCGAGCGCAGCGCGCGCATGCGCGAGGTCGACGCCCGCAGCGGGCGCGCCGTGCGTCGCGCCCACTTGGGCCAGGTGCGCCCCGTGTTGTGGGAGGGAGAAGCCCAGCCCGGTCCAACGCCGGATCAGCGCGTGTGGGTCGGTCTCACCGACAATTACCTGCGTGTGCTGGCCCCGGTCCCTGCCGACCGCGATCTTCACAATCAGATCACGCCAACCCGTCTGAGTCGCCTGGAAGGCGACGCCCTGTGGGGAGAAGTGATGGCGCGCCGCCCGGAGCCACCCACAGCGACGACGATCACCCTGGCATCGCTGGATAGGTCCCCCTGTGCAGAGGTGGTGACGTGACCCACTCCTGTATCTTTTGCCGCATCGTCCACGGCGAAGCGCCCGCCGCCATCGTCTATGCTGACGGCGCGATCACAGCTTTCCGCGACATCAATCCGCAGGCGCCTACCCACATCTTGATCGTGCCCAACGATCATGTTCCCGCCGTCGATGCGCTCGAAGCCGACGACGCTGAATGGGTTGGACGGCTCTTGATCGTCGCGCGCGAGCTTGCGCGCGCCGAAGGGATCGCCGCCGATGGCTACCGCCTGGTCATCAACAACGGCGTGCAGGCCGGGCAATCGGTCGATCATCTGCACCTGCACCTCTTGGGAGGCCGCCGCCTGCGCTGGCCGCCAGGCTGAACAAGCAACAGGCCGGAGAGGACGACGATGACTACGGAGGTTGAACCGAGGCAGCGTTCCCTCACTGCGCGAGCCATCTTTGCGCGCGCGGTTGTGGACGGGCGCCATGCGCACGTGCTCCTCTGGGGCGTCGTCTTCATCCTGGGCGCCTCCCTCGTCCTGGCAGCGCCGGTCTCTCTGAGCGGTCAAATCGCTCTCTCCATCGGAGACGTCAGCCCAACCGACATTCGCGCCCCCCACCAGATCACCTACGAAAGCCAGGTCCTGACGGAGCAGGCGCGCGCCCGGGCGGCCGCAACGGTGCCCAATGCCTATGACCCGCCGGAGGCGCGCATCCGTCGCGAACAAGTCAATCGCGCGCGGGAGATCATCAACGAGATCACCAGGGTGCGCCAGGACGAATACGCGAACGCTGACCAACAGGCTGGCCGCATCCAGGCGATCCCAGACATCACCCTGTCCGCTGCCGTCGTCGACCAGATCGTCGCGTTCGACGACGCTTCCTGGCAACGCGCGGCCACAGAAGTGCCGCTCGTCCTGGACCGCATCATGCGCGAGGAGATTCGCGAGGATCAGGTCCAGACGTACCAACGGCGCGTCGCCAGCCTGGTCAGCCTGGACCTCAACGAGCGGGAAGCCGCTGTCGTCACCGAGCTGGTGCGCGCCCTGATCCGCCCCAACACGTTCTTCAACGCCGAGCGCACGGAGGCCGCGCGTGAAGAGGCGCGCCAGCGCGTGCCTCCCCAAATGCGCACGATCGAGGCGCGTCAGATCATCCTGCGCGCCGGCGACGTCGTCGACGCCGCTGATATCGAGGCGCTCGACGCGTTCGGGTTACGTCGGCCCCGCTTTACCTGGCCTCTCCTCATCCAGGCGGTCCTGTTGGTCCTCCTGATCACCACCGTCATGGCGACCTACCTCCTGCGCACGGCCCCTGAGTTTTGGGACGAACCTCGCTGGCCGCCGCTTCTCGTCCTCATCACCCTCACTTTCCTGGTCGTAGCCCGGCTGCTGATCCCTGGTCGCAGCTTGCTGCCCCTCATTTTGCCTATCGCTGGCATGAGCATGCTGCTCGCCCTGTTGCTCGATTTGCGCCTAGCCCTCGTGATCACCGCCTGCGTGGCCCTCGTCGCTGGCTACCTGAGCAACGGCGCGCTCGAGATGATCATGTATTTCCTGTTGGGCGGTTTCACAGGCGCCTTCGTCCTCGGTCGCGGCGAACGGCTGGGATTGTTCGCCTGGTCCGGGATCACCGTTAGCTTCACCAACCTGGCTGTCCTTTTCCTCTTCCGCTGGCCGACCGGCGCCCTGGACCTCACCAACTTCGCTCAACTGGCGCTCGTCGCGCTAGGCAACGGCGTCCTCTCCGTCAGCGTTACCGGCATCGGCCTCGTCCTGCTCAGCTCCGTCTTCGGCATCACCACGTCGTTCCAGTTGATGGAGCTATCGCGCCCCACCCAACCGCTGCTACGCCAACTGCTGCTCAAGGCCCCCGGCACCTATCACCATACGATCCTGGTCAGCAACCTGGGCGAACGAGCTGCCGATGCGGTGGGCGCCGACCCGTTGCTCACGCGCGTCGGCGCCTACTATCACGACGTGGGCAAGATCCTGCGCCCCTATTTCTTCGTGGATAATCAGGCGGATGGCGTCAATCCTCATGACCAGCTCGACCCCTACACCAGCGCGCAGATCATCATCAGCCATGTGAAGGACGGCATCGAGCTGGCGCGCCGTCACCGGCTGCCCGCGCGCGTGATCGACTTCATCCCCGAGCATCACGGGACCACGCTGGTCAGCTATTTTTACCATAAGGCGACGCAGATGGCGGACACTCCCGTCGACGAGGCCGCTTTCCGCTATCCAGGCCCACGCCCGCGCAGCAAGGAGACGGCGATCATCATGTTGGCCGATAGCTGCGAATCGGCCGTGCGCGCCAGCCACCCCTCCTCGCGCGAGGAGATCGATCAAATCGTGCATAAGATCATCCACCGACGCCTGCTCGACGGCGAGCTGGACCACAGCGACCTGACGCTCCAGGACCTCGACCGCATCCGTCGCGCGTTCGTCAACACGCTGCAAGGGATCCACCATCCACGCATCCAATATCCGACGATGGAGCCATCGCCTGCGACGCGGGTTGCGGCGCAGGCCGCCCCAACCCCTGCGCCGCCAGCGACATCTCCATCGCCGGGTCCCACATCCATGCGCAACCAGGAAAACGGGAGCCCCAGCCATGGCGTCGGTTGAGCCTGCCGAGGAATTCAGCAACATCGTGATCGCAGTCGCCGATGACCTGCCGGCCGACGTCGCCAGCCTGATCGAGGCCGTAGACGGCGCCAACCTGGAACGCGCCGCACAACAAGCGCTGATCCACGCCGGGCGGCCCCAGGCGCAGGCGACCATCTTGCTGACCGACGACGCCCACATCCAGGAGCTAAACCGACGTTACGCTGGCGTCGACGCGCCCACCGACGTCCTCTCCTTCAGCGCCTGGGAGGGCGACTCCAGGTTCGTCATCGCGCCGGAGATGGCCGCCTATCTCGGCGATATCGTCATCTCTGTGCCATACGCTGCCCGACAGGCCGCCGCAGCGGGCCATACCATGGACGTCGAATTGCGCCTGCTCGTCGTCCACGGGATCCTGCATCTGTTAGGCTACGACCACGCGACCAGCGAAGAAGAGGCGGTCATGAGGGAAAAACAGCAGTCGATTCTGGATGATTTAACATCGCCATGAGCGGGTTGAGCCGTTGGCAGAGCCTGCGCGCCGCGCTGGCTGGCCTCGCGTTCGTCATACGGACCCAACGCAATGCCCACATCGAACTGGCAGCCACTGCCCTGGTCGTCGCGCTGGCGGTGTGGTTGCGCATCAGCGCGCTGGAGGGGGCCTTGCTGGCCCTGGCCATCGGCGTCGTCTTCGTGGCGGAGATGATCAACACCGCCATCGAACAGGCGGTCGATCTGATCATGCCCGAACGCCATCAGTTGGCTGGGGTCGCTAAAGACGCGGCGGCGGCGGGGCCGCTTGTGGCCGCGCTCACCGCCTTTGTGGTAGGGCTGTTCATCTTCGGGCCGCGCCTGTGGCTTCTGGTGACCCGCTAATCCCCAGTCCGACCGGGGAAGACGGCCCGCAGAGGATCATCAGTTTGTGAGGGGGATCGAGATGAGCTTCTTCAAGAGTCTGGCGAACCTGTTCCGAGGGGGTCCTTCTTCCGGCGCGTCCGGCGACGTGTATTGGATCTACGCGCGCTGCAATCGCTGCCGGGAGGTCCTCGCCGCGCGCATCAACCTGGCCAATGACCTCAGCGTCGAATACGACGAGGACGATCGCCCCAGCGGCTACCACGTGCGCAAACTACTCACCGGTACGGGCGCCCGCCGTTGCTATCAGCAGGTCGAAGTCGAGGTCGAATTCAACGCCAGGAAGGAAGTCGTTTCCCAGACCGCTCACGGCGGGACGATCATCACGCGCGAGGAATATGAGGCGGAGCACACATAGGGCCGGACGGGAGCTGCTGTCGTCGGCCCCTTTTTGTCCCTGTTCACGGCGGGCCTCCCAACTCTGCCCGCGGTGGACCTCCCAACTCTGTTCGCGGCGGGTCTCCTGACCCGCTGCCCTCGTCGCTCTGGCCGGTCTCCTGACCGGCCAGGAACAAGGCCCCTCTTTGTTCGCGGCGGGCCTCCCGACCCGCCACGCCGCCTCAGCGATAATCGATCACGGACGCCGGCACGTAGAGCAGCCCGCCCCAGTAGGCGCGGCCGTTGCGCTCCATGATCAGCAGGAACGCATCATCCTGGCCGCTCGCTCCCCAGCCAGTCGAGAACCCCACCCAGCGCACGTCCGCTGGGAGGATCACGCGATCCGCCAGCAACGCTCGCGCGTCCACCGAGAGATCGACCTTGACGTTGCCCGGACCCAGATAGCTCTCTTTGATCTGCTGCAACGCCGCGTCGGGAGACAGCACCTGGCCCTCCGACCGGTAAAGGCCGATCGCGAACGCGTCGGGCGGCATGAAGCTGCGCAGATCATCGTATTGCTTCCGCTCGACCGCTTCCTTGAGCAGGTCAATGATAGGATCGAGATCCAATCCCTGCAGCCGCACGACGACCGAGTTGAGATGTTCCACGGCGCCATCCCGAGGGCTGACGCTGTAGACCTGGATGCGACCGAACTGCGTGTTCGTAGGCACCGCGAAAGGAACCGTAGCCGTGAAGGGGCCTCGCTGCCCCATGTCGGCGTCGATGAACCCAACGCCCAACCCGACCTCGTTCCCCGCCTCGTCGAGGATGCGCACGGTGATCTGCTGCTCGAACGCCGAGGCCAGGCCCGTGACCACCGCCGGGCTGACGATCGTCTGATTGGGGGCTGGCGCCGTGATCGCGATCACCTCGCCGGTGACTGGCTGCAGCACAGCGATCGGCTCCACCATGGCAGGCTCAGGCGCGGCCAGCGTCGGCGCGGGCGTCGGCGGGATGGGCGTTGGCGTCGCAGCGCTGGCCGCAGGCGCAGCCGCCGCAACGGCCGCTGTCGGCGTCAGCGTGGCTGTCGGCGCTGCTGCCTCCGTCGCGCGCGGGGTCATCGCCGCGGGCGTCTCGGGCGGCAAAGCGCTGGCCGCTGGCACACCCGGGATCACCAGGCGCTGGCCGGGGCGGATCAGGTTGGCGTTGCGCAGGTTGTTGGCCCGCATCAACTCGCCGACGGAGACGCCGTAGCGCAGCGCGATCGCGAAGAGGGTCTCGCCGCGTGCGACCACATGCACCTGTTCTGCCTCGAGAGGAGGCGTCGGCGTCGCGTCCGCCGCAGAAGGCGCCTCGGCGGTGGCCACTGGCGTAGCTGTAGCGGACGTCGGGATCACCAGACGCTGGCCGACGTAGATGACATTGGGGTTGCGCAGGTTGTTGGCGCGCATGATCGCGCGCACGGTCACGTTGTACCGTGCAGCGATCAGATACAGGTTCTCGCCCGCGCGCACGGTGTGTGTGACCGTCGTCTCCTGCGCCATCACGCTGGGCGCCAATGCCATCCCCAGCAACAACAAAGCGATCCCCCCCGCGCAGATCAGCTTGAGCGTCCAGGGCCACGCGCTTCTCCGCAACATACGCCTTCCTCCTCGTCGCCGTTTCAGCGTCGATTCAGTCCCGAATCACCTGGATGCGCGCATCGGCTGGCAGCGCCGTCCCCAGGGCGACCTCGATCGCTTTGATGATGCCGCTGTACACCGGGCAGCCAGGATGCGGGATGAACTCATGAAACGCCGCCTGCAAGGGACTTAGCTCATGCGCATCCCCTCGCGGCCGCATCACTTCACGCCAGCCATCGAGCGATCGCCCGTCCATCTCCACCATCAGCCGTTGGACGTTGGGACAATCGCTGGTCGTCGCCAACTGCACGGTCATGCCATCGGGAGAAGTGACCACAATCTCCGTCTGATACCCACAGATTCCCGCATCGATCACCGCGCGCGCCATAGCATCTCCTCCCCAATTCTCCAACTCGCTCGATCAGGCCGGCTGCACCAGCCTTCCATCCAGGCCGAGGTCGCTGGCGATCTCTTGCATCGCCGCCAGGACCAGAGCGATATGGGCGTTGAGGTCTTCCCCCAGTTCGGCCGTGTACCGCTCGATCTCCTGGCGATCGATGGCTGCCGCGAACGCTTTGTCTTTCCATTTGTTGCGCACCGACTTCACCTGCACATCGCGCAGGTCCTTGGACGGGCGCACGTACCCGACGGCCATGATCAGGCCGGTCAGCTCGTCGACGGCCATCAGCGCTCTGTCCAGCCGACTGAGGCGCGGCGTCCCCAGATATTCGGCATGTCCCTCGACCGCATGGATCAGCTCCGGCGGCCACCCCAGCTCGCGGAACAGCCGCAGCGCGGCGCGCGGGTGACCATCCACCGGATCATCCATGTTCGGGAAGCGCTCGAAGTCGAGGTCATGCACCAGACCCGTGATGCCCCAAAGCGCCTCATCCTCGCCGTACTTGCGGGCATAAGCGCGCAACGCAGCCTCCACCGCCAGGGCGTGCTTGCGCAGACTGTCTGAAGCCACCCACTCGCACAAGAGGTTCCACGCCTCCTCGCGCGTCGGCAGAGTCATCCTTTCCACTCCCTAGGGTCGTTTTGAAGAGCCAACGTGGGGGCGATCATAGCACAAGCCAAGGAGGGGGGCAACTCACATCGCGATCACGACGGGGATGACCATCGGCCGACGGCGGGTCTCGTCGTAGAGATACTTGCTGACCACGTCCTTGATGATCGCCTCGGCCGCGCGCGTCGAGCGGGGCCCCCCTCCCTCGAGGGCCTTGGTCGCGCGCCGCACCGCCTCGTTCAGCAGCTCGCTCGACTCTCGCACATAGACGAAGCCGCGGCTAACGATCTCAGGGTCGCGCAGCAGCGCGCCCGTCTCGCGATCCATGGCCAGCACAACGATCACGAACCCCTCGCTGGCCAGCGCCTCACGATCGCGCAGGACCGCCGGCCCGATGTCGCCAACGCCCGAACCGTCCACGAACACGTACCCACCCGGCACGCGCTCGCCGACGCGCCCGACGCCGTCCTCAAACTCGATGATCGTCCCGTTCTCGACGACGAAGATGCGTTCCGGCGGGATTCCCAGCCCGCGCGCCGTGCGCGCATGGGCGTGGAGGTGACGCAGCTCGCCGTGGATGGGGATGAAGTGGCGCGGCCTGGTCAACGCCAACAGCAGCTTCTGCTCCTCCTGGCTGGCATGGCCGGAGACGTGCACCTGCGCCAAGGGAGGATAGATCACCTGCGCGCCGCGCTGCAACAGCTTGTTGATCACGCGCGCGACCACCTCTTCATTGCCAGGGATCGGATGCGCCGAGAGGACGACCGTGTCGCCAGGGGCGATCTCGATCTCGCGATACTGCCCGCGTGCGATGCGAGCCAGCGCCGCGCCCGGCTCCCCCTGGCTCCCCGTGACCAGGTAGACGACATGGTTGGGCGGCAGATGGCGCGCCTCCTCGATAGAGACCAGCGTCCCCGCCGGCGCAGCGAGATGCCCCAACTCCTGAGCGATGCGCGCGTTCTCCTGCATCGAATAGCCCGCCAGCGCCACCTTGCGCCCATGGCGCGCCGCGCAGTGGATCGTCTGCTCGATGCGTGAGAGCAACGAAGCAAACGTGGCCACGATGATGCGCCCACTCGCCTCGCGAAAGATCTGGTCGAAGGTCGGCTCGATGACCTTCTCCGAAGGGGTGAACCCCGGCCGCTCAGCGCCGGTCGAGTCGGCCAGCAGCGCGAGGATCCCCTCCCGCCCCAGCTCCGCCAGGCGCCCCAGGTCAGGGCCGCCCCCCTGCGCGGGCGTATAATCGAACTTGAAGTCTCCCGTATGGACGATCAACCCCGCTGGCGTGCGAATCGCCAACCCCACGCCATCAGGGATCGAATGGTTCATGGCCAGGCACTCGATGTCGAAAGCGCCCACCCGGAAGCGATCTCCGACCTGCACCGGATGAAAATCGACTTTTTCCGCGATCCCCTGGCGCTTCAGCTTGTTTTCCACCAGGCCGTACGCCAGGCGCGTGGCATAGACCGGCGCCTGCATCTCGCTCAACAGATACGGCAAGGCGCCAATGTGATCCTCATGACCGTGCGTGATCACGATGCCGACAACGCGCGCGAATTTATCGCGCAGATACGACCAGTCCGGGATGACGAGGTCGATCCCCCACATGTCGTTCTCGGGGAACATCACCCCCACATCGACAATGAGAATCTCCTCTCCATACTCGATGGCCATCATGTTCTTACCAACTTCCCCCAACCCTCCCAGGGGGATGATCCGTAAACTGCTGCTCACTGCTCCTGAACTCCTCTGATTTGTAAAAAGGCCCCGGCAGGGACGCCGGAGCCTGGTGACTCGGTTCTTGATTGCATCCTAAATATACCCCAAGACCGGCTTTTGGTCAAAATTGTGCGTTCAATCACAAAAATTCCAGCCCGGCCTAACGTAGATCATACCGCTGCAGGCAACCAGGCATGTAAACTATTCCAGATACTTATTCTCCCCCATCATCTGTCGTCGGTCCCATTCTCGCCGCCAGCTCAGCGGCTGGCCCAGGGGAAAGGATCTCACCTCAAGGAGACGAACTATGGACCCACTGACCCTCTCGCGCTGGCAGTTCGGTATCACCACCGTCTACCACTTCTTCTTCGTCCCCCTGACCCTCGGCCTCTCGATCTTCCTCGCCATCACCGAAACGCTCTACGTGCGCAGCGGCGACGAGATCTACAAGCGCATGGTCCAGTTCTGGGGGAAGCTCTTCCTCATCAATTTCGCGATGGGAGTCGTCACGGGCATCGTCCAGGAGTTCCAGTTCGGCATGAACTGGTCGCAGTACTCCCGTTTCGTCGGCGACATCTTCGGCGCGCCGCTGGCGGTGGAGGCGTTGCTCGCCTTCTTCCTCGAATCGACCTTCTTGGGCATCTGGCTCTTCGGATGGGATAAGCTCTCCAAAGGAATGCACGCCGCCGCGATCTGGCTGGTGGCCATCGGCTCCAACCTCTCCGCGCTGTGGATCCTGATCGCCAACTCCTTCATGCACGAGCCGGTCGGCTACGTGCTGCGCAACGGCCGCGCCGAGATGACCAGCTTCGGCGCCCTGATCGGCAACCCCCATGTTTGGGTGCAGTTCCCGCACGTGCTCATGAGCGGCGTCACCACCGCCGCGTTCTTCATCATGGGCATCAGCGCTTATCACCTGCTGCGCAGAAGCCCGCACCGCGCCGTCTTCCAGCGCTCGTTCCAGGGCGCGGTCGTCTACGGCGCGATCGGCGTCGTGCTCGTCATCCTCGTCGGCCACAGCCAGGCCCAACATATGGTGCGCGTCCAGCCCATGAAGATGGCCGCCGCCGAGGCGCTCTGGCAGAGCGAGAACCCCGCCTCCTTCTCGCTGCTCACGATCGGCAACGAGCCGGAGCGCCGCGATGTCTTCGCCATCCGCATCCCGCGCCTGCTCAGCCTGCTCGCCTATAACCGCCTCGACGGAGAGGTCAAGGGGATCAACGACCTGCAAGCGGAATACGAGCAACAGTACGGGCCGGGCAATTACGCGCCGCCCATCGCCCTCACCTACTGGAATTTCCGCTTCATGGTGGGGGCTGGCTTCCTGATGGCCTTCCTCGCCCTCTACGGCCTCTACCTCGTGCTCCAGAACCGCGTCGACGCCGCCCCACGCTTTCTGAGCCTGCTGCCGTGGGCGATCTTCCTGCCCTACATCGCCAACACGACCGGCTGGCTGCTGACCGAACTCGGACGTCAGCCGTGGATCGTCTTCGGCCTGCAAAAGACCGCCGACGCTGTCTCCCCCAACCTGACGACCGGCAGCGTGCTCCTCACGGCAGTTCTCTTCACGCTCCTCTACGGCGCGTTGATGGCCGCCGATCTCTATCTGTTGCGCAAATATGCCCGCGCCGGCGTCACGGAGACCGCCCGCTGATCTGATCGCTTTTCCTTTTCTTGCGGAGGCCCGCCATGGATCTCAACACCCTCTGGTTCATCCTGATCTCGGTGCTCTTCACAGGCTTCTTCATCCTCGAAGGATTCGACTACGGCGTGGGCATCTTGCTGCCCTTCCTGGGCAAAGATGACATCGACCGTCGCCTGATCATCAATTCGATCGGCCCCTTCTGGGACGGCAACGAGGTATGGCTGATCACAGCGGGCGGCGCGATGTTCGCCGCCTTCCCGCACTGGTATGCGACCCTCTTCAGCGGCTTCTACCTGCCCCTGGCGCTGATGCTCGTCGCCCTCATCGTGCGCGGCGTCGCCTTCGAGTTTCGCAGCAAGGACAAAGACCCGCGCTGGCGCGCCCTGTGGGACTGGATGCTCTTCATCGGCAGCTTCGTGCCGGCGCTGCTGTGGGGCGTAGCCTTCATGAACATCGTGCGCGGCGTCCCCATCGACGCCAGCATGACGTATGTCGGCGGCTTCTGGAACCTCCTCAACCCCTTCGCCCTGCTCGGCGGGCTGGCCAGCCTGGTCATGTTCACCTTTCACGGCGCCCTCTTCCTGAGCCTGCGCACCGCCGGCGAAATGCAGGAGCGCGCCCATCGCGCCGCCAATCGCCTGTGGTTGCCCGCCGTGGTCCTCACCTTCGCTCTGGTCATCGCCGCCTACTTCGCGACCGACATCTTCACCCGCCTGGGCGTCAACCCCGGCGTGAGCGCGGTGGCCGCAGGCGCGGCGCTGCTCGCCTCGGGCTGGTTCGCGCGCCATCGACGGCACGGCTGGGGGTTCCTCATGACCGCCCTCACCATCTTCTTTACGATGAACACGGTCTTTCGCGGGCTTTACCCGCGCGTGATGGTCTCCAGCCTCGATCCCAACTGGAGCCTGACGATCTACAACGCCGCTTCCAGCCCCTACACCCTGCGCGTGATGAGCATCGTCGCCCTCATCTTCGTCCCCATCGTGCTCATCTACCAGGGCTGGACCTACTGGGTGTTCCGGGCGCGCCTCACCCGCGAACAGCACCTCGAGTACTGACGGCCAGGGAGGGCGCGCTCAGCTCGCCCTCCTCTCCATTCCTCTCCGATGAAACTCGATCGTCGCCTGCTACGCCTGGCCCAGGACGCGCGCCTGCTCCTGGCAGCCACGCTCCTCCTGGGCGCCCTCGCGGGCGTCGCCGCCGTCGTCCAGGCCCGCTTCCTCAGCCAGATCATCGATCGCGCCTTCTTGCAGGCAGCCGATCTGGGCCAGGTTAGCGCGCTTCTGCGCTGGCTATTCTTCGCCATCCTCGTTCGCGCCGCGGCTGCCTACGGCAGCGACGCGGCCGCCATCCAGATCGCCGCTCAAATCAAGCTGGCCTTGCGCCAGCGCCTCTTCGCGCACCTCTTCGCCCTCGGCCCCCTCCACGCGCGCGCGGAGCGCACCGGCGAGCTGGCTGTCGTCGTGACCGAAGGGATCGACGCCCTCGACGCCTACTTCAGCCAATACCTCCCCCATCTGGCGCTGGCCGTCCTGATCCCCCTCACCATCCTGGCCTTCGTCCTTCCCCGCGATCCGCTCTCCGGCGTCGTCCTGCTCCTCACCGCTCCCCTTATCCCCCTCTTTATGATCCTGATCGGCAGCCTGGCCGACGCCCTGACTCGCCAGCAGTGGCAGACCCTCAGCCGCCTGGGCGCCCACTTCTTCGACGTATTGCAGGGCCTGCCCACGCTGAAGCTTTTCGGCCGCAGCCGCGAGCAGATCGCGGTGATCGCGCAGATCAGCGAACGCTTCCGCGAGACGACGATGGGGATCCTGCGCGTGACGTTCCTGTCGGCGCTCGTGCTCGAGCTGGTCGCGACGATCAGCACGGCGGTGGTGGCGGTCACTGTCGGCCTGCGCCTGCTCTACGGCCAGCTTCCTTTCGAACAAGCCTTCTTCGTCCTCGTGCTCGCTCCCGAGTTCTACCAGCCCCTGCGCTCGCTCGGCGCGCGTTTCCACGCTGGTGCAGCCGGGACCACAGCAGCGCAACGCATCTTCGCCCTGCTCGCGCTCCAGCCTGCGCTGGCCAGCGAGACGATCGCGCCCGACGTCGAGGCGATCACTAGCGGGAGCAAGGCCCCCATCGCGCCAACCGAACCCCAGACGCTCGCACCTGGCGCGACAGGCGCCGCGTCGCAGCCAGCGGTCAGCGAGGCCGGGCAATCAGAAACGGGCAGCGTCCCGCGCGGCAGTTCCGACGCTCACCAGTTTCCTCCGGCCATCGCCTTCGAGGACGTCTTCTACACTTATCCGACCGCCCATCGCCCCGCCCTGGCTGGCCTGACCTTCACGATCCCAGCCGGCCGGATCACCGCCCTGGTGGGGCCGAGCGGCGGCGGCAAATCGACGATCGCCTACCTCCTCCTGCGCTTCCTGGAGCCGGACCGGGGGAGCGTCATCCTGGACGGCGTACCCTTCTCCGCCGTCGCGGCCACCGCCTGGCGCGCGCGCGTGGCCTGGGTTCCTCAACTCCCTTATCTCTTTCACGACACCATAGCCGCCAACATCCTCCTGGCGCGCCCCGGCGCCTCTCGCGACGCTGTGATCGCGGCCGCGCGCCTGGCCCATGCGCACGAGTTCATCACAGCCCTGCCCGCCGGCTACGACACCGTGATCGGCGAGCGAGGGGCGCGCCTGAGCGGCGGCCAGGCGCAGCGGCTGGCCCTCGCGCGCGCGTTCCTCAAAGACGCGCCGTTCCTGATCCTCGACGAGGCCAGCTCGCACCTGGACCCCGAGCACGCGGCCGCGCTGGACGACTGCATCCAACGGTTGGCGGCGGGCAGGACGACCCTGATCATCGCCCATCGTCTGAACACCGCCCGCCGCGCTGACCAGATCGTGGTGATCGCCGACGGCCGCGCGGTGGAAACGGGCGCTCATGATGACCTCATGCGCCGCGATGGCCTGTATCGTCGCCTGATCGCCGCTCACGGAGACGCCTAGATGATTCGCACCCTGCGCGCGCTGCTCGGCCTGATCGCCCCCTTCTGGGCCTGGATCGCGCTGGCGACGCTGGCTGGCGCCGCGACGGTGGCCAGCGGCGTTGGCCTGCTCGCCACATCTGCGTACATCCTTGCGCGCGCAGCGCTGCATCCCTCGATCGCCGATCTCCAGCTCGCGATCGTGGGTGTGCGTTTCTTCGGCATCGCGCGCGGCGTGCTGCGCTACCTGGAACGCTACCTCTCGCATCAGGCCACATTACGCATCCTCGCTCGCCTGCGCGTCTGGTTCTACGCGCGGCTGGAGCCGCTGGCGCCAGCGCGCCTGGCCGACTACCGCAGCGGCGACCTGCTGCAACGTATCGTCGCCGACGTCGAGTCGTTGCAACATTTTTATGTGCGCGCCCTGGCTCCGCCCCTATCCGCCCTGCTCGTCGTCGCTGGCCTGACTCTCTTTCTGCACAGCTACGGGCCTTCCCTGGTCGCAGCCGCCCTCCCCCTCCTCGGCGCGGTCGCCATCGGTGGGCCGTTGGGCGCCTACCTCCTGAGCCATCGCCTGGCTCAACGGGTCATCGCCGAGCGCGCGGCGCTCACCGCGGCCGTGACCGACGGCGTGCAGGGGATGGCCGATCTCATCGCCTATGGTCGAGAGGGCGACCACCAGGAGCAGATGGCCGCGCTCAACCATGCTCTGGTCGCCGACCAGGCGCGCCAGGCGCGCCGCGCTGCACTCATCAATGCCCTGGGCAACTTGGTGATGCACGCCAGCGCGGGCGTCGTCCTCCTCGCCGCGATCCCCCTGGCGCGCAACGGTCAACTCGACGGCGTGTATCTGGGAGCGCTGGCGCTGGCGGCGCTCGCGAGCTTCGAGGCCGTCCTGCCGTTGCCGCTGGCGGCGCAACACCTCAGCGGAAGCCTGGCCGCCGCGCGTCGGCTGCTTGACGTGATCGACGCCCGCCCCGCCGTCCACGAGGTGCCCGACGCGCGTCCCCTGCCCACGGCGGCTGCGACCCTCCATGTGCGCGATCTCACCTTCTGCTACGCCGACGATCTGCCACCCGCCCTTGCGGGCATCTCCTTCGATCTATCTCCCGGTCGGCGGCTGGCGATCGTCGGGCCGAGTGGAGCTGGCAAATCCACGCTGGTCAACCTGCTCTTGCGTTTCTGGGAATATCAGGGGGGGACCATACGCCTGGGAGACATCGACCTGCGCGGCTATCGCGCCGACGACGTGCGCCGGCTGTTCGCCGTCGTCCCCCAGCAGGTCCACCTGTTCAACGACAGCGTGCGCGACAACCTGCTGTTGGCGCGCCCGGACGCCACCGACGACGAGCTCGTAGCCGCCGCGCGACGGGCGCAGATCCACGATTTCATCGTCTCGTTGCCGCAAGGCTACGACACCTGGATCGGCGAGCAAGGGATGCGTCTCAGCGGCGGCCAGCGTCAGCGCCTCGCCCTCGCGCGGGCCTTGCTGCGCGCGGCCCCTTTCCTGATCCTGGACGAAGCCACAGCGAACCTCGATGCAGTCACCGCGCGCGCGGTGATGGCAGCAGCGGTCGCGGCGGCGGAGGGGCGTGCGCTGCTCGTGATCACCCACCGTCTGCATGGTCTGGAGGGCATGGACGAGATCATCGTGCTCGAGGCGGGGCGGGTGGTCGCTCGCGGCCGCCATGAGGAGTTGTTGCGTCAGGGCGGCCTCTATCGGCATCTCTGGGAGATAGAGCGCGGGATGATCGCCGCTCAGACAGATTTCCCGGGCGCGTAGAATTTGACCTGCGTCGATAGTCGCACTATACTCGTCCCTCGTTGCGGTAGGGGGTCAGGTTTGACCGCAATCGGCGATATGGTATAATCGTCTGCGCTGCCGACGTAGCTCAATCGGCAGAGCCCCCGCCTTGTAAGCGGGTGGTTGCCGGTTCGATTCCGGCCGTCGGCTTCCAACGCACCTTATCAATCTGGGCAGGTACCCAAGTGGCCAAAGGGGGCTGACTGTAAGATGTCAAGTTTGCCTGGGCAACTCACGATGAACAACAAGCAAAAAGGCAACTTGGCAATCGCCAGCGCAAAACGATATCTCCTTCCAAACGCTGGCGATGATTGCAGCCCTGTGGAGGAATCCACAGGTGATAACTTCCCAAATTCGGCGAAGCCTCTGGAAGGTGGTAACGCCGAGCCAAGCTCCTGACGGAGAAGGTGTAGAGACTTAACGGGAAGCATCCAGACCGGATGAAGACAAAGTCCAGCCCACAAATCCTGTCTTTGACAGGAGCGGTGAAAACCGTAGTTGGGATGAAATCAGCTGGCTGACGCCTTCGGAGGTTCGAATCCTTCCCTGCCCACCAGGCGCCCACGTAGCTCAGTCGGTAGAGCACGCCCTTGGTAAGGGCGTGGTCAAGGGTTCAAGTCCCTTCGTGGGCTTCGCAATGATCATCAGGAGGGGAGGGTACATCGCATGGCCAAGCCGGTATTTGAGCGGACGAAGCCGCATGTGAACGTGGGGACGATTGGGCATATCGACCACGGGAAGACGACGTTGACGGCG
>FWPU01006119.1_pt1 | contig 24691 bp, 19 predicted proteins | sample 2228361 | NCBI WGS metagenome assembly FWPU01 (sample SAMEA103939777, study PRJEB20133) | metagenome | reverse complement strand
CAAAATTATTCTAAAGATTATCAGTATCATTTTTTAAAATATTATGTCATCAGTTTTCACACACTCTGGTGTACAATGTGCCTTCTTGTCTGTCCAAAAAATATTTACCATATTTGAATTCTGCTAAATCACAAGCATCAAATTGACCCACTAAATATTTTTTCTTAGATTCATTGTATTTATGTTTTCTATCATTATAGACACCTTTTAAAATGTTTCTAATTAATTTCATTTCACCTTTTTCTCCATTGTTATATCCTTATGCTTGAAAAATAAGTTTTTTAGAAGGAAGAGTCGGATATCCTGATGGTATTCCCTCCACTAATGCTTGCGAAAAATCAAGAATTGTATACAATGGTATGTCATCTATTATTTACGTCCCAAGTGATTTTACACTGCCATCATCAGGGTTCACATATTTATATTTTAATGTCAATTTAATTGACCTTGAATTGTCAAGTATATCTGGTGCAACCATTGCAATAGTAAAATTGGTGAATGTAATATCTTTTATCGTTCCCTTCCCTCCACCATTTGTGATAGACCATAAACAATCAACTTTTAAAAAGGGATCATATTCTGAATTGTAAAGATACACCTCCAGTAAAAATTGCTTACCTGCCTTGGCAACAACTGGTTCTTTATAATATTCAATATAAGTTGGACTACTCCCATCCTGAGAAGATATATAATTTCCGTAATAAAATACATTATTAGATTGCTCTTCATCAAAACCATATTCTAATGCCTTTCCTCCATAAGTTCCCCAGCAGGGAAGAGAGTCATCTTCATCAATTATAGAAGAAGTCAATATTCCATTTAATTTTTTTGAAATTTTCATTTTACCTTTCTTCCAGGCATTAACTTTTACAGAAAATGATACCAAAATTGATTTTTCTGGAATAGGGTTTGGGATACTCCATTCTTTAGAGCAAAATGGCTGATATTTGTCAAAATGAAAATAAATGAAATTTGTTGTATTTTGACCTAAATATATACAATATGGAGTTTGTTGAGGAGTGCAACCGCAGAGCATATTCCACCAGCTTATTGGATCACAAAAATGCCAGTTTGGATCCTAATAATCATAAAATGTAATTTCTACAGGAAAAACAATGGATGAAATAAAAATAAAAAGACCTACCCCCCCCGTAAAAATTTTTTTTAAGTTTTTCATAGTGTTCTCCTCCTTGGGATTTTCTGAAGAGAATTAAAAACCCTTAAATTTTTCTTCATAATTTAAATATAACTCAAATTTTACTCCTTGTTAAAGTGATTTTTCTGTTATATTTTTATACAATTTTTTGAATCTTTAAATTTAAATTTTTTTTATCCTTTTACTCCTAAATGCCAAAAAAACAGTAGATGGCATTTAGCAGATGACATTGGGGTTTTAAAATTCCCAAATGCTAAATGCTGTATGCCAAATGCCAAAAAGCAGTAGTCAGTATTTAGTAGCTGGCAATAAGGGGTTTAAAATCAAAAACCCTAAGTGCTAAATGCTGAATGGTAAATGCTAATTCTATTGATAGTATCGGGGCGAGAGGATTTGAACCTCCGACTCCGTCGTCGCAAGCGGCTACTTTGTGCTCCCTTGCTCCTCCCATGGGGAAACCCTTTTTCCCCATGTGCCCCTTTTTTCCCTTCCCCCTTGGGAAAAATCCTTTTTCCCAAACCCTTTTGGAGTCGTCGGTTCAAATTGTGAAAGTATCGGGGCGAGAGGATTTGAACCTCCGACTCCCTGCTCCCAAAGCAGGTGCGCTACCAGGCTGCGCTACGCCCCGTTATCCTTTTTCTTTTCTTCTGTTTCCTTCTTTTCTTCTTTTTTTTCTTGTATAGCTCTTTCGTCTTTGTACATATATTTTATTGAATGTTTTGGGATAACCAAATTTGGCAAATCTTTTCTGCCAATCTTAATGGCATTTTGATCCCACCATTCTATTATACCACGAACTTCTTCGCCATCTGTTAAAACAACAACCATTGGTGTCTTATTATGTATTTGTTTTTGATAATAATAAATTTCAGCAAAGGTCTGTCCCGAGGGCTGGGGCTTCTTGCTTTTTGTAAGCTTTTGCTGTTTTTCTTTAACCTCTGATAATTTGGGTCTTATTAGTTTTCTTTGGGTCATATATTTTCCTCACTTATATTATAGTCTTCTTCTTCATAAAAATAAAGAACCTTTTCTTCCTGTTGGTCTTCATAATACTCATAATATAAACAACATTTTAATCTTCCACAAACCCCCAATATCTTTGAAGGGTTTAATACAAGTCCTTGAACTTTTGCCATTTTTACAGAAACGGGAGCAAAGGAATTTAAATGTGTTGTGCAACATAACCCATATCCACAAGTCCCACAACCACCTAAAAGCTTTGCTTCATCCCTTACTCCAATTTGTCTCATTTCAATTTTAATTTTAAGTTCCCTTGCCAAATCTTTTATAAGTTGTCTAAAATCTACCCTACCTGCTGCAGTATAAATAAAAGTTCCCTTTTTTAAGTCATAATTATATCTTACTTGAACAAGTTTTAAAGGTATTTTTAAAATATTGCAGTAGTGTTTACATACATCAAAAGCCTTTAACTCTAAATCAAGTTTTTTTAAAAAATGTTCTTCATCTTCCTTTGTCATTACCCTTAAAACTTTTGGAATTTTAACATCTTCTTTTAAAACCAGAAAGGATGGCAAAAAATCAAGGAGTTCTGCAAACTCCAAACCTTCTTCACCTTCCACAATTATTCCATCCCTTTCTTTTGCATTAACTTCATTGCAATTGTAAATTTTTATTCTTTGTTCTCCAAAAATTTTAATTTGAGCCAATTTCATAAAATTTTAAGCATAATGCATTTTTTTTAAGACATTTTGCCCAATATCACCCCTATAATATTTGTTTTCAAAATTTATTTCTTTAACTGCAAGGTAAGCTCTTCCAAGGGCTTGTGCAAGGGTTTGTCCCTTTGCACAAACATTTAATACCCTCCCTCCATTTGTTATAAAAACTCCATCTTTTAAAATAGTTCCTGCATGCAAAACCACAACTCCTTCAATATTTGATACTCCTTCAAGTCCTAAAATTGGAAAACCCTTTTGGTATGTCTCTGGATAACCCTTTGATGCCAAAACAATACAAGCTGTAGCTTCCTTTTTCCATTCAATTCTTTGTACTTGTAGTTTTCCCCTTGCTGCTTGGTATAAAATTGGGAATAAATTATCTTCCATTCTTAGTAAAACTGCTTGGGTTTCTGGGTCTCCAAATCTACTATTGAATTCCAATACAAAGGGACCCTTTTCTGTAAGCATTAAACCTGCATATAAAATACCTCTATATTCTCTTCCTTCTTTTGCCATTCCAGAAATGGTTGGAATTATTATGTCTGTCATTATCTTTTTTGAGGTCTCTTTGTCTAAAACAACGGCAGGAGAATGGGCTCCCATTCCACCTGTATTGGGTCCCGTATCATTTTCTCCAATTCTTTTGTAGTCCTTTGAAGAAGCCAGTGGAACAGAAAAAGAACCATCAGAGATGACCATAAAGGAGACCTCTTCTCCTTCCAAATATTCTTCTATGATTACTCTTTCTGCTGCTTTTCCAAATTTTTTTTCTTTATAAAAGGTTTTATGAGCATTTTCAAGCTCTTCTTCATTTTTTACAACAAATACCCCTTTTCCCTGTGCCAAGCCATCTGCTTTTATAACATAAGGAAATTTCTTCTTAGAAACTGCTGATGAAAACTCTTCTTCTGTGCTAACAATTTCACATTTGGGTGTTGGGATATTGTTTCTTTGCATAAATTGCTTTGCAAAGACCTTAGATCCTTCAATTTCACTTGCTAAGCGGGAAGGTCCAAAAATTGTAAGCCCCCTCTTTTGAAATTCATCTACTATGCCTAACATAAGGGGAAGTTCTGGTCCTACAATAGTCAAATCAATTTGCAAATTTTGAGCAAAATCACCCAGTTCTGTTATATTTTCAGGAGAAATTGGAACACAAGTAGCAATTTGAGATATACCTCCATTGCCTGGAGCACAATAAACTTCTTTTACTTCAGTGCTTGATTTCAATTTATAACAAAGGGCATGTTCCCTTCCACCAGAACCAATTACTAAAATTCTCATTGTTTATAATATGCCATAATTTAAAAAATTTGTCAAATTTTAGTTTTCTTAAAAATTAAAAATAAGGGGTTTCTTGATATGTCCCATAAACCTCTTTTAAAGCATCTGTGATTTCTCCAATTGTAGCATATGCCTTTACACAATCTAGGATTAAGGGCATAGTATTTTCCCCTTTTTCTGCACTTTTTTTTAATTTTTCTAAACTTTTCTTAACTTCCCCATTTTTTCTTTCTTTTTTAACTTTTTTAAGAAATGCTATTTGCTCTTTTTCAACCCTCTCATCTATTATAAGAATTGGAATTTCCTCTTCCTTTTCTGCTACAAAACAATTTACTCCTACAATATATTTTCTCTTTTCATCAAGGGCTTTTTGATATTTATAAGCTGATTCCATAATTTCTTTTTGAGGAAAACCCTTTTCAATTGCTTCCACCATCCCACCCATTTCATCAATTTTTTTAAAGTAATCTTTTGCCCCTTCTTCCATCCTATTTGTAAGCCATTCTATATAATAGCTTCCACCTAAGGGATCTATTACATTTGCCACTCCTGACTCATGAGCCAAAATTTGTTGGGTTCTTAAGGCAATTGTAACTGCCTCTTCTGTGGGGAGGGCATAAGTCTCATCCATTGAATTTGTATGGAGGGATTGTGTTCCTCCTAAAACTGCTGCAAGGGCTTGGATTGCAACCCTTATTATGTTGTTATAGGGTTGTTGGGCTGTTAAGGTACAACCTGCTGTTTGGGTATGGAACCTCAATCTTAAGGACTCTGGCTTTTTTGCTTTAAACCTTTCCTTCATTGTTTTAGCCCAGAGGCGCCTTGCTGCCCTATACTTTGCAATTTCTTCAAAAAAATCATTGTGAGCATTGAAAAAGAAAGAAAGGCGAGGGGCAAAATCATCTACATTAAGTCCTGCTTCAGTTGCCCATTCCACATATTCAATCCCATTTCTTAAGGTAAAGGCAAGCTCCTGAATTGCAGTTGAACCAGCTTCCCTTATGTGGTAACCAGAAATGGATATTGTATTCCATTTTGGAATATATTTTGTGCAAAATTCAATTTCATCAATTATAAGTTTCATAGAGGGCTTTGGAGGATAAATAAACTCTTTTTGGGCAATGTATTCCTTTAAAATATCATTTTGAATTGTCCCAGAAATCTTTTTTAAATCACATCCTTTTTTTTCTGCAACTGCCAGATACATTGCAAAAATCATAGGAGATGTGCAGTTTATTGTCATAGAAGTTGTGATTTTTTCCAAATCAATTCCATCAAATAATATTTCCATATCTGCCAAAGTATCAATTGCAACCCCACATTTTCCCACTTCACCCTTAGAAAAGTCCGCATCGGAATCATAGCCATAAAGGGTTGGCAAATCAAAGGCAACGGATAAGCCCGTCTGACCATGTTCTAAGAGATATTTAAACCTTTTATTTGTATCCCTTGGAGTTCCAAAACCAGAAAATTGTCTCATAGTCCAAAGCCGACCTCTATACATTGTCTCATAGGGTCCTCTTGTAAAGGGGAAACTGCCTGGCTTTCCTAAATCCCTTTCAAAAGAAAAATCCTTTAAGTCCTCTGGTTCTAAAATTGGAGGGACTTCAAAAAATGAAACAGTTGAAAAGTCCTTATCTTTACATATATCTTTCATCTTCTTCCCCCTTAAATAAAAATCTTTCTTTTATAACTCTCATAAAACGAGGCCTTAAAATTAACTCAAAGGTCTCTTCTTTATCTGGAAATAAAGAGAGGACAAATCTTTTAACTGTTTCAACTTGATTTAAGACATCCTCAAGAGTAAGTTTTGGGTCTGTTGCAATTACTTGCAAATTTAGATCCACAACAGTTCTCATCATCTTTATTTTTTTGTCCTCATCACTGTTTTGCATAACAAAACATTTTGCCACATCTGAAAATCAAAATCAATGGTTCCAGTTGCCTTATAAAAAATCTCCACTAAATTTTTTTATTGCCTCATATAAAAATCTCCATAAATGAAGAAGAAAATATGAAAAATTTTGTTTTTTCATTATTCTTTCTCTTTCCCGTAAGAATTACTTTATTTTTTTCAGAAAATTTTCAAATTTCAATCCAATTAAAAATGAATTTTCAAAAGGGATTCCTTTATTTGATATGGAAGAAGGTTGTCCTGAATTGAAAAATTGAAGAAACATATTTAATTGCAAATTTAAAAAAATTTCCTTTTATATTGCTTTATGCAGACCTTTTGTATTGAAATTTCACCAAAAACTTCAAATATTCTATTAAAAATTTTAAAGGATCCAAACTCAACTACTGAAGATTATATTTATTTTGAAAAAGTAAATTCTGCAAGTGGATATAAAATTTATGTTTGTATAACCATTTGGAAGGGGCAAATTTATGCAAAGCAAAATTTTTTGGTTTAGGGACAGGAAAATTAAGATTAGAATTAAATCCATCAAGGGGAAACCATTATTATTTGATAACTGCCTTTGGAGGGGGTGTGGAAGAACCTTTTGGTTTTGACAGCAATGATATTGAAATTCCAAAATCCCAGAGCAGTTGCGCCCCTTAAATTGCCTTTATGGAAAACGGAAAACGGTCATGAAAAAAGGATATAGCTCGCGGCCACCTTTCACAAATAACAATAGCACTTGACTTTCGTATAATTTTCGCTTATAATAAATTTGTGATTGGTTGCATTGATTTGGATTGTTTTTATGTCTCTTGTGAAAGGACAAAAGATCCATCCCTTTCTGGAAAGCCATTGGTTGTAGCAGGAGGGGATGGGAAGAAGGGAGTTGTGCTTTCTGCATCTTATGAAGTGAGAAAATATGGCATAAAGTCAGGTATGTCTTTATTTAAAGCAAGGGAACTCTTCCCCCATTTTTTAAACCTCAAACCTGACTTTAGATATTATGAAGAAATTTCAAAAAAAATAAGGAATCTCATTTTTTCTTATACCCCCCTTGTAGAGCAAGGATCAATTGATGAATTTTATATATCTTTTAAGGGTTGTGAACGCCTTTATAAGAATGACTTTTTTGGCACTTTGGGAAAAATCAGGAGGGAAATTAAAGAAAAATTTAAAATACCTTCTTCTGCAGGGCTTTCTTCTACAAAGTGCACCTCTAAAATTTTGTCAAAGATAGCAAAACCAGATAAACAAATTTTTCTTTTGCCTAAAAAAGAAAAAGAATTTTTGGCTTTTTTACCCATTGAATTTATACCTGGAATAGGGAAAAAGACAGAAAAAAGATTAAAGGAATTGGGTTTTAAAAGGATAGGGGATATACAAAATTGCAAAGAATCAGTTTTTTTAAGTATTTTAGGGAAGGAAGGTGGTGAAATTTACAAAAAGGCAGAGGGAACCTATGATGAACCTTTTTCTCTTTCCTCTTTCCCAAAATCCATAGGGAACCAGCAAACCTTGTGGGAAGAAACAACAGATTTAAAAAAAATTTTAAAGGTACTCCTTTGGCTCATAGAAGAAAGTGTTTTTAAAATGAGGAGCCATTCTTTGTCTTCAAGAAGAATTGAAATTAAAATTAAATATGGAGATTTTAAAACTGAAAGTGTTTCGCATACATTTTCTTATCCTACCAGTTCTTATAAGAAAATAAAGAGAAAGGGAAGAGAAATTTTTCTTTCCCTTTATAAAAGAAGGGCAAGGGTTAGGAGTGTTTCCTTTTCCCTTTCTCTTTTTGAAAAAAATCTTGAACAACTTTTTTTAAATTTTTTAAAGGAAGAAAAAGAAGAAAAAATCTTAAAAACAATGGATTTTATAAAGAACAAATATGGAAAAGAACTTATTTCTTTTGGCATTTTTCCTTAAATACTTTTTCTAAATCCCTTAGAAGTTCTTCTAAATTTGCGCCATATCTTTTAGCATTTTCTTCTAGGGTGCCCCAAAGGGGTTCTCCACATACAATACAAGGCAATTTATGTTTTGTAAATACTCTTACAGTTTCAGGACATTCCTTTATTAAATCCTCAATTAATGTTTCCTCTTTAATTAGCATTTATTTCTTCTTAATTTCAAAATCATTATTTTTTATCTTTGCGGGTATATCGTTTACTAAAAATTCTTCTAATTTTATCTTTCCTTTTCCCCTAAATTTTATATAACATACAATTCCTTCTTTAGGAAGTTCAGTGGCAGAAGCAACCGCTCCCCTTATTTCCCCTTCTTTTTTATCATTTAAGGCATTTAGAGTCCCTTCTACAACTTCTCCCCATCTAAACCCTTCGTACTTTAACCCTTTTTCATACTTTAAGAGAAATTGAAGAGCAAGGAATGGCTCATCTGCTTTAATTTTTATAGGAATTTCAAAGGTTTCTTTAAGAATTTTTGGTTCAACAAATTCAACCTCATAACCAAATAAAAAACTTGAAAAAATAAATAAAACAAAAAAATGTTTCATAAGACCTCCTTAATTTTAATAATATAACCGCAGCCAAAAGGCCTGCGAGTGCTCCCTTAGGAAAAGGGAGACGGACAATAGTTTATGGACAATTCCCATGGCTTTGGCAACTTAGTAAAAACTGGAAAGGTAAACTACCACATAAACCAATTGAACATTGCAGTACATATACCCCATCCATTGAGGTAATTGAACTACTTCCATTTACATCACTTCTGCATTCTTGTTCAGGTGTAAAAGTTATAGAACCCACTATATATTGCAAAATTAAAGCAGAATCATAAGAAGTTATTGTTCCATTTAAGCTTGGATCCCCTAAATCAGAGGAACACTCACTTGCAGGTGTACACTGGTTCATATTGCAGATAAGAGGATTTGAATAATTTAAGGATAAATCATCTATATGACAATCATTTCCATAATCACTTATTCCAAGTATTCCAATGTAAATGCTTTGTCCCATATAACTTGATAAATCAATTATATGCTCCTTCCAGCCAGTTGAACCATCATATCTTGGTATTGCACTACCTACATCTGTCCAGGTTGTTCCATTTAAAGAAACTTGCACTTGAATTTTATCGTTGGATGTTGGATATCCAGTGTCATGGTACATCCATAATACAAGTGATGCAGATGAAGAATCTGCTGGTATTGTGGTTCCAGATGTTCTATATAATCTGGTGGAACTTCCTGATGATGCGGTATAAGAATTAAAATATGTAAGGCCTGCTCCTGAATGGGTTCCTCCTCCAGAGGGGTGAACTGTTCCTGTTGATCTTGCCCAGTTTCCTGAAGTTCCAGATACGTCCCCTTGTGCCAATCCAGAAGGTGGGAAATCTACCCCATCAAAGGACTCACTCCATAAATTTATGGGTGTTCCCCCTGTCCATTGTCCAACTGTCAATTGAAATATATCATCCCATCCAGCTGAATTTTCATTTGATGTAATATGAATATTAAAATCAATTGTTGTCCCACAAGTTAAAGAAGGATCTACTCTAAAAGAGAAATGATCGGGTTGGGATATGCCTGTGCCATCTGCTGGTATATCTGGAAAGGTTGCAAAATTGTCTGTTATTGTAATCCCTGGTGTTGCTGTTGAAATTGTTGCAGAGACTCCCGTTGTATCAGAAGTTCCGTTGTTGTGTAGTGTTATCTGGAGCAAAATATCTTCCCCAGGATCAATTACTCCATCATTGTTTCCTGAACCAGTCCCATTGCAAGTATCTGTTGAAAAACTTGAATTATATGTGAGAACTGGATCGCAGTAGGCATATTTTGATATTTCAATATCATCTATGTACCATCCTTCATAGTTATATAAACTATCTGCATAAAATTCAAACCTTATTCTAATATTTCCACTATAAGAAGATAAATCTACATCCCTTTGGATCCATCCACCACTTTGGCCTGAATATTCTGTTATAAGATTTGTCCAAGTTGAACCACCATTTGTGCTAATTTGGGGTCTACAATAATCATAGCCAGACTCTGTATCATAATATTCCCACCACCTCAAGTGGTAATTGTGACCGGGAGAACCCAAATTTATATCCTGTGTCCAGGTAAGCTGTGATGTAGTAGATGCATTATAAGTCCCCGGACAGGTTGTAGAACCTGCTTTCCAGGCGTAATTTCCACTGTGCTTTTTGCAGGTATCTCTATGCCATTGATTTGTCACATTCCAGTAGGTAAGTTGTGTCTCCACATCATCTGGACCAAAGGCATAAGATGCAACTGTTGTTTTAAAATTATAATAATTTCCACTATTATTATCTTCTGCTGTATTCCCACCTTCATCTGTTGATGAGACATAAAAATAATATGTTGTGCAACTTGAAAGCCCTGTCAATGTAATTGAATGGTTTTTTACATAATTTAAATCTTCAATTGTATTTGTAGGTGGAATTGTTTGACCATAATAAACCTTTGAAGTGGCTTCTACATTTGTCTCCCAGGTGACAGTTGCAGAATTTGGTGTTATATTTGTCACCTGAACATTTGATATAACTGGAGGTGTGCAAGCAGATGCACTTGTTGTGTATTCTACATTTGTTGCTCCATCACAGTCCAATGAATCAATGTATTTTGCTGTAATTGTTGAACCTTCTTGAACACTTAAATTTCCGTCCCCTGAAGAAGGGGGATTTGTTGTCAAGTTTATTGGTCCAGAAAAATACATTGAATTTGTGCCATTTTCATATAATGTTACTGTCTCTGGATTTGTCTCATATGTTGACCAAATTGTTATATTAACTAACTCTTGAGTTGATGGATTTGTGTTTAAATCTTTATCTGCAACAACTATTTGGACCTGCCCTGAACAGGCATAGGAATTTTTATCCAAGGCAATTTTAAATATTTGAGCCAGTTCCCCCATTGCTGCAACTGTTGTTTTGACAGTGGAATAGAAAAAATTGTGATTATTTGATTGATTTCCACAATTCCAAATGGTATCATCAGAAGTATGGTAATAGGGATAATTTCCAGAATGCCCACAATACCCTTCATTATCAGTTATTCCACAAATTGCTTTATATCCCTTTTGCCAAAAGGGATAGTGGTCTGAAGCATTAAGAGAAGGACAAAGAAAAGCATCTACAACAAGACCAGTAGAATATACATTTGCTGCTTGAGCATAAAAGAGCCCTAAATCTTCAGAGGCAGAATTGTAATTTAAATCAAGGTTTTCAGGGTTTGGTGAAGCATTTCCTTCCCATCCAGGCATATCCATGTTTATAACTGCTTTTATATCTTCCCCATTGTTATATGCCCAATTTGCATAATAGGTGCTACCATAAAGTCCAAATTCTTCCCCTGTTACAAGCAAAAATTTCATTGTGTTTTTTGTTCCATAACAACTTAAAACCTTTGCTGACTCTAAAACATGGACTGAACCAGAGGCATTGTCATTTGCACCAGGAGCAAGGCCCGAAGGAGGCAAATCATCTAAATGTCCTTCTACTATATAAACTTTATCTGGGCTAAAAAAACCCGTATGAATGCCTATCACATTTGGAGCATGTCCAGATGTGTGATTTTGATATTGTGTTTGCAAACCAAAGGACTGAAGTTGATTATAACAATAGGTTGCTGCACTTTGACACCCAGCTGAAGTGGAATATCTTGTACCATAAGGAGAATTTGCAACAAGAGTATCCCAAAAATTATAAATATCTGTTGTGGAAACGGAATTTACTGCTTTTAAAACAAGGGGATCTGCAGAAAAATTTAGATTTAAAACTTCTTCTTTTAATATATCTTTTGGAAGTTTAAAACCACTCTGGTCTATTTTCCCTATAAAGACCTTTGCATCTATCAAATTTTCAAGGTTTGCCCCTGGATAAACCCTTATTAAAACCCAATTTTCTTCTTTATATAATTCTCTTCCAAAATTCTTAACCTTTCCTATATTTGAATCATCCCTCAAGCCAATTCTATAATATTCAAAATTTTCCGGGCTTTGATCAATTGTTTCACACTGAAATTCTTTATCTAACACCTTTTTTTCATTTTCATTTAAAATCAAAAATAAACTGTAGGTGGTTTCATCAACTACTTTATAGCCATTTTTTAAAAGATAAGTTAAATCTTCCTTTTCCTTCCTTTGACATCTTGTTAAATAGTCAGTGCTAAAAAGATTAAAGGAAAATAAAATTAATAAAAAGAAAAAAGTTTTTTTCATTTAAACTCCAAAGAAAATTTTTTTTCATATTATTATTTTATCACAGATATTACAAAGGCGAGGAAAAGCCGCACCCAAGCAATTGGTGAATTGCTCCTTTGGAAAACGGACACGGAAAACGGAATATTCGTGAGAGGAGTATATTATTATAAAAAAGGCGACCTTTTAAAGGTCGCCTTATAAAATTTACTGACTTAAATTTTTCTTAAGGGCAATTTCCAATTGAGTTTAGTATCCTTCCTTCCCCTGCAGAGCCCTCTCCTGCCCCATTGTATGCTGTTACAAGATAGTAATAGCAAACTCCTGAAGAAGGATTGTCCCCTATCAAATTCATTTGGGTTTCTGTCCCTTCATACCTTAAACAAAAATCTGGGTTTTCATTTGATAGATTTGGTAAATTTGCTTGTAGTCCTCTGTATAATCTGTACCCCTCTGCTGTAGGTGTGGAATTCCATAAAATTGTATCTTTTCCACTCCAAGAGATTGAATCATCAGGATAACTTGAACCCGTTGAAATTTCTGGTGGTGGCTCACCTCCTCCACAGCTCCCACTTCCTACATAAGAGCAATCCCATTGTGGCACATCCCCTGTTATGCTAATGTAATCAACTTCCCCTCTCCTCGTTGCTTGGTTTGAAACTGTCCTAAAGCGAATATACAATGTGGATTGTTCTTCTGCTCCTGAAGGCAGCAAAGTGCTTTGGTTACAAAGCCATAGTGTTGTGTTTATACTTGCCACTTGGTTCCAATCTGTTCCATTTATAGACCAATCCAGATATTGTGTTGCAGCTGTATTTGTTACACGCCAGTCATAATTTACCCTTATGTTTTTATAACCTATTGTTGATACAGGAGTTGTCTTTGTCATAGTGCTTGTTCCATTTAAGTTTGATTGGGCATCTGCTGCACTATGACAGGTAGAAGTGGCTGCTCCTTGATAATTTGATAATGTCCAGTTGCTTAAATTTGCTAGATCATCTGGTCCAAAAAGTGTAACTGTGTTATAGCCGGTTATCTGTCCTACATTTATGCTAAATTTATCAAATTCATCTGGTCCTGCTGGAGTTATTTCATTTGATGTCTTTGTTGTTATATCAAATCCAATTACTCCTCCGCAAGGTGCAAAATCATTATCTATTACAAATTCATAGGTAAAAGATGAAGTCCCGCTCACAGGAATTGAATCAAAATTCCCTGGATTGTTGCATACAGTTATTCCATTCCCTTCAAGGTTTGCAGTAACACCTGTGGCATTTGCATTTCCATTGTTTGTTAAAGTAACTTGAACAGAAAATTTTTCACCCCTTTCATACCAGCTGTCCCCATCTCCTGTTATTTCTGTAATTGTCCCGTGTGAAGAATAAATTATATTTGGAACTGAAGGAGTGCAAGGATTCATTTGACATCCAGAAGGCGTTGTATAACTTACTCTTACATTGTCTAACATCCAATACCATTCATAGGAACCTTGATAATAATGAAACCTTATTTGAACATCTGAGGCCCCTGCTGCTTGGGTTGTTATATCAACTGTTACATGCTCTGGGTTTGGGGATGAGGCACCTTGATACCTCCTTACATTTACCCAATTTCCCCCTGTATTTGAAGACCTTACATCTACATCTCCTATCTCATTTTGCCCCCCTGAATACCAGTAAAAATAATGGTCAAATTCTAAGGTAACCGTTGTTGCATTAGATAAATCTAAAACTGGTGTTATAAGTTCTTCATCTTGTGTTACACCAGACCCTGCACAATCTGAATCAACTATTGCAAAAGGTGAGACAATTGGAGAAGTTGGTGTCCTTGAACAGGGATTTGCTGTTGTCCAAGTTGCTGAGGAACCACCCCCAGAACCTCCATCAATAATTGTCCAGGTACCAGGTATCCCCCCTGAAAAGTTTTCATCCAATGCAACTCCACCACCAGGTATAACTTGCCCAACAGTTAAACTAAATGTATCATCCCATCCAGCTGGATTTTCATTTGATGTAATATGAATATTAAAATCAATTTTTGTGCCACAGCTAACCCCTGTTCCAACTCTAAAGGAAAAATGGTTTGGAAGGGATGTGCCTGTGCCATCTGGGGGTATATCTGGAAATGTTGCAAAATTATCTGTTATTGTAATCCCTGGTGTTGCTGTTGAAATTGTTGCAGAGACCCCCGTTGTATCAGAAGTTCCATTGTTGTGTAGTGTTATCTGGAGCAAGATATCTTCACCTGCATCAATTATTCCATCATTTGAACCCGAACCAGTCCCATTGCAGGTATCTGTAAAGGTTGAGGACTGGTATTCAAGGGATGGTCCACAAGCTTGGGCTGGATATGTGAAAGTTATTGACCAACTGTTTAATGTTCCTGTATCACCACTTGCATCATCTGTTATTTCAAGTTTCCAGGTGCCTTGAGCATTTTTTCCAATGAGAGTTGCCAAACTTCCCTCTGGTTTAAAGTTCCCTGTAAAGGGGGGTGTTCCTGCAGTAATTGGTGTGGATGCCTCATCGTCAAAGACAGTGTTTATATAATTATCATCTGAAGAACCATTATCTGTTGAGAGTTCAACCCTTGTCCCATCTGGTGCAATTAAATAAATATCTAAGTCACCATCATAGGTGTGGGTTATATCTCCAATTGTTACAGTTACCTTTTCAATTATTTTATTATCTGAAACAATTATATTAGATGTAATCGTTTGATTATCATTTATGGGTTTTGGTACATCTGTTGAGACATAAGTGGGATTTACATTCATCCCCGTTTCAAAGGCAAAATAAGAACCATTGTTATTGTCTGTAGTTAAATTTCCACAGGGATCTGTGGATTGAACATAATAATAGTACAGGGTGCATTGACTTAAATTTGTCAATTGAATTAAATGGTTTGAAACATAGGAACTGGAATATGCCTCATAAGTAGAAGGAGGAATTGAAGTATCATAAATAACCCTTGAATTGGATACTTCATTGGTTTGCCATATTATTTCTGCTGAATTTCCTGTAATATTTTGAGCTGAAACATTGGAAATTGTAGGAGGAATAGGATCAGCTATTGCATTATCTTCTGCCCACCTTGAATTTCCAGAACCATCATCTTCATCGAAATACCTTCCAATTATTGCATCTCCATTTGAAATAGATAAAATCCCTGGTGAAGGGGGTGGATTTGTAGTGGTATTTATAGAACCTACAAAAGTTGTAGAATTTGTTCCCGTTTCCGTTAAAATAACTGTCTCCCCTGAGGATTCTGTATCACTTAAAACAGTAACTGTTGTTGTTTCTTGCAAATTTGGGTCTTGATTTAAATCCATATCAGTAACGGTTATATTAATTGTGTCATTATTTCTATAACAATCTTTATCAAGGGTTAGGACTCCATAGGAACAACTTCTGAAACTTTCTACACTAATATCATCAATATACCAGCCATCTCTTTGCACATAACTATCAGAGGTTATTCTAAAACGAAATTGAAAATTGGAACTCCCTGCATAGGGTGGATTTATATTTATTTCAACCTCTGTCCAGTTTGAAAGGACACCGTTATAATTAGTAATTGTGTTCCAAGTGGAGCCATTTGTTGTAAATTCTAAGTAACCATAATCATATCCCGCTTCTAATTCATATTTATGTTTAAACCTCAATTGGGCAAAGGATAATCCAGAAAGGTTTAAAACAGGGGAAGTTAAAGAAATATTTATGTTATTATTATAAAGCCCACCGGGAGAGTCAGTCCAAGAATGGGTAGGGGAAGCACTGCTTTCATCTGTTATAGCCCAGGGAGGTTCTGGGGTCCAACCAATATTTCCACTTTCTACATCATCATAAAAAATTATGTTTACTCCCTTTGTAATAAATGTATAAAAATTTCCTCCATTATTGTCAATTGTACAATTTCCATAGGGATCGCAGGACTCTACATAATAATAATAAGTAGTACATTGCTCAAGCCCAGAAATACATAAATTATGGGAGGTGACATTTGAAGGATCTGTTGCTATATTTGTAGGAGGCAAAGTGGAACCATAGTAAATCTTAGAATTGGATAGTTCATCTGTAGACCAAGTGATACAAGCACTTGTTGCTTTCAATGTAGGATCGGGAACTTGAACATTTGTAATTATTGGCCCTTGACAATCCGTTGTAGCTGTATCTTCCTTTGGAACATTTGTTCCCCCCTTTCCATCATCTAAATCTATATACCTTACAGTGATTGTATTGTTATGTTGTACAGATAAATATCCATCTCCATTTGAAGGGGGATTGGAAGTTAAATTAATATTCCCTTTAAAAATTCCAGAACCCGGCGGGTCTTCATTTAAAGTAACTGTTTCTGGCGTGGATTCATAACTTGACCAAACTGTCACATTTTGGGTTCCATTTCCTTTTAAATCTGCATCAGAAACCATAATGTTTAATGTACTGCTACAGTTGTAAATATCTCTATCTAATTTTACAATCCCATCTGAGGATTGGTCTGTAATTTTCCCTGAACAAACAACGGTCCAGGGTTGGGGGGATTGGGCAATGTTTTCTGCTAAAACTCTTATTTGCCACAAGCCTGTTGAAGGATTTTGAACCCTTACCCCTTCTGAATTATTTAAGCTATCATAAGTTGAACCATTAGAATTGCTCCACTGACCTGTAAAATCATTTCCAATATAATAAGTTGTCCCATTTGGGGCTATTACTCTTAAATTTAAGTTATTTATTAAAGCACCTCCCCCTGCAAGGTTTGGAGGATCCATCCAAGTTAAAAGACATCCTAAAGGTGTTGTGCTATCTAAAACAAAAAGATCCATTTGATCAGATTGTCCCGTAGATGTAAAGGAGTTCTCTTTCCATAAACTTCTTACTTCATTGCATTCTGCACTTGAAAAATCATCACATATATTTGTAAGGAGAGGCCTTCCCCATCCCTGCCCTGTTCCAGGCAAATTTTCTGTTGGAGAAGTCAAATAGGCTCCTGAATTTAAGAGTAATGCTTTAACTAAACCAGCACTTGGGTTTATCCCCACAACATTTTCAAGCCAATCCCTTATAAGTGTTCCTTGGGCTGTAAGGGAAGGAGTTCCACAGCTTGTTCCATTAAATTCTTGGTAGCCAGTGCCATCATCAGGAGAAGTTACATATTGAGAAGCACCTGCAACTTCAGGTCCATACCTACCATCATCTGTGGGACCCCTTGAAGAATAAATTACAAGTTTATTTTCATCACAAGGAGGAGAATCCCCAGACCAACAAGAACCATCTACTCCATTGTAAAAGGCAGCTCCAGTTACATCATTTTTTGCCGTAGCAGGGGAACCAATAGAACCAGCACCTGAGCCAGAATTCCCTGCTGCAAAGAACCATAAATAATTTTGCGTTAAACCATTTGAGGAATTATTATCATTGTCATAAGCCCAAATATCTACAATTTCTGAGCCGCCATCGTAGGCACCATATACATCAGCACCCCAACTATGGTTTGAAAAGCGAGAACCTTCTGCAAAGGATGCTTGGAAAAAATTTGTCAAGGTTACTGTATGGTCTCCTCCATGGCAATCATTTAAACAAGCAAGATCCCCTGAACCATTGTCACATTTTAACCCCCAAAGACGGGCACCAAAAGCCATGCCCTTATTTGAACAACCTTCAATTGGAGTTTGCCCATCTCCATCTCCATTTGTATCTGATTGGTCTCCATTTCCCAAAATAACACCTGCAGAACCAGAACCATGGCTATGCCCAGATATGCAATTGTTTACTGTACTGTTTATATCACAAGTGGGACCATAGTTTACATATTTCATTATTGTACAATTTGGAATCCCTTGGTCACAATCAAAATCAGGACTATTATATGTAGTGTCAATTATCCCTACCAATTGTTCTGTCCCTTTTGTTCCTCCACACAAGGGAGAACTTCCTGCCCCTGTTATCCCCTGTGCCCATACAGGTACTTCACTTAAATTTCCTGCACATCCATTTCCTACTCCTATTTGGTGTATTTCCCTTGCTGTGGCAAGGTAGAGTTCCAGGGGGATAATTTCTTCGACCCACCAAACCTCAGGGATTTGGGCAACCATAGAAATTTCATTTTTATAAACATTGGCAATTATTGAGGGAGTTGCAAGGTAATGTTTTATAACATTTACTTCAAGCACCTCTACTCCCATCAATTTTAATTCCAATAAAACCTTACTTATTTCTTTTTCACTTTGAATTTTTATCCTAACTTTTACTGGTTTATCCTCTTCTTTACCTTTTCCATAAAGATTTGTTTTGTAAATGGCTTCATAAGGTCCAATCCAGTTTATAAATTTAAGGTTTCTCAGTTTTTCATATTTTTCTAAGCTATTTATCCAAAAAATAAGAGCATAAGGAGAAAGATAAGCAGAATTTAACCTTTCAACCCCAATTTCTTCCACTTTTTCAATCCATTCCTTTTTTATGGGTCCATAAAATTGGATGATAAAAAAACCAGGAATTCTTTCAAGGACCTCTTCCAAATTAAAATAAGTTGAGGTATCAATTTTCAAACCATTTCCAGCTCTTAAAGGATTTAAAATTAATTTTTGTATTTTATAACCATTGGCAACTAAGCTATTTTCCTCTTCAGAATGAAGATTTACAACTAAGAAATTTTCATATTCTTCAAGCACTTCAAAATTAAAAGAAATTGTACTTCTATTTTCAGGTTCTAAATATAAGATAAAGGTATTTTTTTCTGGAAGATTGGAATAAGCAAAAGAGGAAATTAATAGGGTAAAAAAAACTATAAAATATTTCATAAGCCCTCCTCTTTTTTATTTTACTCTTTTTCAAAATTAAAGGCAAGGGGAAATTTATATTGAAAAAGAACTCCAAACATGTTATCTTAAGATTTAATGAAAAAGGCCCTTTTAATTGTTTTTTTTGGTTTAATTTTAAAAATTATTTTTCTTTCTTCCCTTTATAAATATGATCCTTTGCTTAAAGTTCCTCAACTTGATAGTTCTTATTATTTAAAGCTTGCCTTGGATTTAAAAGGGGGTAAAGTAATCCCTGAACCAGAAGGTTTTTATCTTTTATCCCCTGGTTATTCTTATTTTCTTTCCTTAATTCCTTTTAAAGAGGGAAATTATTTAATTATATATTTAATCCAAGTTATCCTTGGAGTATTTTCAGTTTTTTTAATTTATAAATTAAGTTCAAAAATGTTTGGAGAAAGAGCAGGGGTTTTTTCTTCCTTTTTTTTACTCTTTTATGGTCCTGCAACCTTTTATGAAATTAGAATTTTAAGTGAATCTATTTTAGTTTTTTTTCTCCTTTTATTTTTTCTTTTATTTTTTTCAAAAAAGAAGATCCTTCAAATTTTATCTGGAATTCTTTTGGGCTATCTCTGTCTTATAAGACAAAACCTTTTGCTTTTTTGGATTTTTTTATTAATTTATATTATTTTAAAAGATAGAAAAAAAATTCTCATACCCTTCTTTAGCATTTTAATATTTATTACAATTCCCATTATAAATTATTTTGGAACTAAAAAATTCATTGGAACTTCTGCCCAAGGAGGGGTTGCCTTTTATATGGGAAATAATCCATCATCTTATGGCCTTTTTTCTGATCCCCTTGGAGTAAGGGGAACAATTTATGAAATGGCAAAACAAGTTAAGGTATATGCAGAAAATAGGGCAGGGAAAAAGTTAACTGCTTTTGAAATTAATTTATTTTATATTAAAGAGTCATTAAATTGGGCAAAAAAAAATCCTCTAAAATTTTTAAATAACATTTATTTAAAAGTTCTAAGAACCATTGATAACTGGGAATATGGTTTAAATGAACAATGGGATAAAAAAAATCCAAAGATAGCTCTTATATTTTTTATACCCTTTGGTTTAATTTTTTCTTTAGCAATTTTTGGTTTATATTTTTTAAGAAAAGAAGAAGAAAATATCCCCCTTTTTCTATTTTTTCTCTCACAATTTATAATACTTTTGATCTTTTTTTCTTCATCAAGACATCGTTTTGTTATATTTCCTGCCTTATGCCTTTGGGCAGGGTTTGCCATAGATAAGTTTTTTCATATTTCAAAAAATCAAAGAATAATTCCAATTATAATATTCTTATCTCTTTTTATTTTATCATTAATAGGTGTCCCAGATGAAAGAAGAAACTATGATCCCTTTTTGCTTTTTAATCAAAGTAGGACTTTCCTTTCCCTTGGAGATATAGATTCAGCAGAAAAGTCCATAGATAATGCCTTAAAAATCCAGCCAAATGTTACCTTTTTTCATTTAACAAAAGGAGAAATTTTGGAACTTAAAGGAAATTTTAAAGGGGCAATGAGAGAAAAATGGATTGCTTTTTTTCTTGGTGCTTCAGATGTTTTGCTTTTAAATGGTTTAGGAAAGTGGTGTTTGGAAAACAAAAAATATAATATGGCAGAAAAAGTATTTAAAAGAACTATAAATGCCTATCCAAAAAGCCCTGTGGGATATATAAATTTAGCTCAAGTAATTTATCTTCAGGGAAGGGAAAGGGAAGCAAAAGAATTATATTTTAAAGGGATTTCCTTAGGAGGAAATCCAATTCCCCAATTTGAAGAAATTCTTAAAATTTCAAAAACCCAGTAAAATAAAAAAAGATAATTATTAAAAGAAATAAATGGGCTGTTCTATAAATTTTTCTGTATTTTTTTGGATTCTTTATAATCAATCCTGAAAAAAAGGTGGTCAAAAAAACAAAGGCTGCTATTATAGATAAGATCCACAATTCTTTATAAAGTAAAAAACTTAAGAGAAGATCTGCTAAAGAAAAAAAAATCAATGTGCCAACCCTTAAAGTTTTAGGGTTTAAGATGTGTGCCATTGTCTTTATCCCCATTTCCTCATCTCTTTTTTTGTCTAAATATAAATGGTTCCAATAGCCAGCAGTAAATAAGAAAGAAAAGACAACCCCAAAGGGTAAAACTTTCTTTAAAGATCCACCATCCCATAGACTTCCACCTATTGTAAAGGAAAAGGGTCCTAAAAGGTGTAAAATTGAATCAAGGGGTGGTCTTTTTTTGGGGTTTATTTTATTATTATTATAAAGGATAGCAAATATAATTGATAAAAGAATCCAGATTAAAGAACTTTTTGAAAAAATAAAAGTTAAAAGGGCTCCTGAAAAATATAAAGATAAATAAAAAAGTTTTAAATAAAATAGATGATTAGGGCTTATAAAAAAAGGTAAATTTCCCCTTTGGCTATCCTTTGGATTAATTTTATAACCTTCAACACGATTTTCCAATGCTATTGCAAGGGCAATGAAAAAGGAAGTAAAAATTAAGCTTGAAGGAAAGAGTTTTTTATGTGATAAAAAATAGCCAATGAGGGGGAAGGAAGAAAAAACTAAAAGGTCAAAAAAGGATATTAAGCCAGTTAATTTTTTGATTTTTCTCTTAAAAAACATTATATTTTTCCCTAATACCCAAACGATTATTTAACATTTCTATATTTTAACACAAACATTTATTTTCAAGAGCCTTGATGGTTTAATAAAATAACAAAATCACTATTTTCCTCTTCTTTCAAGTGTCTTCTTTTTACTTATTGGCACAACCCAGCTTTTTTAAAATCATAAACATTTATACATCTCAAGTCCCTGAAAAATTTCATTATTTCAAAAACAAACTCTTTTTTTAATGGACTTACTCCACAAGTTCTTAAAATTTGAAATATTTTTAGCAAGGGTTGGCTCCCCTCTTCCAGGAAAAGTTATGTAATCAATATCAATTTCAGGCAGGGAATTTATTTCTTTCATTAATTTCCTTTCAGGGGAAAAAATTTTTCTCTGCTTTGTATATTTTTTTGTCCTTCCCAGCTGACAATATATGCAATCAAATGTGCAAATCTTTTCCTTTTGAGATAAAGGATCAATCCCAAGCGATCTTCCCAAACGCCAGCTTGAGATAGGACCATATATATATTTAAAGTCCTTTTTTATCTCTTGCATCTGCAGTCATCCTCACAGGGTGGGGTATCACACCTTTTATCCCGCCCACAACAGGTCTTTCCACTTTCTCTTGAATTACTTATTAAAGATGGCTTTGAAAACAATTTTATCAATTGATCACTTCCACAAAATTTGCACCTCAAATTTTTTTCCTTAAAATTCAACTCAATAAATTCACTCACTTTACCACAATTTTTGCACTTAAATTCATATATGGGCATAAAACCTCCATTTTTTAAAGACCTGAAATGACATTTTTCCAAATTTTTGAAACTTCTTTAAAAATTTTTCCTTTTTTAAAAAATATGCAATCTTTGATGGTTCTTCAAAAACACCTTTAAAGGTCTTTATCTCTCACCCGTAATCTTCATTATAAAAAAACAAATGGCTTGTTTTAAATTTTTTAAGGCCCCTTAAAAATTAAAAGCCAATATTTTTTTCACAATTCTAATGGGGATATTTGATTTTAAAATTTTCATCACTATTATTTTAGCAAATTGAACTTTTCTTTGATATATGTTATAATAAAAATATGATATATAATGTTTTATTAATATTATTTTTTGTTTTTTCAAACTTTGTGGAAAAAGACTTTAAAACTTTAAATATTGAAGGGAAATATTCCTTTCACAAAAAAAATTACAGACAGGATATGAGGAAATTTGTCCAAAATATTTCAAATTACTCCAAGAAAATCAATCCAAGTTTTATTGTAATACCCCAAAATGGGTGTGAAATTATAACAGAAAATGGAGAACCAGATGGAAAAATATTAGAAAGATATCTTAAAGCAATTGATGCAATTGGAAGAGAGGACTTGTTTTATGGATATACAGAAGATGATATTCCTACACCAGAAGAAGAGAGAAATTATATGATCCAGTTTCTTGATATAGCAAAATCAAAAAATAAAAAAATTTTTGTAACTGACTACTGCTCAACAAGGGACTTTGTAGATGATTCATATTATCAAAATTCAAAAAGAGGATACATCTCTTTTGCAGCAGATCACAGAGAATTAGATGACATTCCCCAATACCCTGCTAGCCCTTATAATGAAAACTTAGAAAATATAAAATCATTAAAGGAAGCAAAAAATTTTTTATATCTGATAAATCCAGAGATGTTTTCAAGCAAAAATGATTTTTTGAGTGCTCTTAAAGATACCAATTATGATATTTTAATAATTGATCCTTTTTTTAATGAGACTTCCTTATCTTTTGAAGATGTCAAATCATTAAAAGCAAAGAAGAATGGCGCATCCAGACTGGTGCTTGCCTATATGAGCATTGGAGAAGCAGAGGATTACAGATATTACTGGGAAGATGAATGGAATAATTCACTCCCCTACTGGATAGTTGAAGAGAATCCCGATTGGGATGGAAATTACACTATTATGTACTGGCTCTATGAATGGCAGAGCATAATTTTTGGGAACAATAATTCCTATATAAAAAAAATAATTGACTCCGGTTTTAACGGCGTTTACCTTGATAAGATAGATGTCTTTGAATATTTTGAAACCGCTTCTTGATTTAATTCATTCTATGGCATTTTTCCTTCATCCTTTTTTTCAAAATATTTTGTCGTTTTGAAATATCATTTTATTTTTTTATTTTTTTTCCTTTAAATCCTTCATATATATCCTTTGCTTCTGCATTGCATTCAATTTAGAATAATCACATTGTTCAAAATTTACTGCAAGAAAAATTTGGTTAAATCAATTCTTTTTAAAAATGCAAATATTATTTGACAAATATATTTTTGATATTATAATTAAAAATGAATTTATTTGGTGGTATCTTATGAAATTTAAAAGGTCTGGAAAGGCAAGTTATTGCATTGTAGTAAGGAGAGTTGTTTGCCTATGCCTTGGTTGTGCACAATGCAACAAGAGACGGAAACTTTCAGGAAGCGCAAAGCCCAAACAAGCTGATGATGAGAAGCAGTGATGGCCTGTACAATAATTTGTTCCTTTATGCTGAAGGAGCACATATTATCCACAACCACCCAAGAGAATTTACAGAGATTATTTACAGGAGCGCTGCTTTGTAGGCAGCAATGGTGATAAAATACAAACAGCAAAAGAACAATCAAACTTGAAGAGTGAAAAATTTTTGCAAAGAGACCATCAATAAACAAATAAGAATGTAGAGGAATGGGGTTAAATTAAATTTTCAAATTTTTCTAAAAAAAATAAGGAGGCGGTTTCAAGAGAGGGAAAAGAGTTAAAGTTTGTATGGATAACGAACTTTAGTGTAGATAAATACAATGTGAAGGAAATATCAAAAGGAGGAAAGATTAGAGGGAAGTAAGAATTTAGAAGGTTTTAATATGAAAAAAATGTCATAAAATTATATATAATATTTTGTCATGTGATTTTTGGAATGTCTTTTCCTTTTGTTTTAATTAATTTTCTTTCCTTTAAAAAGGATTAAGAAATTTTTTATTTCAAAAGGGGAAGAAATTTTGAAATTCAAATAAATCAAACAAAGAAACAAAGAAAC
>FWPU01006118.1_pt1 | contig 24692 bp, 35 predicted proteins | sample 2228361 | NCBI WGS metagenome assembly FWPU01 (sample SAMEA103939777, study PRJEB20133) | metagenome | reverse complement strand
TCGTTCTGCTTCCAGCTGAACTAAGCGGCGAAATATTGCTACTTGCCCAAAGATTGCGGTTCAATGACCGCATTGAGGTCTTTGAACAGCCACTGAGCTATATATGGGGGGGGGGGATACATAGTCTCCCCTCCATCATTGAAGAAGAATTGAAAAATCACATAGTCAGCGACGAATACGTTGCCATGTATGAAGAATTTGATGGGGCAACATGGGCGGAAGCGATGTCCGCCGCCTGGGAATTTGCCCACAATGAGGTGATGAAGCTCGAAAGCGCTCTGCTTGCGAGAGAAGAAGCTGTCGCAAAAGCAGAGTGTACGAATCACTAATATAAATTCTCATGCCCCCCTCCAAACCTCCTTTTTCCATGGGGCTGGAAAACCAGCCCCATGGTTTTTTATTAATTTTTTTTTTATTAAAAACTTATCAAAAAGTTCACGACTTACAAGCAGACGCTTGTACTTGTTGCAAGCAGTACTAAGCATTACAACGCTACGGCGCAATCGGCGCAATTCTACTTTTTTTTATTATTATTATTGTTGTTGTTGTTATTTTTATTGTTGTTATTATTTTTTTTATTACTGCACTATTATGTAAATTGCGCTCAACGTCGCAATCGACTACAGTGCGCAACGTTGCAACGAGACGTTGTGCACCACCACTGCTGCAAGACGGACAAATGTCCCTTGTGATTGTGACGAATTTCCTTGGTGTAAGTCTGTTATTGCTCTTGACATTTGTATAATTTATGTTATAATCGTGGTTGAGGTGATAAGATGAACAACAAGAACGTTGCTTCAGTTACTGCAGAGCCATGCATCTGCCAGGACGACATAATCACTGTCGCCTCTGGCTTGGTTGTCGGGCGCGTCCGACTACAGCAGGATAGTCCTGACGTTTCGGACGATGTAGTTGCCGTAGCACTCTTGGGCGTTCCAGCCCAAGAGGATGACGACGGCAAGCTCTACATCGATGAATTCAACTTCATAGATGTAGAGATTTTCGGACAAAAGCTTGTTTACTTTTGTGGGAAGGAAATAAATAAACTTCACCAAAAGTTATGCGAGTTAGTTTCAAAGTTGTGCCCACCAAAGTATCGTTGGGGCCTTCGCGAATTCAAGGCTCCAACATGGCACAAGGCAATGGAGGCTGCATGGAAGTACGCTCTCCAAGAGGCGCGAAAGCTAGAGCGCCGAATGGATGAGCGGAAGAAGGCTCTTATAGCAGCAGACAACTGCCCTCTCTGCAAGCTGCAATCTACAGCTTGCTAATAAGTGCCAACCAACCTCCTTTTTCCATGGGGCTGGTTTTCCAGCCCCATGGTTTTTTTATTAACGCGAAAAAACAAAACAATGATTAACGAATAAACACAACACGCACTACTAAATAAAAAAAAGAATGATTCGCGAGCCCACACTACCTGCCTTCGCAGTGCAATCGACAACGTAGCACAACGGCGCAACACGGGCTTGCTTGCGACTATGCCAACTGCGAGAATCAAAAGGGCAACAGTGCTTTCATGGCCACAACAGGGCCCGTATGTGGACAAATGTCAGTTTCCCTAGTGACGAATTTCCCTATCTTTTGTCTGTTATATCTCTTGACTTTTTTTCTGTTTTATGGTATGATCATAGTTGAGGTGATCAAGGTGACAGCAGTGCAAACGTCGCAAACATTGTGCGAGAAGTGCTTTGGTGTGTGTCAGAACGAGCTTTTTATGCTCATGAGGTCCAATGGCCTTGTGGCGCGCGTGAGGCTCTGGCAACAGGATGCGGAGATTGGTGACGGAGTTGTTGCAGCAAGCCACGCCCACTGGCTGAGGCGCTGAAGTTCGGTGACAGGGTAAGAGCCTTCGGCCTCCCACTCGTCGATTTTTGGGGAGAAGAAGCAGCAATGCTCCCCAACAAGATACTCGAGTTTATAAGAGGGAAAGGCGTGGACCATAACCTGTACAGAGCCATGTAAAGCGAGCACGTCGGAAAGACCTGGGAAGAGGCAATGGCTAGTGCGTGGCAACACGCACATAAAGAGGTTGAGCTGTTGGAAAAAGCACTCTATGATCGCGAAATTGCGCTCAAAAATGCAGAGTGCTTGTAGCCCGATGCGTTATCTTGCGATCTCTCACAACCCCATCTGGTGAGACAAGTCAGGCATACCATCATGGCATTAACTTGACACATGTCCTTGACTAAAACCGCAAGATAGTGTAGTATAAGCCGAAGGTGATGCATATGTACACGTCACTATCGCTGAAATTGAGCCAGATGGACCACATAAGGCAGCTCTCCAGCAGCTACGACATCCCACACTACGTCGTCGTACAAGCTCTCCTAAATCTGCTCGACATCCCCAAAAACAAAGCCCTCTTCGACCACCTCGTCAAGCTCGAGCTCGCCGCAAGAGCAAACGACATAAAAACAATACAAGAGCTCGCAAAAGAAAGCCAACAGTTCATAGAGCATTCCCCATGAATAATGAAATAAGAACACTATCACCTCAGCCTCAGGCCACTGAGGCTCAACGCGGGGTAGCTTTTACCTGCTTCACGCAGGGTTTTCCTGCCCCGCACACATCCCGGGGGTGGCTCACCACGCCACCCCGGGATGCCTCACCACCTAAAACAAGCAAAGGAGTGACCACAATGCCATATGCCCAGCTCACAGTAAAACAAGACAGCCTCAAGCTCATCCAGCAGCTCGCCGCCCAGTACGGCACACCAACACACGCCGTCGTCAGCTCATTGCTCGCATTGCTCAACAAAAAAAATAACAAAAAGCTCCTCATGCGCTTGCTCCAACTCGAAAAAACATCGCTCGACTACGACCACGCAAAACTACAAGAGCTCTCATCCACTCTCCACAAGCTCGCAACACAGACCCTCACACACAACACCGCGTACCGTACACAACAAATACAACACTACACAAAAACACAAAAACCGGAAAAAATTGAACAAACGTTCACACCAGCCCCATATGACACGCAAACAAATACAAAAATACAAGGATGAATAATAAACAAATGTTGAATAATTCATAAACAAGAAACACGAAAACCGAGGTAGAAGAAATAGCAGGCTGGAAGAGGAAAAAGGAGGCGACATAAAGAAAATGCTGATTCTAAGCCAGTTTTCTTCGTGTCTGTCTGTTTTTGCTTATATATTCGTTTCATTTGTGGTGGTGCTATATTTATGTATTTTTGTGATGTGCATTATGGATGTATGTTGTGGTGGTGCTATTTATGTGTGTGTTGTGTTGGTGCTATTTTGTGGTGATAGCGTGGTGCATTTACTTGTGGTGCGTGATGGATGTGCGTGTATGAGGTATTTTTGTTGTGGTGTGTGGGGGTGGTGATTTATGGTTGGTGTAGTGCCGCTTTTGGGTGTTGGTGGGTTGAGGCGTTTGGGTTTTTGTGGTGATGGTGGTTATGTTATGTGTATTAAGTCTGACGCGGTATTGGGGTATGAGGCTGGGAGGTGGTATCGTATTAGGGTGGTGGGTGGTGGTATTTTGAGTGTGGAGGTTGGTGGGAGGAGATTTGGTATAGGGGATATTGGGTACATTTTTGAGCATTTTAGCATTCCTGAGCCTGGTGGTTTAGTGAGTGGTGGTGTTATTAATTTTTTGCGGGCGATTGAGAGTGGTTTAGGGTTTGAGTTGAGGGGATTTCAGAGGGATGCGGTAGCGGCGTTGCTGGTGAGGGGGAGGGGCATACTTGCGTTTGAGGCTGGTCTTGGGAAGACGTTATCTGCGTTGGCGTTTGCGGTTGGGAGGGCGTTATTGCCGCGGTTCAAGTTATTGTCTTGTGGGGGAGTGGTAGTAGGTGTTAGGGAGTTGGCGAGCAGGCTTTTTTCTGGTGAGTGGTGGGGTGGGGCGAGGGTGTTGATTGTAGCGCCGCAGGGTTTGGTTGGGCAATGGGAGGCAGAGGCGCGCAGGTTTTTGGGTTTACAGTTGAGGGTGGTGCGCAGGCCGGTGGAGGCGCGCGGTTTGAGGGGGGAGGGTTCTTTTTGGGCGATTACGGATTACGATGCGCTGAGCCGTGTTGGTGCGAGGTGTGAGCGTCTTGCGGACGTTGATGTTTTGAGTATTGGTGGTAGGGTATACACGTCGCGTGAGGTTTGTCCTAGTTGTCGGACTGACAGGAGGCGAGGGTGGGACGGGACTGGGTGTGGGCGATGCGGCTATTTGCACATAAGGAGTCGGGCCAAGGCGACGTATGCGCACTTGCCGAGTGGTATAGACACGCTGATTTTGGATGAGGTTCATGCGGTCAAGTCTGACTGGAGTGCGCGTTCTTTGGCGGTGCGTGGGCTGAGGGCGAGGGCGAAGCTTGGGCTTTCCGGCACGCCGATCAAGGAGCGTGTTGATGACCTCTTTTGGCCGTTGTGGTGTACTGTTGGCGGGGGTGACACGTTTCCGTATGGTTATCATGATAAGAGTAGGTTTGTATCTGAGTTTTGTGGTGGTGGTGCGAGGCGAGGGGTAGGGAGGGTGATGAAGTTATGGCGTATTATTTGTGCGAATGTTGTTTCTGTTTCGCTGGATGGGTGTGGTGAGCGGCTGGTGCCGTACCGGCTTGAGGTTGTGCGAGTGCCGTTTGGTGATGATCAATTGGAGATGTATCTTCGCTGGCTGCACCGGTTTCCGGAGTACTATTTATCGAGGCATCCTGGGAGTGGTTTGACGATGGAGCGGATAGTGAGGGGTGGGATAAGGCTTGGGCAGGGTGTGAGGCTTCAGTTTGCCTGTTCGCTTCCTGGGTATCAGCCGGTGTGGTCGAGCACGAACGACACTCCGAAGAACCTGGCGGTGCTGCGGAGGGCGGAGGAGCTTGTAGCTGCTGGTGAGCAGGTGGTGATCATGAGCAATCGTCGTATGGCTGGGCCGTGGTTTGCTGAGCGGCTGAGGGAGCGTGGTGTGCGTGCTGCGCACATAGTGGGTGATGATGGCAGGACGCTTTCTCCTGTGCGGCGTGAGGGTATTATCAGGGCGTTCAAGGGTGGTGAGTATCGAGTTTTGTGTGGGAGCACAGATGCGATGGGTGAGGGGCACGATCTTGTGGAGGCGAGCAGTATGATAGTACACGCTTTTGGGTGGTCGCACAGTGCATTTGTTCAGGCGATAGCGCGTGTGAGGCGGCTGACGAGCAGGAGGCCGATCAGTGTATTTGTTTATCTTGTTGAGGGCTCCATAGAGGAGGAGATATGGGAGCGGCTTATGGAGAAGAGGCGGTTGTCGAATGTGGTGCTCTTTGGGAGTGATGAGCTACAGGGTATATTGGATCGGCACATGGAGCGTTTTTCGGCTGATAGATTTGGCCTGAAAGGAGGAACTGATGGCAGAGATGACGGAGTTGCAGAGGGAGCTTGACAGGGAGCTTGACCAGGGGCTCATTTCGCGTCGTCCGGCTGACTGGGGCTCTGGGACGATCGGCTATTTGGAGACCAGGACGGTGATCGACCAGGCGAACAGGATATTCGGCTACGGTGCGTGGAGCACTGAGCTTTTGGGTGTTCCGCAGATGGTAGGCAACGGGTACATGGCTGCTCTGTGTGTGACTGTCAGGCGGAAGGATATGGAGGCCTCCTACTGTGATGTTGGCTACTGTCCGCTGGTGCGCGAGGGCGGCGAGAAGACTGCTGTGAAGGGTGCTGTATCTGACGCGCTCAAGCGGTGTCTGAGGCACTTCGGTCCTCAGTTTGGCAACTCGCTTTACGAGGACGAGGCGAAGGCTGCGCCTGAGGAGAGGAGGCCTGAGGAGCATATTGTTGCGGAGGTACAAGAGGTGGCAGATGTGCGTGGTGAGGGCGGCGCGCCGTGGGAGATAACGCTTGTGAACCGCGACACCGGCGAATGCGAGACGCTGCCATGCTACCTGGAGGTCATACCGAACTACGCGCAGCCTGGCAGCTACGTCAAGGTGGCGGTGGCCACAAGCAAGAAGGGGCGGCGCTACATCAAGGCTCTCTTTGATGAGGGCGCTGGTGTGCCGGAGCGAGTGCCTGGCCGTGGCGACAACGCTGCTGCGCACAGGCTTCACCGGCGCATACAGTCCCAACTGACCAGGCTTGCGCACCACATGGATAGTGACAGCTCGGAGGTGCTGGGTCTCTTCGACGACCTGAGCAGAGCGATGTTCGGCGTACCTTCATCTGCCATCCAGGACGACCAGCGCGCCAACTCGTTGGCAGAGACGCTCGCCAGATGCTCGAACGCACGCGACCTGATCAACGCGATCGAGAACGCCAGGATGGCCAAATGACCGCACGCCCCTGCCAGCCACCACTTGCGTACCGTACACGGCCACTTGTTGCGCGGCTGATAATAGTCGCGCAGTTGGCTCGCAGCCCGCCTGGTGTTGTGCACATACCCTGCTGGCCGCCACCAGTGGCATTGTGTTGTGTGGTATTATGGCTGATGGTGGTGTGTGGTAGTGTGGTTGTGGCTGTGTCCGGCATGGTGTTGTCTGTTGCTGTCTGTGGTGGTGTTGCGGGCCTGCCGGAGCTGATGATCACCTGCATTTCCTGTTTCCGCGCGCATGGTGCGCGTGATTGCCACCGGGGCCTGCAGACTTATTTGTGCATTCATTAACGTTTGTTTAGAACCCATCCCTATATTTCAACGTTTATCGCTGGATCATCCCCGGATGGTGTGAACGTTTGTTCAATTTTCTGGCTTACAATCTGTCAATTTTTGCGTTGGCGTAGCTGGTGCCTGATTCGAGTAACGGATTCGAGAGGTGTCCGGAATGCCAAAAGCGGGCGTTGAAGCATGAAAACGGGTGCAACATTTGTCTCAGTTGTGGGTATAGCAGGTGTGAGACGTAGGCGACAGAGCTACTGCTGAAGCCTCTGGCGCTCCTCGCTTTTTGCTGCAGCCATCCGTGCGCGCAGCTCGCCAATCGACCAGCCTGTGTCGCTGGCCATCTTGAGCCATCGTACGATGGTGGAAACGGAAGCGAAGAAGAAAAACGCAACTTCGATGTACCTTACGTCTATGTTTGGCAGGTCGCACCAGCTTGTGCGTGCGCTCGTCTTCGGCCCGGTGATGGTATCGCGCCACCAGGCGAACTCGCGCTTGCCGGAAAGTATATCCCCCAGTGGAACGTCCGGGTCTTTCAGTGAGCTGCTGTGAGCCAGCCTGCGCCAGAGAGATGCGGCCCGCATCGTGTTGCGCTTTGATGGCACATACTTCCTGCCCAAGCGTTCTCTTGCTTCCTCCCATCCGCCACGACGGGCATAGTACGCGTAGCGGAATGATTCGTACATGGCAACGATGCGTCGCAGGCGCGATGAGAACCGTGCGAACGCGTCCGGGTCGTATGGGACCGCCTGAACCAGCCTGGTCAGTTCGCCCTCTATCCTGTCCATCTCAGCCATCACGAGCCTGTGCGTCTCCTCGTCAGGCTTTCTGAAGGATGGTCTTGGCGTACGCGCTGCTGGCGGCTTGCGAATGCCCAGCCCAGTCGCCCTGGAAATGGTGTGCTTGACGCTCCTCAAGCCAAGATCGCGTGCTATATCATCCCAGCTCTTGTGCTTGTTCTTCATGACATACTTCCTGAGAACGTCATCTGGGACCTTCTTCCTGCCCTTCTTGTAGACGACCTTCCGGCCCCATCCGTGCCCAAACTTCTCCCTGAGAGGCCGAAGCAGGCCGTAATAGTAGTTTATGAACCTTCTCATCGTAAAGGAGTCGAACCCCAGCATGGTGCGCAGGTCCTCAAAGCGGTAGTGCTGGCCGTACTGCATAGCCAGCTTGCCCAGCACCAGCCCCATGCTGCGATCACGCCGACGGAAAAACAAGGCCCGCTGGCTGCGCGTCAGGCCACACGGCGGCCTCTTCTTTCTCAGCTGGAGAAACTTCCTAATGAGGGCGCGCCCAGGGATGGTAATTGGCGCGGGAGGCTCACCGGAGTCGTGCAGCGAGCAACGGCCAGCCCTGACCGCCCAGCGCCGGCACCGCTCACCGGTGTCCTTTGCTACAGCAGTGCACTGCTCCACTATGCAAGTTTTTCCGGAACAAACCCGACAATCCTCTGATCGTCCTTGAGCATGCCAGTCATACGCCACTGCATCGCCCACCAGCGAATGCTCCGAACAAGCGGATACAGCGTGACAGGCTCGCTCAAACAACGATCACACACACCACCAGCAGACGACTCATCTATAATAAAACGAGCTCTCAGCGCGGGAGGCATATTGCAAGATGCACTGACCGTACCTTTGCTCTCCATTGTGCACCTCCTCTTGAACACAGTATAGCATATTCGCGAAAGATTGTCAAGACCAGCAAAAGCCATTGCTGCGATTCACCGAAACCAACGGACAAATTCACGTTCGCGCCTGCAATCTTCGCACACGCCATCAACCAGCCTGCCGGGAACCTTGCACTCCTTGCACCGCCCAGCCACAACGCGCCGCTCTCGCCGCGCCTCGCCTCTCTTTGGCAACGCCGTGCCGCATGCACCATCCAGATCAAGCCACATCGGCTTCTGCCTAGGTGCCATAGCGCGAATCACCAAGAGATGTGCCGAGAATACCAGCTAACAGCTGCCCACGACGGTAGCACTCAGCATGCTGACCGTCAATTATCCAATCCCTCGACAGCGGCCTCCCACAACGCCGGCAACAAGATTTGCGCGCGTAGGCCTTGGCCTCATAGTGCAGGTCATCAAGCTTGATGCGAGCATACCCGAAACAGTTCAACCTGCCGTCCTCCCACCGTCCGGTAGAGAACTCCTTCTCGGTGTGCACAACGCCATTACACAGCTTCGCGCCACAGGGCTTGCCATCTCTGTACTCCTGCTCGCGCTTCGCCAGCCACGCCTGAATCAGCCTGCGTCGCTCGTGAGGAGGACGCGACTTCGGCGGCGGATTCTGGCCCCTGCCAGCCACAAACGCCCTGAGCCACAACCACAGCCCCCTAGGACTCAACAACCTGGCATTCTGCACGATCTGCTCCAGGTGCCTGAGAACCATGGATACGAGCTTCCGCGCGTAGCTCAGCGAACGCCTAGCAATGGAGTCTCCGATCACCGCCTCAACCGTGTCGGAGACTGGCTCAGGCAGCTTAGATGACAGCACTAGCCTAGCCTGAGTCATGAACTCTCTGTAGAAACGCCAGTGCTTGTCCAGCAAGACGCCTCTAGCCTCATCACCCCAGTAGTCATTAACGGTTTTTTTTTTCATCATCGCCGGCCTCAGTCTTTATGATTGTTTTATTATTATAAGCCTTTTTATTTAAATGGTACAGGTCTCGAAAATCCTCTTCAGAACGCTTGTTTTGCGCGCGCAAGAACCGCTTGTGCGATCTGATCGCGATTTTCACGCCGCGTCTCGAGCCGTTCTTGCCAAACCAGACTATGTACCCCAGCTTTTCCAGCTTGTCCTTGGCGCGGTAGAGCTGGACACGCGACATCTTGAGCTCCTGAGCGATCTTCCCGGCAGTGTACCCTACAACCCAATGGCCGTCTCCAGCACGCTCCAAAGCCCAACTCAACAGCCGGCCAGGCGAACCTGGCAATAGAGCAACTACATCGTTCATGTGACCGCCTTTCTTGTGGTGGGGTGGCCGGGGGAGGCAATGGTGGTGTCCGGACCACCCCCGGCCAGCACGAGAGTTGTAGTTATGGTTCTAATGTACTGCACCCATAAAGTTTAACATATTTTTCCGCCGCTGTCAAGTGGGCGCCCTTTGACAAACCTTGGCTCCTCAATGACCATGTCGTACTTGTCGCCAAGCAGTTGCTGGTAATCGTCTGTTTCTACCATTTCCGCGCTGGCGATGCCTTTAAGGCACAAGTACGTTCTGGTTGGCTGTTTCTTGAACCCCAATTCGGCGAGGTGTTGCTGCAGGTCGGTGCGCGAGAGGCCTCCTTCGGTCGGTGAACGAGCCAGCATGATCAATTCAGCGGCCTTGGCGTCCTGGCCACGCTGAACCAGCTTGGTTACTGCAGGGAGAACGTCGTCCAGCTTGCTGGCTGGCAAAGACTCAAAGTCCACCGGCTCGATGCCGCGCTCCTGGCGCAGCTCGCCCATCGCCCTCTGAAGACGCTCCATCAGCTCGCGGTTGCGGAAGAACTTGCGCACGACGCGAATCCACAGGTTTGCCTGCGCAACACTGATGTTCGCGTCCACGGAAGAGAGGTACGCCTCAAAGGAATCATACCCGGCCTCGCGCCACAGACGGTGTCGCTTCATCAGGTAAAGGTACTCCGCCAGACGGTAGAACCGCTTGCCAATGATCCGCGCGCATTGGTGTATGCGAACGTCAAGAAAGTGCGCATACTCAGCACGGCTCATAAGGCCAAGCTCCAAACTGTCGCTTCCAACCGCATTGCTCCTGTTCGCCACTTCCGTCTTCATAGCTCCCTGCTTGCATCCTCCATATCCCAAATAGATTTGAGGCATTGAAAGAATATCTCTTGAATCTCCTTGGGCGAGACTTCCTTGTTGACAACGGCACTCCTGCCAAGACGCTTGCCCCAGAAAACCTCAACGTCGCCACACTTGAAGTTCGGCTGGCAGCCGTGGTTGCTGTCCTCACGCTCGCCAAAAGACCGTATGGCGAAGACAGCGTTCTCGAAGCTGCACTCCTGACTGCCGCACGCCGGCGGCACAGCCTCGCCACAAACATTGCTCAACACGCGCGCCAGCTCGTGTGAAATGAAAAGTATGCAGCGTATGAGGTGCTCCGGACAAGGCCTGTACGCAATAACGCTAGACATCATCATCCTGCTTTCCTTGCTTGGCATCATCTAGCGTGCACAGCCTGCCACAGCGCAGACACTTGCGCACGTCACCATGATAGCACTCTGCTGGTATGGCCCAGCGTAGCCGGCCACGGTAGCCGCAGCGCGGACAGATCGCCTGCACCCATAGCGATTCATCTGCAACCGCTGACCGATCATAGCTGTTACAGCCCTGGTCCAAATGGGGCATAGTTTAGCGTGTCCTTGCGCTCACTCCTGTACGGCGTGTTGACCGAAATGTGCCCAGCATACCCGTCAGTGTAATGCCATAAGTACGCTTCAGCAGCACGCATCGAACGGTAGCCCTTGGAGTACGTCCACTCGTCTAGAGCGCACAGAGAGGGAAGCACCCTCACGCGCACACCGTTGAACTCCTCAACCGCTAAAAACTCGTACTCCTTCTTCTTGTGAACGTGCGCAATGTGCCATTCGCGAAATTGAGAGTTGGCCCACTCTTGCGGCATCTCGGTCGCCATGATGATCGGCAGGCTCTTCATCTGCTCGTCCTTGCCGTGCGCGAAACCTATCAGGTTCACCCCGTAGTGCATGTACTTCCGCAGCAGCGGAGAGTTGTCCACATCCACAAAGTCGTTGTTGGCAAATGCCGCCTTGATAGCTATGCCCATGTCGAATATGGTTTCCCTGTCGTGGTTGCCAGGCACCATCAGCACCTTCACCGGGGCACGCTCCTGCATCAGCAACAGCGACTTGCAGACAGTCTCAAAAACAATCTTTTTCGTCCTGTAGCGTCGCGAGTCCTCTTGCTGCGGCGTGCCATGGGTCGTCTCACCAAGAGCGTTGTCGGCGTTCAATAGGTCGTTGCCCACTACGTTGGCAATGAGACTGATCTTGTAATTCCTCGTGCGATGCAGTATCTCTTGTACGGCGTCCAGGTAGAGCTTTGAAGCAATGTCTACGTCGTAGTGGTCTCCACCGGTGGAGTGCCCCCAGACAAGACGCCCAGCCTGAAGGTCTGGTATGGATATCTCCAGCATGAACCGGTCTCCACCAGTAACCGCATTCGGCCTGACCGCTGCTGGCCGCGAAAGACTTTTTAGCGACTCCACAAGCTCGTCCCTCAGACGTTGCATCGTGGCCACCTCCGCCTTGCGCCGCAACCACGCCTTCACCTGCCACAAAGGCTCGGTAACCACCTGCACGCCGCTGCCAGCACCGTCACGCACGTCAGCCCTTGCCCCTACCTCCCACTTGTTGATAACGTACCGCTCGATCTCCCACACGGAAAGGTCTATCTCAGCCGCAGCAATGAGGTCGTCCAGCGTCCTGATCCGCTGGCTGCGCGTCTCCACCTCAGCGCAGTTGCCACAGACGTCCATGTGCAACTCGGCGCTGCCACCAGCATCGCTCGACTTGCCATCACCAGCAAACCGAAAAACGTCTCCAGATTGCGTAATCCCAGCTTCATGACCCGATCCCTTGCGTACGGTACTCGAGCCCCTACCACTGCGACCACCACCGACAAAGCTGCGATACTCACCTTCGTCAATCAAGCCATAGTGCTTGCACTCGTTCAGCTGCCTCATAAGCGTCCTGCGACGCTTGTTCAGCCTCGCGGCAAGCTGCTCTAAACACTCGCCACGCTGAACGCTAAGCCTGAACTCGCCAGCCAAAACCTGTGCCGTACGCCTAGATAGAGCCATAAAAGCTTGGACGCATTGCCCCATGAGAGGTGGGGAATGCGACACTCATACCTTCACCTCCTCGCTTGGCACGTTAAAAACAACCAAGCCGCTGGTCATCAGCGCTTGAGCCAGCGGCTCGTCAACCTCGGAAAGTATCTCTTCGACAAGCTGCTCGTCCATGTTTATCCGCGAACGATCACCCTCTAAAGCCACATGCATAATTTCATGCAGGAGCGTCGTGAACAGCTCAAACTTCCTGTTAAGCAAAGACGCGTTGAGACGAATAACCCGCTCCTTCCAGATCGTCCTGCCCATGACCAGTGGCTCATTCGTCCCTTTAATCTTTAAAGCAAAGTCTTTTTCAGCAGCGCCATCGCATAGCTCAATGGCCCACTGCTCACTGTTTATCCAGCACACACCTAGTGGTATCCTTACGGGCTTTTTCGCGGCCATGCGCACCTTTGATAGCCTTCTGCTTCCATTCACGCTTCAGGCATCTCCTCCGACTACGCCATCTTCTCTGCATGTTGCCGTTCCCCATCGCCACGAGCTTCTCCCACACCGCACGTATCTCATCCGCAGCGCAGCTCCTCCGCCAGAACTCTCCAGCCCTCAGCTTCACTCTCACACCCCTAATCACATACTCACACCAAACGCCAAGCCTTAACACCCATCATGCCTTTCAGCATTTGCCCAACGTACATGCAAAGTCAATACTTCTCACCTACAGGCATGAAAATTATCCACCGCTTGGTTTCGCCCACACGCCTCGCAATCAGCTCTAAACCATGCTCGCAGCCCTCGCAAAACCGGCTGCGCATAAAAAGAAGCGTGGGGCCATCCTCAATCACATCGCCATCAATCTTCTTGAAGTAGACCACACCGGCCTTGACCATCTCATCCCTGTCTCCTATATGCTCGCCTATCGCCTTAACGACCAGTGCGTCGTTTAAAGCTTCACGCCTGTCAACCCCAATGGTGAGTTGAAGAGCCTTGATCTCCTTGGGAATGCTCCCCGCAAGCTGGGCAACAAGCAGAACGCCCTTCAGGCCTTCAGGAAGATCGTGAATCGTAATCTCACGACTCTCAAGAAGACGGTAGGGCACATCATGCATACATGAATATATAAAGATAAAGATGGTAAGAAGAGCAACTATGATCGCACCGGGAACAGCAAAGCGTTTAATGACGCGCATTCCAACTGCCTCCAATGGCATCAGGTCTTACTTCGTCACCTTGACGTTAATTTCAAGGACTACCTTTTGGTTCTCCCTAGGAGGACCGCCTTGAGCCTCAACTACAATGCGTCCCTCCTGCTCGACAAAGGCAGCCCCAGTGAAAGTGTACTCATAAATCCCAGGCCTGGGCCAGTTAGCCATAAATTCAATGTCATCATCGAACTGTAGCCCCCCATGGTGAGCCACAACTCTCCCGTAGTAGAATTCGAGCCCGTCACGCAAAACCCTGAGGTAGACCCTTATCGCGAAGGTCCTGCCTACCTTGACCTCTGTGGGCGCAGCCAGGCCAACAGCAAGATACTTCCCAGTCTCCCAAACGACAAGCGGCTCATCATCCCTCTGGATAAGCACCCATGTTGCAGCCACCTCCGCATCATTCCTCTTCAGGACAGCCCTGTATAGCCCAGAATCGTGAAACGTGTAAGTGGCCACCACACCATGGGCAACATGTAGAAACACACCATCGTAAGAAGCCACAACGATCTCATACTCCCTGGGAGCTATAACGTCTGGTGCATCAACGTAGAAGACAACTTGTAGAGGGGCATGCCCAAAGTCAGGCGAAGCTACGAGCTTCACATCCGCGGGCTCACCATTGAGGGTACCATCTGGAACGCCGTCCACCCAAGGGACATCAATGGTGCAGCCAGACAGAATGAGCAGTGAGGCAGCAAGAGCCACACAACACATCCACATCATCCTCATACCAGCCTCACCCCCAACGCGTTCATTAACAGCACCACAGCAGTAATAAATGGCAGCACGTAATTGACCGTGAAGTTTTTCGCTGTCTCAATTGCGCGCTCAATAGGGTTCCCCAACGGCAACACCGTGAATGTCGTACTGACCTTCACAGGAGCAGCATCATAGAAGAAGACCAGTGCCGTGATCTGGTAGTCTCCCGGAAGGTTGAAATAGTGCACAAACGCCTTGTTCGCTTCCACAAGCACCGGTGTTCGCTGCACCCCGTTGATCGACCAGAGCGCACCAGCAAAGATTGTAGCTTCCGGAAATTGCACCACAAACTCGCAGCGACCGCTGCTTTCGCATCGCTTGACGATCATCGGCTCGTTCTGAGCTTGGACATCTACGTATGCCGTAACAGAAAAGCAAACCAGCACAACCAGCCATAACACTCGCTTGAACATACTTGCTAGTTTACTCGACTTGGCAAGACTAAGTCGAGAAGGGCGCCTCCATCCGCCCCCAAAATGAACAGTCTGATCATTATCAGCTATTTCTTCTTCTCTTTCCAAAAGACCAGACTGCCAAGGATGCTCTTTATGTTGCCAACAAAACCATCCCCCGGGTCGAAGATGATCGACCGGCCTTCGTGGATTACCACATCCCCAATGAATCCTATCCCGATAAGCACAATTGGCTCGGATAGCAACTTTGCCCACTCATCCTCAACGAACGGTGCAAGATTGCTAGTCGCGAACGCCGCAATCGCACCACGCACCAGGGAAGCGATAAACTTGCTGCGGTCATACTCATCGCCAGACTTGGCGTTGGCATCCACAAAGCCAAGAGTGCCATTGGCAAAGCCGCCAAGCAGACCCCACACCAAACTAAGCCAGTTTACCATGGTTGCATCATCTCCTTATTCTGTACTGTCATCTCCACCAACAGTGAACAATCGTTCACCGGCAGATAACCACTCCTGCACCCTCACGATAGCATCCTCGCTCACAAAGTTCGCCGCGGTGACAACACCCTCAACACCAGAGTTCACCGTACCAACCAATATAAACCTGCCGTGCTCGTCCTCTCGCCATGTCAAAAGGGGAGCGCCTGAGAACCCAGGCATCGTGGGGTTGGACACCAGCACGTCTCCCCCAACGAGCGTGTTCAGCGCGTTCGGCGAGTTTACATAACCATCAGTCCCCAAACAGAAATGATGAAGACGATAGTGCACATACCTCCTGACAGCCTCGGATATGACCGAACAGCCGTAAACGTACGTCCTCTCAAGCTGCTGTATGTCGTTCGAGATGTAATCTGTGTCAAGGCTGATCGGAAGAGTACCATGTATGTAACTCGACTGGAGCACGCAGAACTTGCCGTCCTTACAGCCGACGAGAAAGAGCTCCTTGAATGCACCGTCCTCGTCCTGAATGAACCAGTTTGTGGCAACGACATGCCCAAAAGATGAGGAAAAATACTTTTGCGTCAGCACGTTGTGCTCAACAGTGATCCAAATGTAATGTCGCTTGTACAGCCCAACCAGAAACGCCGTGCCCCACCCCAAAGGCTCCTTGCAGCCGATCTCTGCATAGACACCCCATACATGCAGCGGCCTGACAGACCATTTCCCCAACCGAAAGAGCAACTCCATCGTGTCCAGCTCGTCGCTGCCACCAGATGGACCGTCCTGGGTCGCAAGCTGCGTGGTCACAAAGTCTATCCGCGGCGTGTCCGCGCAAAGCTCGCCGCTCGACACCGGAACGCCTGGCTCCGTGGTTCGCTGCATCCACACCGAACCGAGCATCTCAGAAAATTGCCACCCAAACAACAGCTCCGTCCCACTTCCAGGCGCCACAAACAAAACAAACACCATAAGCACGCCTAAAAACGTACGCACAAAACACACCATTCCACCACGCTGCATGTTGTCCTCCCGTCTGTCAAGTAGAACATATCTTGTTTATCACAACAGAACAAGGACATGTGTCACATCAGAAAGGGAAGTTTGTCACCTAATTCTGTGGCTTTGATGAGCCCTCCCAGTTGAATTCCGACCAGTCCACGTCCTGCAAGCTCCCTAGAACCTTGAGCCTGTCTTCCAACCATGCGTTCGTCACCGCGCCCTCTGGGCCAATACGAACAATCATACCGCCAACCTCAACAGCGTAGAACGGCTTGAGCCTATACGGCTCGTTGCTGCCATACCAAGCCTGCCATTGCTGCTGAGCTTCTACAGGCACGCTCTCCCAATTCGCAAAAAATGCCTTGCTTCGCTCCTGCTGCTGGCTAGGCGAAAACTGATGCCGTAGGTCATGGTCAATAGCCTCGTTGATCCAATCACCAACTGAGTAGGCAAAGACAAAGCCAGACATGATTGGAAAGATGTAGGCTATTGTGCCGAGCAGCTCCTCAGTGAGCGCCATCAGCTCAAAGACACCAGACCGCTCGTTATACACGTAAACGCCACCACCACTCCACCCGTAGAACGACCCAGCGTTGTGCAGGGTGTCGCCGGTGTATGGAATTTCAAAGCTCGGTTCTGCGTTCACTGTGCCAGCAGCGAATACCGGAAGGCCGCCATAGCGGAACGCGTAACCGAACGAAAATGTCCTCGTCCCCACAGGAAGCCTCTTGGCAAACAACACTGGCGGCGCATGCAGCCTCTTACCTATGCGCAAAATTCGCACGGTGTTACCATCCATTTTATCAGGCAAAACCACCGCTTTCTCGCCATCAACCCATACCGACAACACCCTTCTTGACTCGTCGCTCTCCACGCAGTGCGCTACCGTCAAAAGATATGTTGCACTCTCAGTCGAGCGCACGACCACGGACGAACACCCTATCAGGCCGCGCCCATCATCGTCTATAATCTCAGCTTTGAGCGGCCTGTGTGCCCCAGGAGCCCACCTGGCAAACTTCGCTAACAACTCGTCGTGCGCGTAAGGGAAATCGCTCGCAACCGCGCTACCCAAAAGAATAACAAGTATAACTGAGGCCAGCATTACCTTCACATTAAATCTCTTCATTCTACCTGCCTTTCGTGCTTATGTGCCTGCCTTGCGTCTCTTCGCACCGATCAATTCTCTGATGTAGTCCCTGAAGGCTTCATTTGTCTGAAGGTCCCTCAAAATGGCCCACCTCATGAAGCGCCTCAGGGAGAGCAGAGCCGCAACCCACAAAGCCGTCAGACCAACCACAATCCATGCAGCCAGCTTTACAGCCAGCACAGACTCTTGCACGGTCTTGCTACTGGCATTTACAGCCTCAGCCTCCGCCTTGAGAAGCTCCACTGCCCTCTGAAGGCCGTCCACCACAGGCGGCATTGCTCCCAGAACATCATCGGCCTTCTTGGTTAGTGGCTCAGGAACATCCAGGTGCAAGTCAAGGCCACCCCAAAGAGCCGCACCCAGTACCCCAGCAAGAAATGCAACCAGCACCAGCAAAAGATCATTCATACTTATCTAACTACCTTGTTACCTTCTTGCCGTCGATCCTCTTGACCTCGCCCTCAATGGTCGCTACACGCTTCTCTAGACCGTCTACTTTCGCATTGAGCATGTCGACCTTTTGAGTGATGTGCTTCAGCTCGTTATCCCTCACAGCATCCTGCTTGATGGAGAGCTTCCAGTACGACAAGCTGATGGCGATCAGCATGATCGCGCTCAGCACAACCTGCCCGTATGTAGCCACAAAGTCCATATTAACACCTATCCTGTCTGAAAATTATACCATATCATGTGTCCCGTAGGAGGGCAAGACTTGGACAACAAACTCGCTGTCGGCTGGAAAGCTGTGAGGCCATCCTGCAGCCTGCCCCACCCAACAAAAGACCTTGTATGGCGACCAAGACGCCCTGATGGACAACTTCTCGTCTCGCGGGAAGACCCTTACCACGCCGGTCTGCTGGTCCGGCTCGATCATCATGCGCACATTCTCAACCGCAGAGTCGTATACCTTGCGCACATAGCCGTCCTTGTCCACAAAAACAGCCACTACACGGTTATCGCCGATGGAGTATGGCACCTCTTGACCATGATCGTCTATGTAGGTCAAGCGGAAGTCAAGAGGTGTAGCCGCGCCTTCGCGTATCGTCAGGGAATTAGCCATAAACAAGCACCGCCTTGAGCAGCATATCCTGCCTGGTTATGCCGCATGATCCAGCTTGCAGCATTAACTCCAAAACCTCACCAAACTTCGTGGTGAACAGGCTTGCCCTCGATTCGAGCGCCAGTTTGAGAGCCAACGCGCCGCCACGAATGATCGCTGGGACTAAAATCGCGCCAGCGAGCGTCGCAATACTTTCTACAACATGCGAAACCGAGGCAAACAGATCAGCACATGCTGTTTCGTGCTGCCAAATGGCGCCGTGCAGCCTCCTCGGCGAAACGATAAACCTGTGCAGCGCAACGGCGCCCTTCAACTCAGCACTGCTCGATTCCAACGCCAAAAGCGAAGTACTCAACGCTGCTGCTGTGTCCAGCCGCTCAGCCAAAGCAGCAGCCAGCGTCTTAGAACTGTCAGCCGCCAGCGAGACAGCACCAGTGAGCTCCGCAGCTTGAATGACATATTGCCACACGACACCAGCAACTGTCGCTGCTACATCACCTGCCGAAGATACCGTCGCGGACAGACTGGCAGTCACAGCCAACCCTCTGCTGACAGCACTAGCAAGCTCAGCGCCAAGGCCACGGCTCTCTGAGAGAGCTCCCGCTAGGGCAGCCTGCGCCGCTCCCATGTGCAGCACCGCTGCCTGAAGCTCCGACGCAGCATCAGCCTGCATACCCACTGCGCTAGACAGAACGGCCGTACGTTCAACAAGCTCGTGCACCACGCCGGCGAGCGTAGCAGCTCGGCTGTCGCTCGTGGCAATGGCACCGCGCAGTTCACCAAGACTGACCCTCCGCTCGTGAATGGCAGCTATAACCTCCGCTAACTCATTCCCCTGGGCAGAAACCGCTCCCGCCAATGAGACAACTCTTGGAATCATCTCCAAGGTGGCACCTGCAAGCACAGCATCACGCTCATCAATACGTGAGACAGCGCCTTGAATCCCAACGAGCAGTTGCTCCTGACTGCTTGTCGCAGCCACAGCTTCAGCCAAAGCGTCAGCAATGTACGACACTGCGCCACCTATTTCAGCCTGCAAGGCCATAGCCTCGCTAATGGCACCACCCAAGTCGGTAGCAAGAGCACGTGATTCTGCTGTTGCTGCCCTCAGATCACCAAAAAGTGCGGCCAGGTGGCTGACAGCACCATGAAATATAGCTGATTGCTCACCCTGGACAAAAATGGTTCCACCCAGGCTGGCTAGCACATCTCTGACGGTGGCTATTGCGCCCGCTGCCGTCCCTCCGAGCAGCACCACCTGCGACACTGCCCCCTGCAGTTGGACGAGGCTCTCACGCAGCTCTGAAACCACAGCATGAATTGCTGATGCAACCTCAGGATGCATAGAGACGTCCACAGCAAGCCAAGCTTGACTGTCTGTAATCGCAGATATGGCACCAGCAAGCGTAGTGACACCATCTTCGATCGTGCTCACCGTGCCAGCGACAACAGCTGTGTTCACTCCATCTTCGCTGACCGTCACCTTCAGCTCAGCAGCCAGATCGTCCAGAGCCGAAATGGCAGACTTGGCCTCAGCTATGCCATCAAGCTGCTCGTGCACGGCACCGCCTAGTTGGGCAAAAGTCGCAACAAGCCCTGCAATCGTGCCCTGTAAAGTTGCTACCTTGAGCTGTAACTCTGAAGTTGCCACACGCAGCTCTGCAACGGCCTCATGATGGTCATATGCCGCGCCTGCCAGCGTCGCCACGCTTTCTATATGACCAGCTACCGCTGCCGCTAGCGCCGCAGCTTGCGCCACCAGCGCTGAAACCGTCCCTGCCAAAACGCTCGAAGAAGCATCTGGCATAAGTACAGCAGCGCGGAGCTCTGATCCCTTAGCTTCGACTTGTGAAGCCGCAGCCATCAACTCAGCGACAACATCATGCGTACCAGATACCGACCCAACCAGTGTCGCACTAACTTGCTCGGCCTTGCTTATGGCACCATCAACCGTCGCCAGCAACGTTTGCACTGCCGAAACTGCGCCTGCTAGCGTCGCCAGCTGGGCCATGCTATCAGATACTGCTCCATCTAAGGCCACCTGATTGGCCGTCTGTGCCGACACCGCCCCGGCGAGCGCAGCTTGCAGTTGCGCCAACGACGACACCGCCGACTGCAACGCACCAACAACTTCATCACGCTCGGAGAGGCCACCTTGCAGTGTAGCAGACCTTGACAGCAGCTGTGAGATGGCCGCCTGCAATGCAGCGGTAACATCTGTAAGACTGACAACGCTACCTGACTCGGTAATGGTGACGTTGAGCCTGTCCGGCGGTGTGTAGTAGGATTCGCCGGAAATAACGATATTCAGCCTTTCTGGCGGTGTGTAAGGCATATTAAGCTGCTGGAATCCTCAGCACTTCTAATCCATCCACAGAGACACAGTAAGCGACGACTCGACTCTGCGTCCCGCTGACTGGGCTCGTAGCTAGCCCGGCGATGATTTCAACATCCATGTATGGCAGCACTTCCTTCGCAGTCGGCGGGATGTTCACAATCTTCGGAACGATGGCCCCAGCGACAGCGTCCGTGCCGCCTTGCCTCAATACCTGCGCTGTCTTCTGTGGCAGCGGCTCCCAGCCGACAGAGACGACCTCACCCTTGCTGACATGCGGCAGCACAGACTTAAACAGCTGCACGCGGCCGTTGTCGTCTATGCCGCGTATAATCCTGCCATCGCGCAAGACAGCTATCCAGCGTGCATTAACCTGCATGGCCTAATTTACGACTTGGTACCTGAACACAATCTGCCATCCACCAAAGGCTTGGGCCGTCGCGTCTGGCGCCACCTTGAACTGCAGAACGGCCATCTTCGACCTGAAGATGGCTGTGTATGGCCCGCTGTCCAGCATCTTAGCGTTGTTCGCGCCGATCATAGCTGTCCAATCCACAATCGGTGTCGTCTGTCCATTGTAGTAGCTATGCCCGTTTGTGGCATCAGCCAGGTAGTAGCCAGTCTCGTTCTCCGTGCCGGTCGCCTGCACATAGTTTGCCTGAGGGCAGCCAATGTCTCCACTGTCTCGGTTGCCAATGAACTTCGCACCGCCTGTCCCCAAGGCCCAGTCTGGGGTAGGTTGGTTATCGAAGTATACCCTGATGTTGCGGATGTCAGTGAAGTTTCCTGTCTGCTCGCTCAGAGCAGCTGAGAGCCAGAACGGGTAGCTGAAGCCGCTGGCAGGCCGCGCAACCGGACGGTAGTCTGCGTCACCTGGAATGTTCGGGTTTGGTATGTCCTTCGTCCCAAAGTTGAGCGTCGTCGTCTCGGTGAACGTCTTGCTGCCAGCAGGCCCAGTGACTTTGACAATCTTCACATCTGCTGCCATTGTCTTACTCCTCCCTATGCTGTGACTTCAATTTCATCTTCCAACTGCGACACGTCGCCGAACTCCTTGCGCACAGTCGCCCTGATCACGTACTTCTTGTTAGGCATTCCGCCACCAACGACCACTTGGTTCTCATCGTCCCACTGTCCCAATGTTGCTATGACGCAGCTCTCTTGTGGACCCTGACCCTGACCGTACCGGGACACGACCAGCTCATGAGTAGGCTCTAGCGTGCCTCGGAGAGCGAAGATAAGCCGGACATCAGACCCGGCTGTGTAGGCGAACTCCTGGCGCCTGCTATCCTGGATGAGAAAGTAGCCGGCCTGGTCGCCCTCTCGGACGTCTGCCTCCTGCCACACCAGCTCTGCTGGCCGAAGGACCTCCACGGAAAGAATCTCAATGATCCGCTCGCCTTCGGCTAGCTCATCAGCGAAGTCGAGAGCAACAGTCTTGATCTCTCCAACCCTCTTCGTGAACACGCTACTCACCAACAACAACAGTGAACTTGGCCCTGGTGAAACCAGTCACACTCACGTTTGGCCCAACCGACCGCTTGAACCACACAGCAACACACTGCCCAGGCTGGAGTTCATAGTGCCCCATAGAAGATTCTATGGCCTCATCCTCAGTCTCCGGAGGATCAGCCGGGAAGTTCACGCCAGTCGGTTCCGTCTCCTCATTGGCAGTCGGGCCGAATGCCACCCCGCTGTTTATGCCATCTCCGACACCAGCAGGATCATATTGAAAGGTAATAAACTCAGGAGAGTCTCCCCCAGTGCCATCAAAAACACCCTGGGTTATATACCCAACCATGTCATAAGCCGTCTTCGTAGGATGGGTGTTCTTCACGTAAATACAGCGGTAGTCGGTGTACCCGTACCATGTCTCGTTCCATTTCAGCCGGTCGTACAGTTGTAGCGGGTCTGCAAGCTGCGTCTGCGAAATCTGGCCACCTAACGATAGATCAGGTTCGGTATTGTTCTGCCCGCCAGATAGATAGAACTTTATATAGTCCTGCAACTCCGGTTGCGGCATTCTCTCACCTTCCTTGGCTCTTGTTCTTGTCGGCTACGTTGGGGAGCAGCGCTGTGACGGCGTGCCGCCACATGCGCTGGATTGTATGCCGCGCACACACATTATAGGCAAACCTCAACAGCTTGCGCAATCTTGCGCTCACAGCAAATTGTATTGGAATTGAGATGTAAGACAGAACAGGTGACAGCCCGAATGTCATCGCCATCTCGACCATCTGGCGCGCCGTGACGCTGTAGCTCACTACTAGTTGCCCAGCCTGGTGCGCGATGACCTGGAAGTGCATCAACAGAGTGACTTCGCTTGGCCAAATCACCGTGGACTCAACAACTTGAATGTTGAGCCTGTCTTGCTCGGCCCAGGTTGCGCCTACAAGCTGGATGCGCTTGCGTCGTGACTCGGCCTGTGGCATCAGACGCTCACCTCGCTCGCCACTCCGCCGTTTATGCTGGATTCAGGCTTGCCATCAGGCGCGATCACAGAGGCTGTCCAGGGCCAGTTGCTGTCCAGCTCGATGTCGAATGTGCGCAAGTTCTGGTCCGAGTCCTGGGCAGTGTATCCGGAAGCGACAATCTCACCGGTGTCCTTGCGCCGGACAATGATCAGCACATTCTCCTGTGGAGTGCTCGTGGCACTGTCGCGGAAGACACCTTTGACACGCGTGTTCGTCCTAGCAAGAGCTGTGTTGCTAGGAGCAGAGAGCGAGCTGCCACGCTTCGTCCTGACACGGTAGTTCGCCTGCATGCGTTCCTCCCAGACACGCAGATAGCTCTTGTCCGTAATGTCGTCAGCTATCGTCGTCCAAGAGCCAGTCTCGTCACTCTCCAAACTGTACTTGTCACCTGGAAGGTTGACGTGGCTCCATGCTGAGTACGTCTTGTACCCAGGCTGTGGGGAATTCACTAGGTCTGCTGGGTGGTTCGGCTCCTCAGTGGTGAAGAACCTGTGGCCGCCGGCATCGCTCAGTGGCCACGATTCAGCAGCGGTAAACCTGCAGAACTGCTCAGCAATCGGGTTAGCCAAGGATCATCACCTCATCGAGGCCAAGATGGGCTAGCAATTCATGAGCCACAGGGCGCTGATGGCCAGTGTTCACATCCTCTTCGTTCATCCACATAACACCAGTCGTCGTTTCATAGCCATTAACATCGACAGGGCTGACGTCATACAGCCAGTCGTCCGTGCAGCGCTAGGGACAGGCTATGGAGCTTTAGCCCCAGCAGTATATGGCATTAAGCCGTCGTTGTCGGATCGCGGTCCATGAACGCCTTGCCCACAAGTCCGTCCTTCACGAAGACGACCAGCACGTGGTCTGTGCTTTGGCCGCCTGGTATATCCAGCTCCATCGGAAAGCTGGAAAACTTGTTCACACGCATAGCTATAGACCTTTCCGTGCCGCCACTGCTCTGCGTGATGTCATTGAATGCGCTCTCCCTGCAGGCCAGCACCCAACCGTCAGTCACGGTACTGTTATTCTCATCCACTGGAGCATTGGCAGATGTGATCCTGAGCACAGCAAATGTGTACCCCGACAGCGGATCGGAATACTGCCCATCTCCGAGAGGGTTGAATGCCCTCACCCGCCATGTGCGCCCTTCGTTGTTTCCTAAGCCAGATTGCGTCTGGCTGGTAGCAGTCCCAGACGCGAACTGGATGTAGCTGCTATCCGGCTGGCCTATTAGCTTGTACTCCCACTTGTAGCCATGGCTGGTTGCAGCAGATGAGATTCTAGCAAGTAGGTCGCTCTGCAAGTTGCCAGTCAACTGGCCACGAGCTGGGCAACTGAGCGTAGCCAGTGTAGGTGGAGGTGGAGAAGAATCAGCGTACCCTGCCAGGCTATACCTAGCGGTAGCCGATGCGCGTGCGGTGTGCGTGTTGGCAGCGTCGTCGAACCGCTCAGTCGTACCTAC
>FWPU01006117.1_pt1 | contig 24693 bp, 19 predicted proteins | sample 2228361 | NCBI WGS metagenome assembly FWPU01 (sample SAMEA103939777, study PRJEB20133) | metagenome | reverse complement strand
ATCTATCAAGTTGATATGACTCCAATTTCTATCAACTTGATATGATTCCAATGTCTATCAACACGAATATATCTCCAATTTCTATCAACTTGATATGACTCCAATTTCTATCAACTTAATATGTTTTGGGTATCTATCAAGTTGATATATCTCCAATTTCTATCAACTTGATATGACTCCAATTTCTATCAACTTGATATGTTTTGGATATCTATCAACTTGATATGACTCCAATGTCTATCAAGTTGATATGTTTTGGATATCTATCAACTTGATATGTTTCCAATGTCTATCAAGTTGATATGTTTTGGATATCTATCAACTTGATATGTTTCCAATGTCTATCAACACGAATATATCTCCAATTTCTATCAACTTAATATGTTTTGGGTATCTATCAAGTTGATATATCTCCAATTTCTATCAACTTGATATGATTCCAATGTCTATCAAGTTGATATATCTCCAATTTCTATCAACTTGATATGATTCCAATGTCTATCAAGTTGATATGTTTCCACTGTCTATCAACTTAATATGTTTTGGGTATCTATCAAGTTGATATATCTCCAATTTCTATCAACTTGATATGACTCCAATTTCTATCAACTTGATATGTTTTGGATATCTATCAACTTGATATGACTCCAATGTCTATCAAGTTGATATGTTTTGGATATCTATCAACTTGATATGTTTCCAATGTCTATCAAGTTGATATGTTTTGGATATCTATCAACTTGATATGTTTCCAATGTCTATCAACTTAATATGTTTTGGGTATCTATCAAGTTGATATATCTCCAATTTCTATCAACTTGATATGACTCCAATTTCTATCAACTTGATATGTTTCCAATGTCTATCAACACGAATACGAATATATCTCCAATTTCTATCAACTTAATATGTTTTGGGTGTCTATCAAGTTGATATGACTCCAATTTCTATCAACTTGATATGTTTCCAATGTCTATCAACTTGATATGTGTTGGATATCTATCAACTTGATATGTGTTGGATATTTATCGGTGTTGATATGTGTTGGATATTTATCGGTGTTGATATGTATTGGATATTTATCGGTGTTGATATGTGTTGAATATCTATCAAGTTGATATGTGTTGGATATTTATCAGTATTTATATGTGTTGGATATCTATCGTGTTGATATGACTCTAATGTTTATCAACTTGATATGTGTTGAATAGTTATCAAGTTGATATAACTCCAGTATCTATCAACATTGATAGAATTTGGATATCTATTCGTGTTGATATGTCTATCAAAACGAATACAACTCTTATTATCTGAGCGACGAGTTATTAACAACCAAATATTCAACAACGAAATATCAACAGTTAACTATTATCGGATGATGTGAGTAGCCGAGACTCTGAAAAAATATCCGATTTCTACATTAACTCCTAATATTTCCCAACGGATATTAGTTGGGATATATTCAACACCTTAATGTTTAGCTATTATTGGCGAGTAATATTTAACGTCGAGTAAGAAGTTTTCTGATATTCATCTGTCAATCCTCAAATCCAGATCTTCAACTCTTAATATTATATCTGTTAATATTTAACCGCTAATACTTGACTACTAACCTATATTTCGTTTCCGAAGATTTCGTCGTAACATCTTATCAACAAAATGTTCATGACTGAATATTCATAACCAAATATCTAGCAACCGCATATTCCTGACCCAATATTTAACAATAAGATATCAGAAACTAAATATCTAGCAACCGCATATTTAGTAATCGAATGTCAGATAAATTATCTAGCAACCGAATGTTTGAAACCAAATATCAGCAACCAATATTCGACAAAATATCTATTAACCGAATGTCTGACGAAAGATCTATTAACCGAATGTCTGACGAAAGATCTATCAACCGAATGTCTGACGGAATATCTATCAACCGAATGTCTGATGAAAGATCTATTGACCGAATGTCTGACGGAATATCTATCAACCGAATATCCAAGATGAAAGATCTATCAACCGAATATTCGAGATGAAAGGTCTAGCAACCGAATATTCGAGACGAAAGGTCTAGCAACCGAATATCCAAGATGAAAGATCTATCAACCGAATATCCAAGATGAAAGATCTATCAACCGAATATCCAAGATGAAAGATCTATCAACCGAATATCCAAGATGAAAGATCTATCAACCGAATATCCAAGATGAAAGATCTATCAACCGAATATCCAAGATGAAAGATCTATCAACCGAATATCCGAGATGAAAGATCTATCAACCGAATATTCGAGATGAAAGATCTATCAACCGAATATTCGAGATGAAAGGTCTAGCAACCGAATGTCTGACGAAAGATCTATTAACCGAATGTCTGACGAAAGATCTAGCAACCGAATATCCGAGATAAAAGATCTATCAACCGAATGTCTGACGAAAGATCTATTAACCGAATGTCTGATGAAAGATGTAGGTACCGAATATCCGAGATGAAAAATCTATCAACCGAATGTCTGACGAAAGATCTAGCAACCGAATATTCGAGATGAAAGGTCTAGCAACCGAATGTCTGACGAAAGATCTATTAACTGAATGTCTGACGAAAGATCTAGGTACCGAATGTCTGATGAAAGATCTAGGTACCGAATGTCTGACGAAATATCTATTAACCGAATATTTAACAGTTAAAACTCCAGTATTCAAGATTACATATCATCAGCTGAATAATGGAAGTTCTTGATATTTGGCTGCTAATATTTCATTGTTAAATAGCTATTAAGTGATATCCCATCTCTAGATAATATTAAGTCTCGAATATTCGAGACTTAATATTTCATCTGTCATTCGATACCTCGATATGTCGTCGGGGATATTCAGTTAATAGATATTTCGTCAGACATTTGGTACCTCGATCTTTCGGTTAATAGATATTTAGATAGACATTCGGTTATCGATATTTTGTCAATTGTATTTCGTCAGGAATATGTGGTTGTTAATATTTTATCAGGAATATCTCGTTGCTAATGTTGAATTAGTGTTACTCGGTTGTTAATATTTCGTCGAATATTCGGTTGCTAGATATATCGTCAGACATTCGGTTGCTAGATATTTCGTCGAATATTCGGTTAATAGATCTATCGTCAGACATTCGGTTGATAGATATTTCGTCGAATATTCGGTTGCTAGATATATCGTCAGACATTCGGGTTGCTAGATATTTCGTCGAATATTCGGTTAATAGATCTATCGTCAGACATTCGGTTGATAGATATTTCGTCGAATATTCGGTTGCTAGATATATCGTCAGACATTCGGGTTGCTAGATATTTCGTCGAATATTCGTTTAATAGATCTATCGTCAGACATTCGGTTGACAGATATTTCGTCGAATATTCGTTTAATAGATCTTTCGTCAGACATTCGGTTGACAGATATTTCGTCGAATATTCGTTTAATAGATCTTTCGTCAGACATTCGGGTTGACAGATATTTCGTCGAATATTCGTTTAATAGATATTTCGTCAGACATTCGGGTTAATAGATATATCGTCGAATATTCGGTTAATAGATCTATCGTCAGACATTCGGTTGACAAATATATCGTCGAATATTCGGTTAATAGATCTATCGTCAGACATTCGGTTGCTAGATATATCGTCGAATATTCGGTTAATATATATATATCGTCAGACATTCGGGTTGACAGATATTTCGTCGAATATTCGTTTAATAGATATTTCGTCAGACATTCGGTTGCTAGATATTCCGTCGAATATTCGGTGGTTAATATTTCGTCTGATTTCGATTGTTAGATATTTCATCTGATTTCGGTTGCTAGATATTTAGTCTCGAATATTCGGTTGCCAGATCTTTCATCCCGAATATTCAGTTGCCAGATCTTTCATCTCGGATATTCGACTGCTAGATCTTTCATCTCGAATATTCGATTGCTAGATCTTTCATCTTGAATATTCGATTGCTAGATCTTTCATCCCGAATATTTGGTTGCTAGATCTTTCGTCGAATATTTGGTTGTTAATATTTAGTCTCGAATATTTAGTTGTTAATATTTGGTTGTTAATATTTGGTTGATAGATATGTCGTCAGACATTCGGTTACTAGATATCTCGTCGAATATTTGGTTGTTAATATTTGGTTGATAGATCTTTTGTCAGACATTCGGTTACTAGATATCTCGTCGAATATTTGGTTGTTAATATTTGGTCTCGAATATCACTGAATAAATACCAGAGCCTACATTTTAACAACCAGATATTCGTAACCGAATATTCGAGACCGAATATTAACAACCAGATATTCGAGACCGAATATTAACAACCAAACTCAGCAACCGAATATTCGAGACCGAATATTAACAACCAAACTCAGCAACCGAATATTCGAGACCAAATATTAACAACCGAATATTCGAGACTAAATATTAACAAACAAATATTCGACGATATATCTGTCAACCAAATATTCGACGAAATATCTAGCAACCGAATATTCGACGATATATCTCTCAACCGAATTTAGATGAAATATCTATCAACCGAAATTCGACGAGATATCTGTCAACCGAATTTAGATGAAATATCTAGCAACCGAATATTCGACGATATATCTCTTAACCGAATTTAGATGAAATATCTATCAACCGAATAGTCGACGAAAGATCTATCAACCGAATATTCGACGATATATCTCTTAACCGAATTTAGATGAAATATCTATCAACCGAATAGTCGACGAAAGATCTATCAACCGAATAGTCGACGATATATCTGTCAACCGAATTTAGATGAAATATCTATCAACCGAATAGTCGACGAAAGATCTATCAACCGAATAGTCGACGATATATCTGTCAACCGAATTTAGATGAAATATCTAGCAACCGAATATTCGACGAAATATCTATCAACCGAAATTCGATGAAATATCTATCAACCAAATATTCGACGAAATATCTAGCAACCGAATATTCGATGATATATCTGTCAACAAAATATTCGAGACGAAAGATCTAGCAACCGAATATTCGACAAAAGATCTATTAACCGAATGTCTGACGAAATATCTAGGTACCGAATGTCTAACGAAATATCATCTAGCAACCGAATATTCGACGAAATATCTGGCAACAGAACATTCGACGATATATCTGGCGACCGAATGTCTAACGAAATATCTGGCAACCGAATATTCGAGATGAAAGATCTATTAACCGAATATTCGAGACGAAAGATCTAGCAATCGGATATTTGAAGATATATCTATCAACCGAATGTCTAACGAAATATCTATTAACCATTAACCAAATATCCGAGATGAAAGATCTATTAACCGAATGACTGACGAAAGATCTAGCAATCGAATATTCGACGAAATATCTAGCAACCAAACATTCGACGATATATCTGGCGACCGAATGTCTAACAAAATATCTAGCAACCTAAATCAGACGAAAAATCTATCAACCGAATGTCTGACGAAAGATCTATTAATTGAATGTCTATCGAAATATTATTAACCGAATGACTGACGATATATCTAGCAATCGAATATTCGACGGAATATCTAGCAACGAAATATTCGACGAAAGATCTATTAACCATTAACCGAATGTCTGACGAAATATCTAGGAATTGAATTTTCGATGAAAGATCTAGCAACGAAATATTCCCGACGACATATTGAGGTATCGAATGACAGATGATATATTAAGTCTCGAATATTCGAGGCTTAATACTATCTAGAGATGAGATATCACTTAATAGCTATTAAATAATGAAATATTAGCAGCTAAATATCAATAAGTTCCATTATTCAGCTGATGATATGTAGTCTCGAATATTGGAGTTTTAACCGTTAAATATTCGGTTGCTAGATATATCGTCAGACATTCGGTTGCTAGATATTTCGTCGAATATTCGGTTGCTAGATATATCGTCAGACATTCGGTTGCTAGATATTTCGTCGAATATTCGGTTGCTAGATATATCGTCAGACATTCGGTTGCTAGATATTTCGTCGAATATTCGGTTGCTAGATATATCGTCAGACATTCGGTTGCTAGATATTTCGTCGAATATTCGGTTGCTAGATATATCGTCAGACATTCGGTTGCTAGATATTTCGTCGAATATTCGGTTGCTAGATATATCGTCAGACATTCGGTTGCTAGATATTTCGTCGAATATTCGGTTGCTAGATATATCGTCAGACATTCGGTTGCTAGATATATCGTCAGACATTCGGTTAATAGATATATCGTCGAATATTCGGTTGATAGATCTTTCGTCGAATATTTGGTTGACAGATTTTCGTCAGACATTCGGTTAATAGATCTTTCGTCAGACATTCGGTTAATAGATCTTTCGTCAGACATTCGGTTAATAGATATATCGTTGAATATTCGGTTGATAGATATTTCGTCGAATATTCGGTTGCTAGATATATCGTCAGACATTCAGTTAATAGATATATCGTCAGACATTCGGTTGCTAGATATATCGTCAGACATTCAGTTAATAGATATATCGTCAGACATTCGGTTGCTAGATATATCGTCAGACATTCGGTTAATAGATATATCGTCGAATATTTGGTTGCTAGATATATCGTCAGACATTCGGTTAATAGATATATCGTCAGACATTCGGTTGCTAGATATATCGTCGAATATTCGGTTGCTAGATATATCGTCGAATATTCGGTTGATAGATCTTTCGTCTCGAATATTCGGTTGATAGATATTTCATCGAATATTCGGTTGATAGATCTTTCGTCTCAAATATTTGGTTGGTAGATCTTTCGTCAGACATTCGGTTAATAGATAGATATCTCGTCGCATATTTGGTTGTTAATATTTGGTCTCGAATATTCGGTGGCTGAGTTTGGTTGTTAATATTCTTAACCGAATATTTGGTCTCGAATATTCGGTGGCTGAGTTCGGTTGTTAATATTCGTAACCGAATATTTGGTCTCGAATATTCGGTGGCTGAGTTTGGTTGTTAATATTCTTAATCGAATATTTGGTCTCGAATATTTGGTTGTTAATATCTGGTTGTTAAAATATAGGCTCTGGTATTTATTCAGTGATATTCGAGACCAAATATTCTCTACCGAATATTAACAATCGAAATCAGACGATAGATCTAGAAACCGAATATTCGACGAAATATCTATCAACCGAATGACTGACGAAATATCTATCAATCGAATATTCGACGAAAGATCTAGCAACCAAATATTCGAGATGAAAGATCTATCAACCAAATATTCGACGATATATCTGTCAACCGAATTTTCTAACGAACTATTTGGCAACCGAATATTCGAGATGAAAGATCTATCAACCAAATATTCGACGGAATATCTGGCGACCGAATTTTCTAACGAACTATTTGGCAACCGAATATTCGAGACGAAAGATCTAGCAACCGAATGTCTGACAAAAGATCTAGCGACCGAATGTCTGACGAAAGATCTAGCAACCAAATATTCGACGAAATCTCTGGCGACCGAATGTCTGATGAAAGATCTATCAACCGAATGTCTATTGAAATATCTGGCAACCGAATGTCTGACGAAAGATCTAGCAACCAAATATTCGACGGAATATCTGGTGACCGAATGTTTGACGAAAGATCTGGCGACCAAATGTCTGACGATATATCTATTAACCGAATATCCAGATGAAAGATCTATCAACCGAATGTCTATTGAAATATCTGGCAACCGAATGTCTGACGAAAGATCTAGCAACCGAATGTCTGACGATAGATCTAGCGACCAAATGTCTGACGAAAGATCTAGCGACCGAATGTCTGACAAAAGATCTAGCGACCGAATGTCTGACGATATATCTATTAACCGAATATCCGAGATGAAAGATCTATCAACCGAATGTCTATTGAAATATCTGGCGACCGAATGTCTGACGAAAGATCTAGCAACCAAATATTCGACGGAATATCTGGTGACCGAATGTCTGACGAAAGATCTAGCGACCGAATGTCTGACGAAAGATCTGGCGACCAAATGTCTGACGATATATCTATCAACCGAATATCCGAGATGAAAGATCTATCAACCGAATGTCTATTGAAATATCTGGCGACCAAATGTCTGACGATATATCTATCAACCGAATATCCGAGATGAAAGATCTATCAACCGAATGTCTATTGAAATATCTGGCGACCAAATGTCTGACGAAAGATCTGGCGACCAAATGTCTGACGATATATCTATTAACCGAATATTCGAGATGAAAGATCTATCAACCGAATGTCTATTGAAATATCTGGCAACCGAATATTCGAGACCGAAATATATATTAATCGAATGTCTATCGAAATATATATTAACCGAATGTCTATCGAAATATCTATCAACCGAATGTCTATTGAAATATCTGGCAACCGAATGTCTATTGAAATATCTGGCAACCGAATGTCTAACGAAAGATCTAGCAACCGAATATTCGACGAAAGATCTATTAACTGAATGTCTGACGATATATCTAGCAACGGAATGTCTGACGAAATATCTGACGACCGAATGTCTGACGAAAGATCTATCAACCGAATATTCGACGAAATATCTATATCTGGTGACCGAATGTCTGACGAAAGATCTAACAACCGAATGTCTGACGAAAGATCTATCAACCGAATGTCTGACGGAAGATCTATCAACCGAATATTCGACGAAATATCTATATCTGGTGACCGAATGTCTGACGAAAGATCTAACAACCGAATGTCTGACGAAAGATCTATCAACCAAACATTCAACGATATATCTGGCGACCGAATGTCTAACAAAAATATCTAGCAACCGAATATTCGATGACATATCTATTAACCGAATGTCTATCGAAATATCTATTAACCGAATGTCTATCGAAAGATCTATTAACCGAATGTCTATCGAAAGATCTATTAACCGAATGTCTATCGAAATATCTATTAACCGAATGTCTATCGAAATATATATTAACCGAATGTCTATCGAAATATCTGTCAACCGAATGTCTGACGAGATATCTATTAACCGAATATTCGAGACCGAAAGATCTATTATCGAATGTTAACTAAATATCTAACAACCGAATATCCCTGACAACATATCGAGGTATCGAATGACCGATGGAAAATTAAGTCTCGAATATTCGAGACTTAATACTATCTAGAGATATAACTTAATAGATATTTAACAATGAAATATTTGCAGCTGTTAGTTGTTAATATTTAGTCGCTGGAGTTAACGGTCGAATATTCGAGACTAAATATTAGCAGCTAAATATCAAGAAGTTCCATTATTCAGCTGCTAAATTTAGTCTCGAATATTGGAGTTTTAACCGTTAAATATTCGATTATCGATATTTTGTCAATTGTATTTCGTCAGGAATATTTGGTTGCTAATATTTTATCTCGAATATTCGGTTGTTAGATATTTCGTCGAATATTCGGTTGTTAGTATTCCGTTTCGAATAATCGGTTGATAGATATATTGTCGAATATTCGGTTAATATATCTTTCATCTTGGATGGATATTGGATTGATAGATATTTCATCGAATTTCGGTTGCTAGATCTTTCGTCGAATATTCGGTTGATAGATATATCGTCGAATATTCGGTTGCCAGATCTGTCAACCGAATAATCGGTTGATAGATATATCGTCAAATATTCAGTTGATAGATATTTCGTCAGACACTCGGTTGATAGATATATCGTCGAATATTAGGTTACTAGATCTTTCATCTTGGATATTCGGTTAATAGATCTTTCGTCAGACATTCGGTTAATAGATATATCGTCAAATATTTAGTTGATAGATATTTCGTCAGACACTCGGTTGATAGATATATCGTCGAATATTAGGTTAATAGATCTTTCATCTTGGATATTCGGTTAATAGATCTTTCATCTTGGATATTCGGTTAATAGATCTTTCGTCAGACATTCGGTTAATAGATATATCGTCAAATATTTAGTTGATAGATCTTTCGTCAGACATTCCGTTGCTAGATATATCGTCAGACATTCAGTTAATAGATCTTTCGTCAGACATTCGGTTAATAGATATATCGTCAAATATTTAGTTGATAGATCTTTCGTCAGACATTCCGTTGCTAGATATATCGTCAGACATTCAGTTAATAGATCTTTCGTCAGACATTCGGTTGTTAGATCTTTCGTCAGACATTCGGTCTCGAATATCCGGTTGCTATATCTTCATCTCGAATGTTCGATTGCGAATATCTGGTTGTTAATATTCGGTTGCGAATATTTGGTTGTTAATATTTAGTCTCGAATATTTGGTGTTAATATTTAGTCTCGAATATTTGGTTGCTGAGTTTGGTTGTTAATATTTAGTCTCGAATATTTGGTGTTAATATTCGCAACCGAACATTCGAGATGAAAGATCTAACAAGCGAATATTCGAGATGAAAGATCTAACAACCGGATATTCGATGAAAGATCTAGCAACCGAATATTCGAGACAAAGTATCTATCAATCGAGACCGAATATTAATTAACAACGAGATGTTTAACAACCAAATAATCGCAATGCAATATTAACAAACGAATATCCGAGACTTAATATTTCTAAAGAAATATCAGGAATGCGATATTTCGGAGTTGATACTTGATATTCAGATTCAACTGTTCATATCTGACTGAAAAGAGGTGGTTGCTGTTATCTAATCTAACTGATGGTATTTCTTGACGACTATTCGATCACTGATATTGCAGTACTTCCAAAAGAACATTGAATATCGGGATTTTCCTGGGAGTCCTGGGAGTAACCAAATATTTGTTGCTGATTATTCGCAGCGAAATATTAGTCATGAATGTTAGAGCATTAATATTTCGCAGCGAATATGTATATGTGATATTCGATTCCAAATAAATCAACAGCGGAAGATTGGGTTATCGATAGTCGAGGATTAATGATATGAGGTTATGGTATTTAGTTGCCAAAATTCCGGCGGTGATATTCGATTTGGAAGATTGGGTACTCAACTGAGGATCTATTCCCGATATTTAGTTGATAAATATGTCGACAGAGGATTTTTTTTTCCTTTTCTCAACCGAAGAATATTTGGTTGAGAGATGTTTGATTGTTAGAGACGGAATAAGAGGAATTGGATAGCGGCGGTTAAATCTCACCTCTTGATTCTTTTTATTAGGGAGACATGTTCAACATGACAAAGTCGGTACGTCAATGTTAAGAAGAAATAAGAAGAAACCGCAATGGCGATTTTTTCCAATTTGTCGAGGGGACATATTCCGAGGAAAATGGGAGAACGTTTTTGGAAGAATAAGATGCAAAAAGAAATTCGACTTAATCAAGAAAGAATGAGCTTACAACTAATTATATCAGGTTTGGTGTCTCCGACTGTCTTAACATCTTTACCTGGAGGTTTTGGAGAGACGGAAAGTCTCTATGTTGCGGACCAAATTGGTATTGTGTATAGATATCAGGCGAATCAGTTGACGCCCTTTCTCGATTTAAGAAATGGGATTATTCCGTTAAATCCTCAATATGATGAGAGAGGTCTTCTTGGGTTTGTCTTCTCTCCGTATTACTTGGGTGGAGATATGCGAGTTTTTGTTTATTATTCGGCTCCTCCATCAACATCGACGCCAGGGCCGGATGGACGTCCTGTTACTCACGAAAACCGTCTCTCGGAGATTAACATGAATACAGGACAGGAGACGATTCTTCTCCGTTTTCCTAAACACTATGTTAATCACAATGGAGGGCGTTTAGTGTTTGGCCCCGATAACTATCTCTATGTGTCTGTGGGAGACAGTGGAGGAGCTTATGATCCGTATGATTATGCTCAAAGTCTCTTTGTTTACTATGGGAAGATTTTACGTCTGGATGTGTCTCGACCTGGTATGTATTCGATTCCACCAGATAATCCATTTGTTGGACAATACTTTGCTCGGCCGGAAATTTATGCGTACGGCTTTCGAAATCCGTGGTCTTTAACCTTTGATTCCCAAGGAAGACTTTTCTGTGGGGACGTGGGACAGGACCGGATTGAGGAGATTAATATCGTTTCGAAAGGTGGAAACTACGGTTGGCCGATTTTCGAGGGAACACAGAGAACACACAAGACACAATCCTTTGATATGAGAATTACCTTTATTCCGCCCATCTTTGAATATACACATGAGGATATGAAGTCGGTGTCTCCTCATTCTCAGGTTGTAGCGATTATTGGTGGTTACTATGTGCCGTCCGTTGGCTATGTTTTTGGAGACTATGGCGGTGTTATTATGGTTATCGAACAATATCAGAATCGCTGGGTTTTTCGGGGTCGAGTTCCGATTAACACTTATATTCGGGCCTTTGGACAAGACTCTTTGGGAAATATCTATCTGTTAACGGCTCAAACTCTCGGTCCGTCGGGTTTGACGGGACAGGTTTCTCTTCTCCAGTTGAAATAAGAAACGGAAAAATGGAGAGTCGAAGCGGAGAGAGTAGGAGAGAAGGATTTTTTTATAAAAAAATCGAAGAATCGAAGATTCGACGAAGGAATCTTCGATACTCTTGACAGAATTTAATCGGTGGTACTGTCGATGTGGATACTTTTGCCAAGAAGTTTTTCGAGTTCCTTTGTGCTAATAGTGATGATGCGGCGATTAGCTAAGGGATTGGGACCCAGAGTGCGATTACATTCAACATTGTCACATTGACATATGGCTCGATCATTTGGTTCATCGAGAATAGACTCATCATTGTCATTATCTGAGTTTGAACCGGAGTATGATTTTGTTTCTTCCTCTTCCTCATCATCAGATTCCTCAAAACGAGGGTGAGACGGATAAGAGATCGATTTCTTATTGCGGTATTTTCGCATAACTTTATGGGAATTATGGGAATCTTGTTGTTCCGACCGGTGAGATATGGACTCACGTGTGCGAGAGGGAAGAGGGAGAGGTGTTGGCATGGCATTTGGGAGATAGATGTCTGCTTGAATGGAGAAGATGTCGTTTTCGGGGAGATTGGCTTGAATAACTGTGCGTGGCGGAATGGGATTGTTTCCGAAGAATTCTTCTTCCCGTTGAACTTTATTCGCGACCTGGAGATATTGAGGTAAAGGAGTGACAATTAACATTTTAACGATATCTTGGAGTGTTCCTCCTTGAGATTCGATGGCAGATTTAAGATTTCGATAGGCCTGACGGATTCTTCGGGTACCATCATCATCATTTGGAACAAGATTACCGGAACGATCTCGACCTTGTTGAGCGGAGATAAAGATGTAATCTCCGGCTCGGGAGACATGACTGTATGAGTTTGATATAGGAGGAGCGAGACCTGACGGATTAAAATATTTTGGTTTATTCGATTCTGCCCGCTTTTTTGTGTTTTTCGATGACATGTTGGATTTTATACGACGGGTTAAATCTTTAATAATAAAATAAATAAATAATAAATAAAAAATGTTGATATCTTTGTCGGAAGATGGAAGTATTAAAAGACGGATATCTTTCTTTTCCTTTCTTTTAAAAGATTAAATATCTCGGAAAGTTTTGTCTCGATATTAATCTTAACTCAGATATCAATCATGGATCCCTTTGTTATTATTACAGTTCCTCACTGTCAATGTGATTTTTCCGATTCGATTCGAAATTGTGATCGAGTTGCCAGATATAGTGCGAGTTTGCTCTTTGATAAGATTCCATATGAGCGGGTCATCTTCTTTTCAGACATACCTCGAGCGCAGATTGATCTGAATCGGTATCCCTCGCGATCGACATCTTTTCGTCGACGCATTTCAGATCTCTTTTTCCAGTTGGCTCGAGATAACCGGACATCGAATGTTCTTCTTCTTGATATTCACTCCTTTGATGAGAATCATTTTGGTCCAGTTGAACTCGCCATTCTTGATGAGAAACCAGGAAACTCATCCTATGTCTCTCGCTTTCATTCATGTCTGATTCGAGAAGGAGTTGTCACCTCGCGTTTCATTGGGGACCATAATGACATTCTTCAAGAAGCTCGGTCGTATTCCATTCCCTCTGTTCTCTTGGAGTTTAATGAGGATTTAACTCCGTCGCGTATCGATGAAATTACCTCGATTGTTGTTAAATGTCTTGACACTCTCTTCGAGTCGTAAACAGAAAAAAAAAGATTGATTGTCAGAATAAACCCTATCTTCCCTCGTAAAGGGGAGATGGACGAGGAACAAGGTAAGATTGAGTGGTGTGAGGAGGTTGAACAACTTCTTAAACAGTGGGGGGAGGAGTCAAAGGGTTATGCTTGGATGCATCGACGCTGTGCCACCTGGTTTAATAATTGGGACATTGTTCTATCGATTCCGAATGGATTTTTAGCGATTGCATTATCGATCACCTTTTTTTCGACGGATCTTCCTCGATGGGTACAGTTTTTGATGGGTGGACTCCAGTTTCTTTCAGGAGTTCTTATTTTTCTTGTTCAGTACTTTGAGTGGGGAAAGAGATCGGCACGACATGAAGAGGCACAGGTTCAATTTCTGGCCTTTGCAGATGAAATCGAGGCTGAGCTTAAACTTCCGAGACATCGGCGATCTTCCGCCGACCGCTTCTATTCTCGGGCGGTCAAAGTGCGACGAAATCTTATCAAGATGGCGTATCCACCAATTATTTCGATGTATTTAAATCAGTACAGTCGTAAATTTAAAGATAAGACCTTTTCCAAACCGACGATTGCGGATGGAATTACAGAAATTACAGTTACTCAAAGGAACACACCTGATATTTTTGCTGGAACATCCGAGGTCATTTCGAAAGAAAATGCTAACAGTGCGATACAGTTTGAGGTGGACCGGTTTCTTCGGAATGAGAACTAAGTATCGATGTTCGATGATACGTCTAAAAGTATCATCGAATACATGTCAACAGGAAGACGAGGAGGAGGAAGGAAATTTCTTTGAGAGAGCCTTTGAAATGGCATGTCGAAGATCCTCCAACGTAATAGGTTTGATAAGAAGAGCATCCATAACTTTAAGATACTTCTCTCGATATGAGGAAGACACATTAGCCGTACATCCGATAATGTAAGGACGCTCGGACAGAGGTTTCTTATAAAGTTCTGACGCGATCGTGTAACCACTCATCTTTGGCATCTTAATGTCAAGAAAGATAATGTCATACTTGTTCTGATCAAGAAAAGTCTTTGTTTCCAAACCGTCGTAGGTGAAGTCAATATTCCGATGTCCTAACTTATTAAGCATGGACTTGAGGACCTTCTGATTCGTCTGAATATCTTCCGCGGATAAGATCCTGAGATTACTCTGGGGGTCTTTTGGTCCTGGTAACCTCTCTTCCATCTTCTTCTCGGCTAGAAGTTCCACACAGATGTTTAACAACTTTCCCTCCTTCACCGGTTTAACCAAGTGATATTTAAAGAGAGAATTGGAAATCGTCTTATCACCAAGAGATGAGAGAGCGACAAGAGGTAGGTTTTTATCAAATTTGTGGATCTCCTGGGCCAGTTGAAAGCCGTCCATACTTGGCATACAGATGTCAATGAAGGCGAGATCAAAGATAAATCCATTTCGAAAGTAGATGAGAGCCTCCTCCCCCGAGGAACAGGCCACGGGCTTCATCTTCCACTTCAGAAGTTGAGAACACAAAGAGATTCGGTTCTGAAGTTTATCGTCAACGACGAGAATGTTCTTTCCACAGAGAGAGCAGTTGAGAAGATTTTCGTCAAGTTTGTGGTGCTCTCGAACTCGAATTGTAAAGAAGAAGGTGGAGCCGACTCCGACCTTGCTCTCGACCCAGATCTTACCTCCATATAACTCCACGAGACGTTTGGAAATGGCAAGACCGAGACCTGATCCAGCCCGAGTCTTTGTCGTTGACGCATCCAACTGACTAAATGGACGGAACAGCTTATGTTTCGACTCCTCACTAATTCCAATTCCATTATCTTTAACACTAAAGAGGATTTCATACTCCGTTTCCTTCGAATTCGGAGGCGAACTTGGAAAAACCTTCAGCACGGATACTCTTAGATCGACATATCCTTGAGGTGACTCATTAAACTTGATTCCATTAATGAGAATGTTAACTAGAATCTGTTGAAGACGTTGAGGATCTCCAATGACAAATGGAGGCACATCTGGTTCAATATAGAAGGAAGTTGAAATGTTGTTTTCTCGAGCCTTGATGGAGACAATATCGAAACTACTTTCAATACACTCGCGTAAGGAGAAGGGCACCTCATCTAAGAAAATCTTACCAACCTCCAGCTTGGACATATCCAGAATATCATTGATCGTACTCATTAACGTGTAGCCACACTGACGTATCGACTCGACATAGTCCAATTGCTCTGAGGTGAGCTCGGTATCAATGAGAAGTCCCGTCATTCCAATAATACAACTGAGAGGAGTTCGCAATTCATGTGAGACATTGGCAAGAATCTCACACCTTGTTGATTGTTCGATGAGAGTGGTGACAACTTCATCCCCCTCTTTATAAAAATAAACATTATACTCCTTTCCTCCAAACTCGAGAAAATACTCTTTCCCCATAAGATCCTCCACCGTCGATATATATGAGGCAAGTTCTGGAAATACCGTATCGATAGGTGTCCCAATATCGATATTATCGAGTTTCCGATTATATTCGATACAAACCTTATCTTTCCAGATTATTATGTAACACGGGAGTTGAGGAAGAATTTTATTTAAGATCTGTTTCAATCGAGAATTCTTCTTCATGTCCAGATCTTTCTATCGAATTTTTTAAATATCGTCAATATTTAAAAATTGTACATTGACGATATTCTCCTCGTTTAAAACTTTATTCTTTCGGGCTTTTTCTCAGAACGTCTCCATTTCGGAAAATAATTTTCGGATTTGCCCGACCATATTTACCATCGTATTCGTCTCTCTCGGGAGTTCCCATTTCTCTTCCAAATGTCGTCATATCTCTCAATTTGAGGGCAAAATCGTAATTCGACAATTAAGTCGAATTATCTGGATCGAAGCGTCGGCATCGAGAGAAAACACCTCTGGATAAAAGAGTTTCATCGATTTCAGGTCCGGAGAAAGGAAGCCCTCGATCGACCGTTCCATATTTATTTAAATCTGAGAAAATATATTGAATTTCAGTTGAGATTTTTTTCCCCCGAAATTATAAATAATACTTTCTGACATGGAGAAGAAAACATATCTCGAAACATTGCCTCGTGAACTGATAACGACGATGAGCCTTCGGTATCTTGATCTTCCCATTGGAGAGATCATTCTTCTCTGGTTAAACAATAAACTCAGTATAGATGAGATCGAAGACAGCATTGAATACTTCCAGGATCGAGCTCGACGGCTGGGACTTCCATATGTTCCTCCCCCGAATATTCGTCCACCTCTCTATGTTCAGGCGGCGACACGTTTACCTCAAGATTTCAAGGATTATCTCAAACAACTTGAAATTCTCTATGAAAGATATCCCGGACTTCCGGAAATTAATTTTGACAACCCTGAGGTTGGGTCGGCGAAAAGAGTGATGGAATATGTTCTGTCCTTGGAGATGAAAAGAGAGGAAGAAAAGGGGAACTTGAAGGAAAGGGTTTTCATCATTGTTCCTTCTCGCGTCTGGGATTATATTTCGGATCGTATCGACGAGATTCTTATGGCTGTGGGGATTGTTCCACAGGCGCACGTACTGATGGGGCAAGCGGATTATTTTCGCGGCGAATTCATATCAACACTTGAAGATACTGGTTTTGTCGCGAGAAGTTATCCCGAGGCTATTCTGAAAATCTTCGATTTTCTGAGACGAAAGTATCCGTCCATTGCAGAGGTTTTTATTAACAAACTGAGTATAAGTACTCTTGCCTATTCATGGGATCCTACTCAATCGAAAGAAGAATTTATTCAGCACTTTATTAAGAATCTTTTGTACCTTGTATCCGGAAGAGAAATACCATCAAGTCCGTTATACATGATTCATGAAATTTCATTGATCTAATCGAATCGGATACGTACACCTTGCTTCTTCCGATCATAATCGACATGTTTCCATTGGGAAACTTAATTTGCCAATGGAAACATCGCGTCGACGGAATGAAAGGAGAATAGACGGATACACTCTCGGAGGCGAAGAAGATTTGGTTCATTTCGAGTTTTTGTCTGCGTTTCAGTCTTCGGGTCATCTGAGAAAACGTTGAACTCTTCTTTTCCTCGGTTCGATCGAATCTCGAAAAGGAGATATCGAAAGAGAAATTTTTCTCGTTGAAATGTCTTATTTTTTTTTTATCGATCTTTTTAAAAATGTCAAGACGATCTTACTTTCAGACATTGCCGCGTGATGTGGTGAAGCTGGGTATTCCTTATCTTCCAATTGGAAGATTAATTATTCTTTGGCTCAATGGGGATATCGATCGGTCGGTAATTGAAGAGAATGTACAAATTTTTCTTCAAGAATCGAACGGTTTGGTTTGCCGGAACCCCTTCCGCCTCGATATGGCCGCCATTTTTCAGAATATTTAATTCGTTATCCACGAAATGTTCCGGAGTATCTTTCCCAACTGGAAATTGCCTGGCGATACTTAGGAGCGGATAGTGATGACGATGAATACCAATCATTAAAAGAAGTAACAAAATATGTTCTCTACAGGTGGAAGGAAATGGAAGCCCCCAAGATAGAAATATTAGAGGAAGAAGTTTACCTGGTCGATCCGAATTCGGTAATAAATACGATTCGAGTAATGTATGTTGCTCCTGATTTTATTGAGAATCTTCAGGGGCTTGGATTTTCCGGGAGAAGTTTCCTTGAAGCATTTTTAAAGATTCTTGACATCTTGGAACGCAATTTCAGACCCGTCGCGGATAAACTTCTTCTGGAGCTGACGTTTTCCAGTACACTGATTCCCGCTTGGGAAAAGAGTTCAACTCGGGAAGAGTTTCTCACTTTCTATATTAATAGTCTTCGGGAAGTGTTAGAGAGTGGGTCATTCTCTCCAAATGAACCGAAGTTTATTTTTAAACTGCGAAAAGTAATTTAACCGTTGTGTCGCGACTTCACTTGGAAAACAAGCGGTAATTCTTGTTGTCAGGAGAATCTTTTATCTTTCTCCGGAGGAAGATAAAAGATCCATATCATTCGGAACATCTTAGAAGGACGGGATGGGAGTTGACGTCTCGATTCCGGACTCGTCTTTAATTCTTTTTAATTGTTAACGCGACAGTTAGGATACGAAATTATTCTTTTGAATCTCTCACGAACTCAGATATAAACGGCCCATCATCTATAGTTAGAATCCGAGACAATAAGGAGATGATAGGACATTGTTCGACTCATGTTGATAAGAAAGGCGATTCCATGATTAAAAAAAATTATTAAAGATTTAAGGTTATAATGTTAGGAGGAGAGAAAGAGAAAACAAAGAGAAGAGAAGTTTTGTTACGCATATAAAAGATGGGTAATACGATCGCGTGGAGATGGTTATTTCCGGAAATAGTTAAATTTCAATGTGAAAAGTGTCTCAAGATCTATAAACTGAAACGGAGGTCTTTCGATGACGATTACTGGTTTGGAATCAAAGTTGGACTGATTCAAGAATGTCCCAACTGTTTTGATAAACGGAGAAATATTTCCTTCTCTTCGAGCTGTTAAGTTTCGATTTCGACGATGTTCCCGAGACCGAGAAAGTTAGGAGAGACACGGGTTTTACGATTTGTTTTGATAAATTCTTCATGGAAGAGAAATTAAAACTGATTCCGATTCTTTTTGTTTAAATTAAAGAGAGAGAGAATCGTGAAACCCGAAAAAATGTCAAGAGAGGAAGGTAAGGAGTTGAGAGAGGGAGAGTCTTCTCTCAATCAAGATTTAGCTGATCAACTGGCTCTTATTGGGTCGTATTATGAGGCTGAAGGTAATATCTATCGAGCTCGGGCTTATAATGAGGCTGCGGAACGCATTGCCAAATATCCGAGAGTTATCACGTCTGGAACGGAGGCGCGTATGAATATTCGAGGAGTTGGAGCGAGTATATCTGCTGACATTGATGAGTATCTCTTGACAGGTTCCATGCGGCGTTTGCGAGACCTGGAGGAGAAAAATAAGGAGCGGTTTGACACATTGCAGCTGTTTTCGGGGATATTTGGGATTGATATGAAGATTGCGAACAAGTTTTATAATGAGGGGTATCGGACATTGGAAGATCTGTGGTTTAAGGCGCCTCTGACTCCTGCACAGAAGATTGGTATTCTCTATCGGAAACACCTGGTCTTACGAATTCCAAGGGAGGAGATGGACCGAATAAATAACCGAATTAAGGAGATTCTATTTTCACTGGATCCGAATCTGAAGTTTGTGATTGCTGGATCATACCGACGAGGAGAGGCATCATCGGGAGACATTGATCTTCTTGTTCAAGGAAATGGTCATATTCTGGAGGAGATAGTGGAGGCACTTGATAAGTCTGGGATTCTTGTGGCGAAATTGGCAAAGGGTAGCTCGCAATATATGGGGATTTTACGTCTTGGTCCGAACTTTAATGCTCATCGGATTGATATTCTTCTGATACCGAAGGAGTCATGGGCGACGGGACTGATGCACTTTACGGGATCCAAGATGTTTAACATTCTGATACGTCGGCGAGCTCGGGAACTTGGACTCAAATTAAATCAGTATGGCCTCTTCGAAATAGACACACATCGCCAGATACCGGTGAAAACAGAGGAGGACATTTTTCAAATCTTAGGAATAAAGTATTTATCTCCGGAGGAGCGGACGCCAAATCTTTCCTCTCTGCCGATGATATCGGAATCGGAGGAAACTTCAAACTAAATGATTCTTTTGTTCTTTCTTTTTTCTGTCTTAAAAGAAAGAATTCCATGAAGGCGGTTAAAGGGCGAGCACTTCTTGATGTCAAGAGTGGATACTATTTAGTTAATCCGTATATTCTTATTGACGGGAGTCGAATTGTCGATATCAAGTTTAATCAGCCGTCGAATTGTTCTTCACTGATACAAACGGATCTTATTTTACTGCCAGGACTTGCCGATGCGCACTGTCACCTGACCTACGGGTTTGACTCAAGGGGACGATTTGGGTTTACGAATCCGACGGAGGAGGAACTCTATCAGATTGGACTTGACAATATGTCGAAGATTCTTTCGGCGGGATTTACCACAGTTCGGGATCTTGGGTCGCCGATTCATCTTATACTTCGATTTGAGGATGCGATGAAAGAACTTCTAATTCTTTCATCAGGGGAGCCCATCTTTTCGGAACAAGATTTATCGGAACAGATACGGCGCTGCTGTCGACAACCGGTGGCCTGGATCAAGGTTTTCAATGGATTGAATGAGAAAGGACAGCCTCTCTTTAATGATGAACAGATTGGAGAAATTGTGACGGAAGCCGAGAAATATGGAAAGTATGTTGCGGTCCATGCTCATGAACCCGAGGCAATCAAGGCATCTGTTGCGGGAGGAGCGCGATCAATTGAACATGGAACCTTTATTGATGATGAGGCCATTGAGATGATGCTTGATCATGGAACGTATCTTTGTCCCACTTTGATGTTGCCATATCACTATCTTGCAAACCGGGAGCGGTTTAACTTTCCAGAAAGCAACTGGAACTTCTTCCGCAAAATGAAACATTACGGTATTAAAAGTGCTCAACGTGCACATCAAGCTGGAATTCCGATTGTGCTGTCAACTGACGCGGTGGCTGGAATTCCAGGACATAATGCAATGGAGTTTATCTATTTGAAAAAGGCGGGACTCTCTCCTCTTGAAGCGATTGCTGCCTCAACGACAACCGCGGCTGAACTTCTCAACTATCCGATTGGCGTGATTTCAAGTGGAAGAGATGCTGATATTATTGGAGTTTATTCCGATCCTCTCAATGAACTGTCAACCTTACAAAATGTTCCATTTGTCATGGCCAATGGTAAGATTATAAAGAATGACTTGTAGGAGAACACCGTCTGATCTGGATGTCCAGATCAGACGACAGAAAGGAAATCTTTGAAAAAAGAAAATATTTCCCCGAAAAAATATGTCCCTTCCTCCTCTTACCAAGAACGAACTTCTTCAACTTACCGTTCCTCAGATTAAAGACTTATTCCGAAAGGCCGGACTCAGACCTCGTGGAGCTCGAAGAAAAGGCGAACTTATCTCCGCCTATCTCTCTCTCCTGCAATCGAGTCAACCTCCTTCTCCTTCTCTCCCTGAGATTTCACTCCCTTCTCCTCCATCTCCTTCGGTTTCTCCGGTTTCATCTCGGATTTCTTTTGGTTCGGAGGATTTGGAGGAAGTTCCTCCGAAGAAGTCGGGACAGAAGATAGGGTTGATTTTATGTCATGGAACCTCTCATAAACTCATTCCAGATGTTTATGCCTTGTTGGCAGATCAATGGATTACAGTTGATATTGACCCCAATGCGAATCCAGATGTTGTTGGCGATGCGACGTCATTTGAGACACTTGCTAAACTTCTGTCATACTATCCAGATGGATATGACGTGATTCTTGAGTATCACTGTCCCATAAGACCTCGAGAGCCCCAAGAACTTGCAAACTATTTAATTGCGGTTCGACAATTACTCTCACGGAATGGGATTGCCATCTTTCCTAAAATGATTGTTCGTATTGGGTATATGCGAATGATAGATGGTCTTTTCGATAATATTCTCCAGTTCAAGGAGAAGTTTTTACGGGGGGATCGTGATATCGTGAATTTGGTTAACAGAACTCTTGATAAAATTGGAGAGGAAAATGGATTGAAATGGAGGATTGATGGATTGGATGTCATCTTTTGGAAATCGTAATCGTTTCTATCATGGGGAATTTGACACGTTGAGACAGTCGGGACTTTTCATCTTAAAATGGAATTCGATATTGATATCGGACTGTTACTTTTACTGGTAGAGTGGTTGTTTCAAGGAGTGTTAAATGACGATGATTAACATTATTGGAGAGTCCTTTATATTTGACGATTTCAAGTTAAATATAAAGGAAAAGTTTAAGCGAGAATGCGGAAGAAGGGAGCGGAGTCCCATTTGATTTCAATGTGAATAATCTTGATAATATCTGAAGGAGAGATAGATGATGTTGGTTTTAAGATGAGATGATATTGGAGGGAAGAATATGGATGATCCCATTTCAAGGAGATAGTATCATAGACAGAGGAGATCGGATTCATAAGTTCCTTAATTTTAGAAACAGGATCGTCTGATACTTGAGAGGTGATTCGATTCTCAAGATAGGATCGGACCTTCTCAAGACATGAAAGGAGACACCCGTTGTCTGGAAGAGAGAGGAGATCCTGAAGAGAAAGAGGAAGAGGACGAGGAAGAGGACGAGGAAGAGAAGGAACTTCTTTTCTTGATAGAAAAGACAAAATCAGAGAGAGAGTTTGATGACAAATATCTTCGCGAGAGAGATTTCCCGAAAGAAGAGAGGAATGTCCATTTAATTGCTCGAGAAGAGACGGCATCAGTTGAAAGGTTCTTGACACGGTTTCAAGAGGATCATCAGAATAGAGCATTGCGAGTACCGATTCGTCAATGTTCTTCTCGAGCTTTTCTTTAAATAGTTGAGTAAGATTCGAAGGACATTGGAACGGAATTTTTCCATTGTTTATCTCGATAGAATCCAAGACTTCACTTTCTCTTTTCGATACTTTTTCCGATTCGAGAGTTGATTCGGAGAAACTTTTTGACATTGTTTATTTTAATTTCTCTTCTTTCTTTTTAAGACGAAGAATTTCTTAGAGAGAGAGGTTCGATTTTTTTTCTTTGAAGTTAAAAGGAAGACTTTTCAATGGATCCGTTTTCATTAATGGCATATGATGAGATTTTTTCCATTTTGGTAAAACTTCCAATTCAGGATTTGATGCGGATGTGTCAAGTTAATCGTCGGATTGCTAATTTATGTCGAGATCCGTTTTTGTGGAAGGAGCGTTTGAGATACTTTTTCCCGGATTATCCTATACTTTCATCGGCGAAGATTAAGGATTATCGGCAGTGCTACATATATATGACGAAGTTTTATAAGCCAGAAACGGATCGTGCAGAACAGATCGAGATTCCAACAAGTCTCTTTTCGGTAGAATCGGAAGACAATCTTCCTTCTGAGGACGAGATTGTGGATCGTCTGAATCAGGATGTGAAGATACAAAGATATCTTGAGGAAGCCAATGTTCGTCGAGGAGACATTGTTCATCTTGAAGTCTATGGAGATTATCGGAATGATGGTAAGTTTATATATGATGGAGAGAATCTTGTCCCCTTGAATACCGAAATCGATGAATATGGATCGATTCCGAACGAGTTTCGAGTTATCGATGAGTTTCCAATTCGATATTGGGAGAATGTCATTGAACATAATTCCATTGTTCCCTTTGATCCGATAAAATATATCGATGACATTAGGAATAATTTAAAGAGAATCGAGTGTCAAGGTCAGTGTTTTAAGACCACATTTTATGATCCGTGTGGACGGGAATATACACTCTTTATAATCAATGAGATGGAGGAACCTCTCGGCAAGTACAATCTTGAGAGATATCTTCGGAGAGGGATATATGAATGGGAGGATATTGAGGAATTTATTCGTCCAGATATATTGAGTTCTTATGATGAAAATACTACACTTTTCATACGCCTTCCTGGATATCTCATGGAAGAGGAAGAGGAAGAGGAAGA
>FWPU01006116.1_pt1 | contig 24696 bp, 21 predicted proteins | sample 2228361 | NCBI WGS metagenome assembly FWPU01 (sample SAMEA103939777, study PRJEB20133) | metagenome | reverse complement strand
CTGCCAGACCGAGATCCGCGGCTGCTACTGCATGGACGCAAGCGTCCTTCCCGAACCGTGGGGACTCCCTCCGACCGTGACGATCGTCGCCCTGGCGAAGCGGCTCGCCAAACGGCTCTACACACCGCAGGAGGCCGAGGCCGCTTCCAGGGTCGCGGGAAGCGCCTGATCCTGCCATCAGGTGCTCCCGAAGGAGATGAAAACCGGTTGGGCCGAGGCCGGATTCCCCGTTGACTGAGGAGGAGAGCCATGGGCAAGAGATATCCGAGCGACGAATGGATCAAAGAGCTGGAAAGAGTCTGCAACGAGGACCCGGAATTCAAAGACGCCTGCGGTGACTTTTCGGGCAAATTCGTGCTCCAGATCGAGGCCGAACCCGGCAAGCTGGACAAGACCGTCTACTTGTTCTTCTGGGCGGACCAGGGAGTAGCGAAGGAGTGCTGCGCCCTGTCCTCTCTGGACGAACGACCCGACGCCGAGTACGTGATCACGGGAAAGTATTCCGTCTGGAAGGAGATGGTCCGCGGCAAGCTTGAGCCGCTGCGCGGCCTCATGACCCGCAAGATCAAACTGGTCAAGGGGAGCCAGCTCAAGCTTCTCAAACAGGTCCGCTTCACCCTGAAACTCATGAACAATTCCACAAAGATCGACACTGCATTCGTGGACGAGCCGTCCTGAGCTTCGGGTGCCCGCACAGGGGCGCATCGAACAATTCGGGATTCCGGTGCGAGGAGACCTGAGATGGAGGCCATCGACAAATTCCGAAAGGTCATACGAGAGGCTCAAAACGAGGCCGTGGGAGCCTGGAAGCAAGCCGGCGGGAAGGTGGTGGGATACGTCTGCACCAATGTGCCGGAGGAAATCCTGATCGCCGCCGGTGCCCTTCCGTACAGGCTCCGGGCGCCCGACAGCCGGGAGACGAGCGACGCGGACCGGTACACGACCTACTTGAATTGCACCTACTGCCGGCACCTCATCGACGATGCGCTGAAGGGCCGCTTCGCCTTTCTGGACGGCTATGTGGGCACCAACGGCTGCGACCAGATGCGGCGCGTCTGCGACGTCATCCGGGCCGCGGTGTTCCGGGAGCCCGCCTCCCGCAAGGAATTCTTTCTCGAGTACGTGGCAGCGCCACGGGTCCCCTTCGAAGAGGCGTCTCTCGCATACTACAAGGACGAGCTCACCCGCCTCCTCCGCGGTCTGGAAGAGCACTTCGGCGTTTCGATCACGGATGAGAGGCTTTCCGAGGCGATCCGCATGGTCAACCGCTCGAGGGTCCTCCTTCGCGAGCTCTACGAGCTCCGCAAGGCCCCTCAGCCTCCCCTGACCGGAGCCGAGGCCCTGGCCGTCACCGTGGCGTCTACCTGCATGCCCAAGGAGGACTTCATTCGCGAGCTGGAAAGCCTTCTTCCCGCCCTCCGGGGCCGCGTTGCCATGCCAGAGGCACGGAAGCGGGTCTTCCTGTACGGGAGCGAACTCGACGACCCCGAGTGGGTCGAGGTCCTGGAGAGCCAAGGCGCCCTCGTTGTCGCTGACGGCCTCTGCTTCGGGGCCCGCATGTTTTGGGATCTCGTGGACGAGACGGGGGACCCCCTCGACGCGATCGCGAAGCGCTATTACGAGCGCTGGCCCTGCCCCCGGGTCATGGATGTGAAAGGCAGGCAGGAGCGGATCCGCCAGATCCTGCGCGACTGGAAGGCGGACGCCATCGTGGGCGAGCGTCTCGTCATGTGCCAGCTCTGGGGAGCGGAGCGTGTGCTCACGGATCTCGACGCCCGGGAGACCGGCGTTCCCACGCTCTGGCTCGAGCGGGAATACCTTCTGGGCGGAGTCGGCCAGATGAAAACCCGGGTGCAGGCTTTTCTCGAAAGCCTGGAATGAGGCCTCCGGCCTTGCCAAGAGAGGAGTCTTGAACATGGCGCCAACGGTTCGATTCAACCCGGAAAAATTCTTTCGCGTCTTCGAGGACCACCTCACGGCCGTCCGAAACATGGCCGAGGCCATGGAGTCGATCGGAGATCCGCGCGACGTGTGCGTGGTCAAGGCCATGAAGGCGGCCGAGATCTATCTCCAGGACATTCTCAAAGCCGTGGAGAGCGGCAAGAAATTCTTGTGGCACGAATTCCTCCTGCTGCCCGAGCTGTTCATGAGCTTCCCCGGCGTGCAGCCCTACATGTCTGAGACCTTGTGCGGGTTCCTCTGCCTCGTGGAGCCCGAGGGCCTGACGCCCTACATCGACTCGGCGCGAAACATCGGACTCCCTCCCGACATCTGCCCCACCGACAGCGGGCTTCTGGGCTGCGTGCTCGAAGAAATCCAGCCTCCGGCCCATGTGATCGTTTCCCCGACCACGCCCTGCGACTCGGCCCTTTCCGCCTACCAGATCATCCAGAAACTCATGGATGTCCCGGTCGTCTACTGCGACACGCCCTACTGGCACGACGAGCGCGGCATCGAGCTTTATGAGCGCCACATTTGGAAGATGATTCGGCAGGTCGAGGAGATCCTCGGCGTCTCGATGGACTGGGACAAGTGCCGCGAGCACATCCGCATGGCCAATGAATCCATGGAGCTCTTCTATGCCGAGGGAGAGATGCGCAAGCTCAAGCCTTGCCCCCACCCCGGAAAGCTTCCTTTCTATCACTTCCTTTTCTTTGAGGTCGCTTCGGGAACCGACTACCTGCTCGACGTGTGCAAGTTCATCCTCGAGGACTCCCGCAAGCTCGCCGCCGAAAAGAAGGGAGCCGTCCAGGACGAGCGGATCCGCCTTCTCCTCTACAATCCCGATCCGGTCTACGACACGGGCATTCACGACTGGCTCGAGGACGAGTACAAGGCCGTTACCGCCATGACGCTTTTCGGCCACCCTACGGCCACTTTCATCGATCCGTCCACGCCCGAGACCATCGTCCGCGACTATGCCTGGAAGATGATGAATATCTGCATGGCCCGGCAATACCGGGGACCTCACGAGTTCTTCGTGGACGATATGGTCGCGGCCATAGACGGCTGGGACGTGGACGCGGTCATCGTGACGGCCCACATCCCCTGCAAGCACGGCCAGGGAGCGCACGGGTTCATCCGGGAAGCCTGCCGAGAGAGAGACAAACCTCTGCTCGTGCATGAGATCGACGTCCAGGACCCCCGGCCGGTTTCCATCGACAAGACCCGCGAGGCCGTGGCCGAGTTCCTGGAAACACAGGTGCTGCCGTACAAATGAGCCCGCAGGAGCCTCCCCTTTTCTCGGCCACGGAGGACAGAGCCGAGGCCCGTCAAAACCCGGGCCTTCCGGACCTGAAGTTTGGGGTCCGGAAGTTCGGGGTCTTTTTCCCGAAGTTTGGGGTTTCCCGCGAAAGCGATTTTTGCTATGTTGGCTCAGCCTTGCGGCACCCGGCCCGAAGCCGGAAGGTCGGGTCCATCGGCCCAGGCCGCCATCGCCTCTGGGCGAGGCCCCTTTTGGCATCGTAGCGCCAGGATGGTCCTGCCTGGCCATCGGTCCAGCAAAACCCGTTCGCCAGCCGGCTTCGAACACATCGTGAGAGGGGGGAAAGAGATGAACAGGAAGACTGGAAGCGTTCTTGCGGCGGCGTTTCTGTGTTTCTTGCTCGGTTCGGCGTTTCGAGCCGAGGCCGTTTCCATCGACTCCAAGGACACCTTCTCCGTAACAGGCAAGGCCCAAACCCGGGCCACCCTGCGCCTGAACGACGCGGAGGGGTATACCTACCCGAACGTGAAAAAGGGCGATCTCGTCCAGCATCGAAACCTCGCCATCCTGGAGGTCAACCACGACCTCAAGTACCTCCAGAAGGATCTGGACATCCTCTACCCGTTCCGCGCCCTGAACCTCAAGGTCAAGTACCACGTCGTGGGACGGTTCCTGTATGAAGGCATTTATGACTACGGCCCCGGCAAATTCCAGGACGTCCGGGACGCGGACAAGACCAACATCGACGAATTCAAGCAAAGCTACGATCTCTGGGAGTGTTACGCGGACATTTCCAGAGGCCCTTTCTTCATGCGCATCGGCAAGCAGAATCTGGCCTGGGGCGAGACCGACATCTTCCGCCTGCTGGACGGCATCAATCCGCTGGACAACACCTTCGGAGGCCCCTTTGAGGATCTCGACGACCGCAGGATCCCCCTCTGGATGCTCCGATCGAGCCTGAACCTCGGCATGGTCGGCCCTGTCTCATCCATCAGCCTGGAAGGGTTTCTGGTGCCGGGCAAGATCGACGCCCACGTGGCGCCCTTCGCGCCTTTCGGAACGGCATACTCGGCGCCCCTGCCTGCGCTGTTCGTCCCTTCCCTGCGGATCATCACGCCGGATCGCAACTGGTCCGAAAGCCGATGGGGCGCGCGCATGCAGGCCCTGCTGTTCGACAAGGTCAATGTGTCGGTGGCGCACTACCAGACCTTCCTGGACATGCCCACCCTGCGAAGCTACGTGGTGGGCAGTCCGGAAATCCTGAGCGATCTGAACCAGATGCAGCTTTGGGGGGAGTTTCCGGAAGTCCGGATCACCGGAGCGAGCCTGAACTACTGGGAGCCTTTCACGAACACGGTGTTCCGGACCGAGGTCGCCTGGTTCTGGAACGAGCCGGTCTTCATTCCGGAGATCAACAACTCGACTCTCTTTGGCGAGCAGCTCGAGCTCCCCGATCCCATCCTGGATCTGGCAGCGCAGCTTCTGGGCGTGGACGTGCGAGACCTGGGTCTTCGCGGGCTTCCTCTGAACCCGAAGAGCGGGAGCATTCCCCGAAAGGATATTCTCCGGTACATGTTCGGCTTCGACAAACAGATGTGGATCCGTCCCCTGAACAAGGTGAACACCTTTTTCCTGTCGGGCCAGTACTTCGGCCAGTACGTGCCGGAGTACGACGGCCGGATGCGCCAGGCGGCTCTCATCTATCCCAGCCTCAAGGACTATGCCAGCGTGAAGCGCTTCGAGCACGTCTTCACGTTCATGATCAACACCATGTACATGAAAGGCAACCTGCAGCCCCAGTTCGCCCTGGCCTGGGACGTCCGCGGCGCCATGCTGATCCAGCCCTCTGTGAACTTCATCCACGAGCCGTTTCGGTTCATGCTCCAGTACAGCGCGATCGAAGGGAACTTCACGAACTTCGGGGCCTTCCGAGACCGGGACCAGATCGCCCTTATTGTGTCGTACCTGCTGAATTAGGGTCGAGGGCTCTCCTGCGAGAAAAGGAGCGGAGAGATGGAGGAAGTGTACAGGCGGCTGGCGGCCAAGCTCGACCAGATGCCGAACCCGTTCCCGGCGACGGAAAGCGGCGTCGAGCTGAAGATCCTGCGCAAGATCTTCACGCCTGAAGAGGCCGAAATGGCTCTTCAGCTGCTCCCGGTGCCCGAGACGGCCGAGCAGATCGCGCAGAGACTCGGGAAACCTTTGGAAGAGATGCAGGCTTTTCTCGACACCATGGCCGGAAAGGGCCAGATCGGCTCTTTCCGGCTCTTTGGCTCACAAGTATACGCCTTCTTTCCCTTTCTGCCCGGCATCTACGAATTCCAGTCCGAGCGGATGGACGCCGAGCTCGCCGCGCTCTGCGAGGAATACTATCCCACGGTCATCAAGGCCCTGGGCACCTACGGCCCGGCCATGGCCCGGGTGATTCCCGTGCAGGCCGAAGTTCGAAGGGACGCCACAGCTCTTCCTTTTGAAGACGTCCGCCGGATGCTCGAGAACGCGAAATCCTTTCAGCTGACCGAGTGCATCTGCAGGAACGAGATGGCACTCACGGGCCATCCCTGCCGCTTTCCGCTGGAAACCTGCCTCATGTTCTCGAGCGAGGAGGGCGCATTCGACCGCTATACGAGGGGCCGGGTCGTCTCCAGGGCCGAAGCCATCGCGGTTGCAGAGAAGGCCGAGCAGCTGGGGCTCGTGCATGTCACGTCGAACGTGGAGAACGACCCCATCATGTTTCTCTGCAACTGCTGTCCCTGCTGCTGCATCTGCCTGCGAGCCGTCAAGGAACACGGCGCAGACCGGATGATCGCCCGAAACCGGCTCGTGGCGAGGGTCGATCCGGATGCCTGCACGGCCTGCGGCGTCTGCGCAGAGGAACGCTGCCCCATGGGAGCCGTGGCCGAGCAGGAAGGGGCTTACCTGGTCGATCCGGCGCGGTGCATCGGGTGCGGGGTGTGCACATCCGCCTGCCCGGTCGGCGCGATCGCCCTTGTGGCCAGGGCGCCGGCGGATTACGAAGCTCCCGAGCCCTCCATGCTGGATCTCAATTTGAAGAGGGCTGCGACCCGAGAAAGCCTTTCGCGGCCCGGCTGATCCGGAAAGGCCGCCGGCTCATTCCTCGATGCCGGCGAGTTTCTTGGCCCACTGCATTTTCATGTCAAGATTCCCCAGCCGCTGGTACATGATCATCTGCGCCTGGGGGGAGCCGGCTCCGTGCATGGATTCCACCAAGGCCGTGCCGCCCGTCATGTTTTCGATGAGCCGGACGATCTTCATGCGCGTCTCGGTGGACACGCCCTTCACGCCGGCCATGTACTTTTCGACATACTTGCCCACTTCCGGGCTTTTCAGGTCCCCTTCGAACGGCAGGGTGGCAATGATCCCGCCGGCCACGTCGTGAGCCAGCCGGGCGATCTGGTAAATGTTGCGCGACACGTTCAGCTTGGTGCAGTTGGCCAGGACCGGATCCGGGTAATACGCGCCGGAGGCCGTGCGGTACCCCATGGCCGAGCACGCGACAGACCCCGCATAGATCGTCTCGGCCAGATGCATCATCTCGGCAAGCTTCTCGCGGATGTGGGAGGCCTTGAGAGTCCCCTGGTACGCCGAGGCCAGCCCGCAGGCGCCGACCAGGACATCCGAGACGCCTCCCTTGCACCCGCCGTAGTTCTGCCGGTGGAGCGTGGCGAAACGCTCCACGAGGGTCCCGCAGAACTCCACCTCCCCGCACAGGAAGACCCGCTCCCAGGGAACGAAAACATCGTCGAATACGATGAGGGCCTCTCCTCCCACCATGCCGAAGTCCGGGTTTCCGGCGTCCAGCCGGCTGTCGAACTTCCGCTCTTCGTTGGTCTGCCGTCCGAAAATGAGAACCACCCCGGGTGCGTTCAACGGGACGGCGCAGACGATGGCGTACGCCTCCTCCCCAGGCCGCAGGGCCTGCGTCGGCATGACGAGAATCTCGTGGGAATTCACACCTCCGGTCTGATGGGCCTTGGCGCCGCGCAGCACGACGCCGTCGCTCCGTTTCTCCACGACCCGGGTGAACAGATCCGGATCCTCCTGCTGGCTCGGCGACTTCGACCGGTCCCCCTTGGGGTCGGTCATGCCGCCCACCAGCATCACGTTTTCCTCCTGCACGTACTTCAGGTACTCCAGGAAGCGGCCGTGGTAGGCGGTTCCGCACCTGGCGTCCACGTCGTAGGTGGTCATGTAGGTCGCGTTGAGACCGTCAAAGCCCACGCACCGCTGAAAGCAGCTTCCGGTCTCGTGCGCGACAAGCCTGAGCATCTGCACTTTCCGAATGAGATCGTCAACGCTCTGGTGGATGTGGGTGAACCGGCTGATCTTCTTGCCCGTCAGGTGGGACGTCGCCGTGAGCAGATCCTCGAACTCCGGCTGGAGCGCCATCTCGTACGTCTTGGCCGCCGCGTTGATATGGGGGAGGAAGGCTGGGTGGACCGTCACGTCCGGGACGCGCTGCCCGCGGTAATACACCTTGTGACCCAGCCGTCTGAGACTCTCAAGGTAGTCCTGCCGAGTCCGAATCTTCATGGGATCCCCTCTCCTCGAGCAGACGGCCGATCACCTCCTCGGGTGCCGTCCGGCCGTCTCGTATACGCACCACACGCAGGCCGGCCTTCTCGTATTCTACCCCGTCGACGCACTGTCTGTCACAGCCCCCCACGACCAGAACCGCTTCCGGCCGCCCCCCTTCCGGCGATACCCATTCGATCCGCTCCCCGGCCGCTCTGCGGATGCGTTCGACATGCCGGACCCGGTCGTACGAGGGGTTGCATCCGCCGCAGTATTTCACGGCCACGCGCTTCAAGAAGCCGGGCCTCCCTCCCGCCTACTTTTTCGCCAGGAAACGGGCAAAGGCCCCCTGCATGAATTCCGTGGCGAAGATCGTGGGCATGAAGCGCTCGGCCTCCTGATACTGCTCCATGGCCCTGCGGTTCAGGGTGGTCTTGATAAACGTCTTCGCCATGTAGCTGTTTGCGGCGATCTGCCGGGCGATGTCCATGCACTTGGGCAGAAGCTCCGCGTCCTCGAAAACGTCCAGCACGATCCCCAGCCGCTTGGCTTCCTCGGCGCTGATCTCGGCGGCCGAAAGAGCGAGATAGGCCACGACCTGCTTGCCGAGCTTCTCCAGGCCCCGGGTCACCGTCCAGGCGGGCACGGCACCGTGGTTGATCTCCTTGAGTGCGAACCGGGCGCTGCGGGAGCAGAAGCACATGTCGCAGGCTCCCGCGATCTCGAAACCGAAGCCGAAGGCCGCACCGTTCACCGCGGCGATCACCGGCGTTTCGGAAAACTCGATCGCCTTGAAAGGCTCGAAGCAGACCTTGATGAAGTCGAACCCGGCCTCGGTCTTGCCCACGGTCGCGAACTGCTCCACGTCCGCACCGGCGGAAAACACCGGGTACGGCGTCCCTTTCTTGGGATGCACAAAGGTCTGGCCCGTCAACACCATGCATCCCACGCTCCGGTCAGCGTCCAGCTCCCGGACGGCCGAGGCGAGCTCGCCAAAAATCTGCGCGTTGGCCGCGTTGAACTTCTCGGGCCTGTGAAACGTGATGACAGCGACCTTTTCCTGTTTTTCCACCTTCAAGACCGTGTAGCTCATCTCTCCCCTCCTCCTCAGACGATCCTTTTCACAACATGTCACAACCCGTCCACGAACCGACCGGGCCCCTTCATGCCCCTTCGCAGAAAATCACGGCGGCGTCCGCCTGGGCCAGCCCCCCGCAAATGGCGCACGCCCCGTACCCCCCTCCCCGCCTGCGCAGCTCGAACGCCAGGGTCATGAGAATCCGGGCTCCGCTGGCGCCCACCGGATGACCCACCGCCACGGCTCCCCCGTTGACGTTGAGCTTTTCCCGGAGCGCCTCGAGCCGTTGCCGATCGCCGCCATAATGCCTGTCCGCGAGAATCTTGCTCGAAACCAGGGGCACGGCAGCAAAGGCCTCGTTGATCTCCAACAGCTTGAGATCGTCCAGCCCGAGGCCGGCCTTCTCCAGGGCTCGGTCGATCGCATCGGCAGGGGCAGAGGCGATGTACCGGGGCTGGCGGGCCACGCTCGCCGCAGCCACGATCGTCCCAAGGCCGGAGATCCCCAGCAGGCGGGCCTTCTCCCGGCTCATGAGCACCAGAGCCGCCGCCCCCGCATCCAGGCCCGGCGCGTTCCCGGCTGTCACCGTGGGACTTCCGTAGACCGTGGGCAGGGAGGCCAGCTTCTCCAGCGTGGTGTCGGGCTTGGGAAACTCGTCCTGCTCGAGGCGCAGGGGCTTGCCTTTCCGCTGGGGCACTTCCACCGCCACGATCTCCTCCGCGAACTTTCCGGCGCGCCTCGCCTCTTCATACTTCTTCTGGCTCCTCCATGCCCAGCGGTCCTGCTCCTCCCTGCCGATTCCGTGTTCCAGGGCCACTTCGCCAGCGTCTTTGGCCAGGGAGTTGTGTCCCGTATACCCGATCGGGAAAAGGTGATCCCGGATGAGGGGCTGGGCAAGCCCCGTCGACCACCTCACGTTATGGAGAACGAAGGGCGTGTTGCTCATGTTCTCGGCGCCCACGGCAAGCACCACATCGGCCTCTCCGTACCGGATATCGCGGAACGCCATCTGCACGCAGGTCAGGGAGGAACAGCACGCCCGGTCCAGGGTCAGGGACAGGGTCTCGGCGGGCATCCCGGCCTTGAGCAGCGCCTGACGGGCGTTCACGTTGTACTCGATCGCGGCCTCAGCCTGGATGCACATCCCGTAGTAGACCATATCCACCTGCCCGCCGCCGATCCCGGCCCGAGCCAGCACCTCCCGGATCACCTGCGCGCCAAGGTCCGTGCTGTGAACCTCGCGCAGGGCCCCTCCGAACTTGCTGAACGGCGTCCGGACGGCGGCTGCGATCACCACCTCCCTCGGTTCGGCCATGGCGCCCTCCCTCGGTTCACTTCTTTTCGTAGGTGTACAGGCCGCGGCCGGTCTTTCTCCCGTAGTGGCCCGCCCGGACGAGATTGCGAACGGTCTGGGTGGTCAAGAACCGCTCGCCGTACACCTTCGCCAGAGCGTCGGCGGCCTGCACGTGCAGTTCCAGCCCGCTGAAGTCCGAAAGCTCGAGAGGACCCATCGGGTGGTTGAGACCCAGGCGGATCGCCTTGTCGATGTCCTCCTTGCTCGCGACTCCTTCCTCGAGCATTCTCATGCATTCCACGGCAAGAGCGACAAGAGCCCGGGTCGTGATGAACCCCTGGCGGTCCTTGCACACCACGGTCTCTTTGCCGCACCGGGCCGACAGATCCCGGATCGCAGCCACCGTCTCCTCGGACGTATCCTCGCCCCGGACGATTTCGATGAGCCGCATGACGGCAGGCGGCAGGAACCAATGCATGCCGACCACCCGGTCCGGTCGCTTCGTGGCCGCGCCGATGGCCGTGATGCTGAACTGGGACGTGTTCGAGGCGAGAATCGTTTCTGGGGGGCAGAGACGATCGCACAAGCTGAACACCCTGCACTTGAGGTCCAGATCTTCATACACCGCCTCGATCACAACGTCCGCGGAGCCGAGCGCCTCCTCGTCGCTCAGGGTCGGCTGAATCCGCGCCACGACCGCCTCCGCCTCCTCGGGCTTCATCTTTCCCTTGGCCACCTGCCTGTCCAGGCTGCTCCGAATCCCGCGCATGGCCTTTTCCAGGCAGGCTTCGTCCCGGTCCCGCAGCGACACGGAGAATCCCTTCGACGCCACGACCTGGGCGATTCCATGGCCCATCAGGCCCGCTCCATACACGCAGATCCTCTTCCCTTCCATCGCGCATCCACCTCCCTCCTCGGCGGCGCCTCCTTCCCGGGCGCCGGATTGGCACGGACCGTGCGAGCGGCCCTCTTTCTCCATCGGTCAGGAATTCTCTCGGTTCGCTTCGACCAGTCGGCGCAGTTGCTCTCCGACGAAGTCCAAATGGCGCGTGACGGCCTTTCGGGCCCGAGACGGATTCCGGGCCAGGACCGCCTCCACAATCTCCCGGTATTGCTTGAGCAGCCGGCTGGAGATGTTCGGGACGTCGTGAAGTTTGCGTCGGCTGTAAGGCATCGCGCCGTCCAGAAGCGTCCAGATGGATTTCATGAAGTGGGCGTAAATCGAGTTGTGGGTGGCGTCTGCGATTGCGAAGAACGTCTTTTGATACAGGCGGCTCGGTTCGAGTTCGAGAATGTGCCTGCTCTCCTGGACACGTTCCTCGAGCGCCTGGGCAAAGCCCCGGATGTTCGCCAGGTCCTCATCGGTGGCCCGTTCGGCCGCCATGGCCGCCCCTTCGGAGTCGATCTTCTTGCGCACTTCGAACAGATCCAGCACCTTGAGCGGATCGACTTCGATCATGTCCTGAATCGGCTCCTGGATGCTCTGGGGCACCAGAGACCTGACGATGCTTCCTTCCCTTGGCCTGACCTCGATGAGCCCGATGGCCTCGAGCACCGTCAACGCTTCCCGCAAGGTGGGCCGGCTCACCCGAAGCTGCTCGGCCAGTTCCTTCTCCGTGGGCAGGCGGTCCCCGGGCTGAAGCTTCCCGTCGAAGATGATCTGTTTGACCTGGTCCACGATCTTCTGGCTGATCTTGACGTTCTTTTCGATCGGCACAAGCTTGGTCATGGCGCCGCGCCTCGACTCCGGGGCCCTTGGGCCCCTCAAGTGGAAATGGGTCTGACTTGCAACAAGTTTAGGGCAAGATACCCCATTCCTGGCTCGAAAGCAACCGGTTTTCCCAGATCTGTTGCCCGAAAAATTCGCCCTTCCGCGGCCGATCGCCCCGCCCAGGCCCATCCCCACCTCGCAACCGGACATTTCATGTGCTACGAAAAGCGGTCAACTTGACGTGCCACCAAGAATGGCCGGGCCCGTCCCTTGACAGAACAGCCCGGGGAATGCTAGAGAGGTTGACTGGTCTGACCGTCAACAAGTTATGCCTAATCTGTTCTTCGAGCCGCGCCCGCCGGGCCGGCCCCAGGGAGGAACATCCATGCAGGACGAGCAAAGGCGCCAGCGCATGGCGGAGGCCCGGAAGATCTGGGAAAAGGGCCGGGAAAAATACGCAGCCAAGATCAAGCAAGGACGGACCCTCTCAGGGATTCCCGTCAAGACCGTCTATACGGATGAGGACACGGCGAGCGTGGACCTGCCGACGCTGCCGGGGGTGTATCCCTACACCCGGGGCCTGTATCCGGACGGGTACGCGGTCACGCCCTGGATGCAGCAGATGGTCTTCGGCTACGGCACGTGCGAGGAGACCCGCGCCAAGATGGAAAGCCTGGTGGCCCAGGGCATGGAAGGGTACTTCGGCCACAAGGTTTTCAACGTGGTTTACGATATCCCCACCATGTATGGAATCGACGCCGACCATCCCGAGGCTGAAGGCAATGTGGGGCAGTGCGGCGCCCACCTGTCCACGCCTGAGGACTATGACGAACTCATTCGGGGCTGGGAGCTCGAGACCACCAACTTTTCCCTCATCACCGGGGACAACTGCCTTCCGGGCCTGGCCCACATCGTGGCCGCAGCCGAGCGAAGGGGCAAGGCCCCCGACTCCCTTCGGGGCAATTCCATGAACTGGTATCCCCGGGTTGCCGTCCAGGACATCCCCTCCTGGGAGCCCCAGTACGGTTATGCCCTCATGGTCGATCTCATCCGATATTGCACCCGCCACATGCCCGCCTGGAACACGACCAACATCTTCATGTACGGCATCTCCGAGGCCGGCGCGACTCCCGTCGAGGAGCTGGCCTACGGCCTGGCCTGGGGCAAGTCAGTCATCGACGCCTGCAAGAGCGCGGGCCTGGAGCCGGACCGGTTCGTCGGCCGCCTCGGCTTTCAGGTCGGGGTGCAGATGAACTTCTTCGAGGAGATTGCCAAGCTCCGGGCCCATCGCAAGATGTGGGCCCAGATCACCCGGGAGGCCGGCTGCACGAAACCCCAGTGCATGCACGCCCGGGTCCATGTCCACACGAGCGGAAACGTCCTGGTCGCCCAGCAGCCTCTGAACAACACGGCCCGGATCACGCTGCAAATTCTCGCCGCGGTCCTGGGGGGCGTGCAGTCGATCCATTCCTGCTCCTACGACGAAACCATCGGAATACCCACGGAGCTGTCCCACCGGACGGCCTTGCGGTCCCAGCAGATCATCATGTGGGAAACGGGCCTGCGGGACGTCGTGGACCCTTTGGGCGGCTCCTATTTCGTGGAATGGCTCACGGACCGGATCGAACAGGAGGCGCGGAAGATCTTCGAGGACGTGGAAAGACGAGGCGGCTATGCCCGGGGGCTTGCCGAAGGATGGATCAAGCGGGCCATCGACAACAGCGCCTACGCGCGAAAACAGGCCATCAAGAAGGGCGAGCTTCCCGTCGTCGGGGTCAACCGATACGTCATGGACACCCAGGAGGAGCACCAGCCGTTCCGAGTGGACTATGAAATCGAGCGCAAGGCCATCGAGCGGCTCCGTGCATTCCGGCTCAAGCGGAGCCAGAAAGAGGTCGATGCCGCCCTTGCCGCCCTCAGGAGCGCATGCGAGTCTTTCAAGGACGGCAGGGGAGAACTCATGCCGGTTCTCATCGATGCCGCGCGCAAGGGAGTCACCAACGGCGAAATGATGGAAGTCATGCGAAGCGCTTTCGGCTGGGTCGTACTCGAATGAGAGCGGACGGATTCCCCGCACCGTCGGCCGCCAGAGAAGAAGAGAACAGGGAGGGACGCATCTTGGCAGAGAAAACCATCCGGGTCCTCTTGGCGAAGAAGAAGATCGATGTGCACGGCAGAGGGACCAAGCTGTTGGCCCGCGAGCTCCGGGACGCGGGCATGGAAGTCATCTACTTCCGCTTCGGCACGGTCGACGAGATCGCGAACGCGGCGCTCCAGGAAGACGTGGACGTCATCGGTGTCAGCATCATGACGAGCGGCCACCTCCGCATCGCAGAGAAGCTCATCCCGGCGCTGCGCGAGAAGGGCAGGAAGGACGTGCTCGTCATCATGGGCGGCGTGATTCCCGAGGTGGACTTCCCCAGGCTGAAAGAGCTCGGCGTGGACGAAGTCTTCCCACCGGGCCTTCCGGGCGAAACCGTGGCCGAGTACATCCGCACCCACGTCCGCAGGTCGAAGTCCGCCTGAGGGGAACACGCCGTCCCGCTTGAGGCCCTTCTTCCCTGCGGCAACGAGCGAGAGAAAAACCTCGCTTCAGGAAAGGGCATACTCCATGGAATACTCCCAGATCCTCGTTGAGAAGCAAGGTCCTGTGGGCCGGATCGTCTTCAACCGGCCCAAACTCCTCAATGCCTACAACGAAGCCATGTCCAGAGAACTCATCGCGGCCGTCCAGGCCTTCTCGAAGGACGAATCCGTCCGGGTCCTGGTGTTGACCGGAAGCGGGAGGGCCTTCATGGCCGGGGCCGACATCTCGATGCTGAAAACCTGGGCCGAGGCCCCCGGGGGCCGGCAGGAGGTCGCCTCCATCCTGGCAGGGTTCTTCTCCCCTTCCCTGCTCGAACAGTGCCCGAAGCCCGTCGTGGCCGCGGTCAACGGAATGGCCTTCGGAATGGGCTGCGAAATCGCCCTGGCCTGTGATATCCGCCTGGCCGCCCAGAGCGCGAGATTCGGGCAGCCCGAAATTCAACTCGGCATCATGACCGGCGCGGGGGGCAGCCAGCGCCTGCCTCGCCTCGTGGGTCTGGCCAAGGCCATGGAAATGATCCTGACCGGAGACCCGATCGATGCCAGCGAGGCGCTGCGCTGCGGCCTCGTCAGCCGGGTGGTGCCGGACGCAGAACTCGAGGGGGCCGTCCAGGAAGTCGTGGCGCGCCTTCTGGCGAAGTCCGCCTCGGCCCTGCGCCTCTCCAAGGAAGCCGTGCTGGCCTCGACCCGCATGGGCCTCTATGAGGGCGTGGCGTACGAACTCGAGCTGTTTTCGAGCATCTTCGAAACGGCCGACGCAAAGGAAGGCATCTCGGCTTTTCTCGAGAAACGAAAGCCCTCTTTCAACAGGCCCTCCGGCGCCGGCTGAGGGCCTCCCCGGGCCTGCTGGCCGCGTTTCATGGCCGGACAACCCCTCGGGGACTTATATCCCCGGGCCCAGATCAGGAGTGATACCATGGATTTTTCCTGGAGTTCGGAACAACTGGCCATGCGGGAGCAGGCGTTCAAGTTCGGCCGGGAAGTCGTCGCCCCCCGATCCGCCGAGATGGACGCCCGGGAGGAACTCGATCTCGAAGCCTGGAAGAAGGCGGCTGCCTTCGGCTTTCAGAAGATGGTGGTCCCAGAGGCCTACGGGGGTCTCGGCCTGGACCCCCTGACCATCTGCATCACCATGGAGGGGTTGGGGCACGGCTCGCGCGACGTGGGCTTCGTCACTTCCCTCGGCGCGCACATGGTCATCTGCGAAATCCCCATCGTCGAGGCCGGCACAGAGGCCCAGAAGCGGAAGTACCTTCCCCTGCTTGCCTCAGGGGAATGGATCGGCGGGTACGCCCAGACCGAACCCGGGGCCGGGAGCGATGTGGCGGCCCTGTCGACGCGAGCCGAGAAAAAGGGCGACTGCTGGATCTTGAACGGCTCCAAGACGTTCATCACGAACGGTCCCATCGGCGATCTTTTCGTGGTCCTCGCCACGGTCGACCGGTCGCTCGGCCACAAAGGGATCACGGCTTTTCTCGTGGAAAGCACCTTCGAGGGCTTCCGCAGAGGAAGGAAGCTCGAGAAGATGGGCATGCGCGCCTCTCCCACGGGTGAGCTCTTTTTCGAGGATTGCGTGGTCCCTGCCGAAAACCTGCTCGGCCCCGTGGGCGGGGGGTTCCGGGTCGCCATGGGCACCCTGGTCTGGGAGAGGGCCGCCATGCTGCCGGCCCTTGTCGGTGTGGCAGAAGCCAGGCTCGAGGAAGCCGTCCGGTACGCCAAGAACCGAGTCCAGTTTGGGCAGCCGATCGCCGCCTTCCAGGAGATCCAGCACAAGCTCGTCAACATGCGGGTTCATCTGGAAATCTACAAGACCCTCTTCTACAAGGTCGCATGGATGAAGTCTCAGGGGATGCCCGCGACGGTCGAGGCCTCCATCGCGAAGCTTTTTTTCGGCGAGACGAGCCGCCTCGACGCCCTGGACGCTTTCCAGATCCACGGCGGGTACGGCTACATGAAGGAATACCCTATCGAGCGGGATATCCGCGACTGCATCGCCAACACCCTCGGAGGCGGCACGAGCGAGATCCAACGCATGATCATCGCCCGCGAACTTCTCAAGATGTACGACTGAGCCGGAAGAGATTGGCCCGTCCTCTGCGGCTTTTCAGGAAGGCCTTCTGCCGCACAGAAACTTGGCCACAAAGACGCAGCAGTCCTCTCCCCGCTGGTTCTTGATCGTGTTCCGGACCGTAACGATCCCCCTTTTGTCGTCCTTGCCCTTCACCTCGGTCACTTCCACCTCCAGGTGAATCGTGTCCCCGATCTTGACCGGCCCGGTAAAGCGGACGCTGTCCATGCCGTAGAAGGCGATGAAGGATTTGGGCAGGAATGCATACTGCCCCAGGCGGAAGGCCAGGGCGCTGCCGACGACAAGAACGAGCATCCCGTGGGCGATCCGCTCTCCGAAGGGCGAGCGACTGGCGTACTCCACGTTGGTGTGCAGGGGGTGCCAGTCGCCCGTCAAGGCCGAGAACAGGACAAGGTCCGTCTCGGTCATGGTGCGGCCCGGCGTAACGAGTTTTTCTCCGATCTGATAATCTTCCATGTACGTCTTTTCTTCCATCGCGATTCTCCCCCCTCAGGCGTCATCATTTGGCCCGCCTCTCCTGCCCCCAGGCTCTTCCCATCAAACGTCCCCGTTGCGGCAGGACGACCCGGCCCAGGGAAGAAAACCGCCGGGCAGGACCCTCCGTGCGCCAGCGTCTCTTGAAGGCATCCCTCCGATCGGGCCCTTCACGCGGTCGCCTTCGGGGCCGGCGGCAGCTCGCTCGCCGGAATCTCTCCCAGGTAGAAATCGGTGAGCGGGTAGACGTCGGGTTTCTTCCAGTACCGGCTCATGATGTACATGCGGTACTGTTCGTACCCTTTGCGGTTTACCGGAATTCCGTGCTCGGTCAGGGCCTTCTCGATCTCGTTCATGGAAGGGGGACACCCCTTGATCGGAATGAGCTCCTTGCCCCCCGGATGCTTCTGGTTCTTGCGGATCTGACATTGCCCGAAGAGAAAGACTTTCTTGGCGTCGGCCGAGGGCTCCTGGACCGAGCCCGAGAGGATCTCGTACTGGTCGAATTCCTTCTGGGGCGTGGACATGAGCAGCAGCATGAGGGGGTTGAACATGTAGGAGCAGCCTGTGCAGAGACTGTGCTCGTACTTGGGAAGCCGAAGCCCGCGGATGCCGAGCTTCCCGAACGGTTCCGGTCCCGAATTGTCCGGAAGCCAGGGCCAGTCCCATTTGAGCGGCTTCCGCACCTCGTCCGGCTGGACCCCGCCCCGGATCTCCAGGTCCCGGATGTCTGGCGACCTTCCCTGGCTCCGCGCGTACTCTCCCAGGTATTTCACCTCCTCGGCTCCGTATCCCAGGATGTAAGCCCCCAGCAGGTCGGCGGCGAAAACGTCCCGGGAAGCGATGAGAACGTTCCAGCGGTGGGCGAACCCCATGTGCAGGGGGCCTTGTTCGTTGGCGTAGATGCCGTCGATCACCGTGAGGCCGGGCGGATAGGCCTGGGCCAGGCGCGCGATGAAATGATCGAGCAGGTTGTCCGGGTGATGACAATAGTGCTTCGATTTTGCATGCAGAAGCCCCTTCAAGTTCTTCATCCCCAGGGACACGATGGTTCCCCCGTGGGTCTTGAGCACCGGCACAGAAATCAGAAAATCGCAGCTATCCACTTCCTTCGTCACCAGAAGCTTGTGACCCGCATCGATTTCCACTTCTCGGAACGGGCCCTCGTTGAAATCCACCAGCCTGACGCCGTACCGCTCCGCGAGCTTCTGGTACCCCAACCTCTGGAAGATCTCGCGGGTTCCGGACCCGATGTCCTTGCAGCGGATCGACGCCTCCCCGATGCGGATATCTTCAACCCCCCTCTCCTTCAAAGCGCCGCAGAGTCCTTCGATCACCCGGCTCGTGGTGAGCGTCCCCCACGGCGGATATGGACCCTGGGCGTCCCACCCCACGAGGTTGGGCTTGATCAACACGCGCGTTCCCTTCCCAACCCCTTCAAGACCGCCGCACAGATCGATGGCCTCACCGACCGATCCCGGCCCTTCATACCGCACCATGGAGACCACGCCCCGGCCCATCATTCCCCTCCTTTCCGTCGCGCGCCGCCCCGGCTCCGGCCGCAAGACATGCGCGTATGGTCTGACTTTAAACTTTACATACAGATAGACTTTAGAAACCCTACCAGAGCCGCCCCGTCCTGTCAATCGGCGTCTTCCCCCCTCCCCACGGCAGAGACCCAAAACATCCCTTGCCGAAGGCCGGCTTCCCGGACACAAAAGCGGGCGCCGCCGGATTCTGCCAGCTGACTTCGACTTCCGGCCCTCCCTTCCGCCGGCGAGCCCCTGCTGACACGAGCCCCTGCTGACACTTGACATTCGAAAGGGAATCGACTAGTAAGACGTTGAACAGGTCAGACAAGAGTTCCCACGAAACGCCGCGGCGCTTCAGCCGCCATGTGCAGGAGAGGCCAGATCCATGCAGTTCCAAACCGTCGACTACGCCGAAACCGAAGAACACCGGATGATCCGCGGCACGGCCCGCCGGTTTCTTGCCGAAAAACTCGCTCCCATCGCCGCGGACATCGACCGAGAGGAACGGTTCCCCGTCGAAGTCTTCAAAGGACTCGGAGCTCTCGGCCTCCTCGGCCTGATCGCGCCGGAAGCTTACGGAGGCGGGGGCCACGACGTCCTCGGGACAGCCATCGTCGCCGAGGAGATCGCCAAGATTTGCGCGGGAACGTACACCTCCACCACAGGCCACGTCTTTTGCACCCATTGGATCGACAAGTACGGAACGCCGGAGCAGAAGGCCAGATACCTTCCCAGGCTGACCTCGACCGAATGGATCGGAGGCATGGCCATCACCGAGCCCGAGGCAGGTTCCGACGTGGCCTCCCTGAAGACGCGCGCCGTTCGACACGGGGATCACTGGGTCGTCGACGGAACCAAGACGTTCATCACGAATGGATCCGTGGCCGATGTCATCGTCTGCCTGACCCGCACCGGAGGCCCCGGTCCAAAAGGCATCAGCACCCTCATCATCGAGACCGCCACGCCGGGGTTTTCCGCTTCCAAGCCCTTTGAAAAATGCGGAAACCGGGCTTCTCCCACCTGCGAAATCCACTTTGAAGGCTGTCGCGTGCCGGCGGAGAACCTTCTGGGCAGGGAAAACAACGGGTTTATCGAGTCGATGGTTTTTTTCCCCTTTGAAAGAGCCCTGGTGGGCGTCTGCTGCGGCGCCCTGTGCGAATCCGCTCTCCTGGCGGCCCTGGCGTACTGCAAGGAGCGCAAGCAGTTCGGCAAGCCGCTCGTGGAGTTCCAGATGGTCCAGCAGATGCTGGCGGACATGGCCGTCGACCTGCACATCGCCAAGACTCTTACGCGGGACACCCTGAAGAAGTACGCCTCCGGGGCCGATGCGAACGTCGAGGCCTCGATTACCAAGATTTTCGCCGCCGACGCGGCCCAGCGCGTCACCAGCCAGGCCGTCCAGCTCCTCGGGGGCTATGGCTACACCCGAGAGTTTCCCGTGGAAAGGTGGTTTCGGGACGCACGCCTGTTTTCGATCGGGGGCGGGACGTCCCAGATCCAGAAGCTCATCGTCGCCCGCGCCCTGTTGTAGAAGGAAGAAACGACACCCGCATCCGCTTCGCACAGAAGGAGAACCCTCATGGCCATGCTGAAATCGAAAGTGGGGAAACTGTCCGACGTCGGAAAGTTCGTGCGGCCAGGAAGCTTCGTCGCCATCGGAGGGGGCTGGAGCTGCAACAAGCCGATGGCCCTCATCCGGGAAATCATCCGCCAGGAGATCCGAGGCCTCAAGGCCATGTCCATCGTGGGCGGCTGGGAAATGGAATGGCTTCTGGCCGCCGGAGCGGTGGATCACCTGGTCTTCAGCTTCCTCAGCCTCGAGTCCTTCGGCCTTCCCCCGAATTTTCGCCGGGCAGCCGAGCAGAAGCTGATCCGCCTGACGGAGATCGAGGGCTGCAGCATGATCAAGGGCCTCCAGGCCGCCGGCCAGGGCCTTCCTTTCGCCGCCTTTCATGGCCCCAAGGGATCGGACATCATCCAGGAGGCGCCCGAACTCTACAAGACCGTCACCTGCCCGTTTACCGGCCAGGAACTGACCGCCATCCAGGCCATTGTGCCGGACGTGGCCCTCCTGCACGCCCAGCGCGCCGACGAGCAGGGCAACGTCCAGATCTTCGGCACCTCGGCATCGGACCTCGACATGGCCATGGCTTCCAAGGCGGTCGTCGTAACCGTGGAGGAGCTCGTCTCGCCCGACGTGCTGCGCGAGACGAAATCGGCCACCCTGCTCTTCCGCAACGAAGTCGACCTCGTCATCCCGTGCCCGTTCGGCGCCAGCCCCTGCAGCTGCGTGCCCTATTACAGCGCCCACATGCTCCAATTGATGAAAGACGCCCGCGGACTGGCCGATCCCTCTCGCAGCGGCGAGTACGTGCGCTCCGTGGTCGGGGATGGGGAGGAACACTACTGGCGGCAAGCCGGAGGGGAGGAAACGCGGCGCAAGCTGGTCGCTCTGGCCCGCCAAACCCGCCGGCTCGCAGCGCCCGAATCCGCTGCCTCCGCGGTCGCGGACAAAGCGGAGACGGCGGACCAGATGGTCGTGAGCCTCGCCCGTACCATTGAAGACGGCGATTCGATCGTCCTCGGCTCCTTCACGCCCCTGGCTTACGCCGCATACATGCTCGCCAAGCTCACCCACGCGCCGAACGCCTTCATCGTGGGCTACAGCGGCGTCGACCCCTATCCCTTCCAGCTCGGCTTTCACACCTCCGAGGCCGCTTGCACCCAATACGCCGCAGGCCTCTGGAGCATGACCCAGTGCATCGAGGCGCTCCACCTGAGGGGCAAGGGAGACGTCGAGGCGGTCTCGAGCGCCCAGCTGGACGTCAACGGAGACATCAACATCTCCTGGCTCGCCACCCCGATCAAGGACGCCCAGGGCCAGCCCACGGGCCAAATGAACCCCAGAGGCCTCAGGCTCCCGGGGGGAGCCGGTGCTCCGGTGGTTTACGGGCTTCACCGCAAGGGCATCGCCTACTTTGCCAGCCACTCGAAGATGGTCTTCGTGCCGAAGGTCAACTACGTCACCGGCACTCGTTTCTACTTCACGCCCGAGGAGAGGATCGCCCAGGGTCTCCGGCCCGGCCCCATGATCGTGGTGACGAACCTTTGCGTCATGGAGATGGTTCAGCGAGGCAAATGGAAGGTGCGCTCCCTCCATGCCGGCGTTTCGGCCGACGATGTCGTGAAGAACACGGGATTCCCCGTGGAGGTTCCGCCGGACTGCCCGGTCACGCCCCTTCCCACTCTTCAGGAGCTCGAACTCATTCGCCAGATCGATCCCCAAGGGATCCGCTTTCTGGATTTCATGAGCGCCAAGGAGCGCGCCGGGAAACTGCCGGCCATTCTCGAGGCCGAATGGAATTCCGTCTGAGTGAGCAGCGAATCCGACCGGCGGGGCGCCCTGCGTCTGTTGTGTGGGGATGGGGGGCCTGGGCGCCGCGCCGCGTCGGTTTTTCCTCGCCTTCGTCCCTCGCCTTGCCAGACGTGAAATCCCCGTATATCATTGTCCGGCACACTCATCCAGCGGAGGCCGTCCATGCAGTTTCCCATGCTGTTCTCCCCGATTCGAATCGGGACGCTCACGGTCAAGAACCGGATTGCCATGCCTTCCATGGGCCTCATGTACACCCACGATGGAAGGATGAACGAGCGCTTTCGCCATTTCTACTACGAGAGGGCCCGCGGAGGTGCCGGCCTCCTGATCACGGGGCCTTACGCGGTCGACAAGGCCGGAGGCGGGCCCGTGCTGCTCGGACTCGACGAGGACCGATTCATCCCGGACCTCAAGGAATTCAACCGGGAGATCCATGCCATTGCAGACGCCAGGATCGCCTGCCAGCTCTTCCATTCCGGCCGTTACAGCCTGTCCTTCATGACCGGCGAGCAGTGCGTGTCGGCCTCGGCCATTCCCTCCAAGCTCACCGGCGAGACGCCCAGAGCTCTGACCGTTGAGGAGATCGAGGAGCTGGTCGGCAAGTTCGCGGCGGCCGCCGCTCGGGCCCGGGAGGCGGGCTTCGACGCCGTCGAGGTCCTCGCCTGCACGGGGTATCTCCTTTCCCAGTTCCTTTCCCCCATCACGAACATCCGCACGGACCGGTACGGCGGGAGCCTGGAAAACCGCATGCGCTTCCCTTTGGAGGTCGTCACAGCCGTTCGCCAGGCCGTTGGGAAGGACTTTCCCCTGCTGGTCCGGGTCGCGGGAAACGACTTCATGCCCGGCAGCCACACGAACCGCGAGGCCCGTCTCTTCTGCAAGGCTTTGGAACAGGCCGGCGTGGACGCCATCAACGTCACCGGCGGGTGGCACGAAACCCGTGTCCCCCAGCTCACCTACGCAGTACCGCCGGGTGCCTTCGTGTATCTGGCGCGGGGGATCAAGGAGGCCGTCCGAATCCCGGTCCTGGCTTCCAACCGCCTGGGTTGGCCTCCACTGGCCGAGAAGACCCTGCGCGAGGGCTGCGCTGACATGATCTGCATGGGCAGGCCCCTGATCGCGGATCCCTATCTGCCCCAAAAAGCGCAGGAAGGACGACTCCAGGACATCGTGCCCTGCATGGGATGCAACGAGGTTTGCTTCGACCACGTGTTCATGGGGCAGCCGGTCGGCTGCATGCTCAATCCCATGGCGGGCCGCGAGGGCGAGATCGAATTGCGGCCCGCCGAGAGGCCCAGGACAGTCCTGGTTGCCGGAGCCGGCCCTGCTGGCCTCATGGCGGCCGCAACCGCCGCCCGGCGCGGCCACCAGGTGGTCCTGTTCGAAGCCGCCCAGAATCCGGGCGGCCAGGTCCTTCTCGGAGCGGCCACACCGGACAAGGCGGATTTCGCTCGCATCGTGGATGCCCTCCTGCAGCAAGCTCGCTCCGCGGGCGTTAAGATCCAGACCGGGGTGACCGTGGATTTCGGCGTCGTCAAGGCCGAGAACCCTGATGTCGTCGTCCTGGCCACGGGCGCAAGGCCGGCACCTGCACCCTTCCCCGGAGCGGACCATCCCAAAGTTCGTCTGGCCTGGGACATCCTCGCCGGACGCGCCTTCGTAGAGGGCAGGCGCGTGGTCGTCGTCGGCGGCAGTGCCACAGGATGCGAAACCGCCCTCAAGATCGCTCAAGAGGGCACGCTGGACCCCGAAACCCTCGCCTTCCTCTTCCTTCACCAAGCCGAGGACCTCGACACGCTCCGAGACATGGCCACGCGGGGGACCCGGGAAGTTACGGTCGTGGATCTGCTCCCGCGCCTCGCTTCCAACATGGCCCGCACCACACGCTGGGTCCTGCTGAAGGACCTGAAGACCTACCATGTCCGTATGGTCACCGACGCCAGAGTGACGGCCATGACGGACCGGGGAGTCGAAATCGAACGCAACGGCCAGCCCGAGGTCTTGGAGGCCGATACGGTGGTTCTCGCCACAGGCGCAAAAGCCTGCAACGATCTTTACGAGACCCTGCGGGCCGCAGGAAGGGAAGTTTTTCTGGTGGGCGACGCCAAGCAGCCCAGAAGAATCGTGGAGGCGGTCCAGGAAGGGTTTGCGGCAGCTCTGGAGATTTGAGCCGCCGTGCATGGTGTCGCGGGCACCCCATGCTTTCTGAGATCCCCGGCGACGTCATCTTGAGCCGGACAGGGCCCGCTGCTCCCTGAGAAGGTCCACCAGGAGGTCCCGCACCTTTCTTTTCAAATTCCACTCCGTGGTTGTGGCGAAAATCGGCCTGGGGAGCCCAGAGGCCCCGAAGGTTCCCAGAAAGAGCTCGATCTGCCGCTCCGTCATGCCCGAAAGCACGATGACCCTGGGAAGTCTGTCCGGGGGGACGGGCTCTTCCTCAACCGGAGCTTCCAGGGCCTCCGCCAGAAGCTTCTGCAGCATCCCTTCGGTGCAAAGGATGAGACGCTCCGTGCCCGTTTGGGCCTTGTCCAGCGCTGTCCTCACCTGTTCCGCCTCGGCAACAGAAAAACCGCACAGAAGAACGGCAGAGGGGCCCGGGATGCGCCGGTCGCCGCCGCCCAGCTCCCGAAAGGTATCTCCTGCCATGCCTCGTCTCCTCGGAAAAGGATTTTCAGCCGCTCCGGACCTGGAAACACGGCCTCTCCGTGCTGGCTAGCACGTTCCGGTCGCCAAGTCCAGAAAAACTTCCGCAAGAGAAAAACTTCCGCAAAAGGGGCCCAGGGCGCCCCGCCGCCAGGTCCGGGACACCATGGGG